>Ga0315296_10002498_pt1 | contig 15666 bp, 18 predicted proteins | sample YL17G14_18_MG_FD_203921 | JGI IMG/M metagenome (GOLD analysis project Ga0315296, IMG submission 203921) | Sediment microbial communities from Yellowstone Lake, YNP, Wyoming, USA - YL17G14_18 | ecosystem: Environmental > Aquatic > Freshwater > Lake > Sediment | place: USA: Wyoming | collected... | reverse complement strand
ACAATCCACCTTTCTCCAAATCAACAAACTCCTCTTCTATCAAGTCATTAGAACCATCTACCCAGAGAAGCTTGACCCGCTCAGCATAAGTGAAGAGGAGGATGTCGCAGAGGCCCTTACCAAATTCTTTGAAGATGCGCTTGACATAGATTACCAACCGATCTACGAAAGCGATATCATAAGCGAGATACCGCTAACTAAGAAGGCTGGAGAACGGATTAGAACGCTCATTGATACTCTCAACGAATTTGACTTCTCCAGCATGGAAAGCGATTTCATTGGCCGCATGTATGAGAAACTAATCTCGCCTTCAGAACGAAAACGGCTTGGACAGTTCTATACTCCACCCGGCATAGTAGAACTGATTGTGAAACTGACGATCACACGACCCGAGGCCAAAGTTCTCGACCCCGGTTGTGGTTCAGGGGGTTTCTTAGTTGGAGCTTACCATCAACTACGGAAACTGAACGGCATCCCTCAACGTATTGAAGGCCCTCTCGTTGAGGGGTTTCATCAACAGCTTCTTGATCAGCTCTACGGCGTGGACATCAACCAGTTCCCAGCTCATCTATCAGTGATTAACTTAGCCGTACAGAGTCCTAGGGCAAGAGTCCGAGAGATCAATGTTCTACCCAAAGATTTCTTCGACCTTAGGCCTGGCCAGGCTGTTCTCTGGGGGTTTGCAGGACTGACAGTTGAAGGAGAAAGAACCTCTGTAAAGCTTCCTCCGGTCTTCGACGTAGTCATAGCAAATCCTCCTTACATACGCCAAGAACTGCTTGGACTGCATGAGAAGGAGAAGATCAAAGATCTTATTGAAGGGGAAATTAGAGGCGTCTCGATTGGAGCTCCGTCAAAGAAAGAAACGAAAGCGATAGTCCTCGATAAACAGAGCGACATCTACATCTATTTCTACATGCATGGCCTAGCCTTCCTCAAGAACAACGGAAGACTCGGCTTCATCTCATCAAACAAATGGGTTGAAGTTGGCTACGGTGAACCATTCCAACGGTTTCTGCTGGATAACGTGAAGATAGAATACGTCATAGAGTTTGACCGAGCAGTATTCCCAGACGCTGAGGTGAACACGGCTGTAACTATACTCCAAAAAGAATCAAACAAGGACTTTCGGCGCAAGAACATTGTGAAGTTCGTGCGAGTAAAACAACGCCTAGACATAGAGGAGTTGCTGAAGCGCATCCAACAAGTCACTGAGAGTGTTGAAGAAGATGTTTTGAGAGTAAACGTGGCTCGACAAGGCGAGTTAGCCCCTGGCAAATGGAACATATACCTCAGAGGTCCACCAGTCTATTCAAAGATTGTATCAAGCCCCAAGGTTAAGCCCTTGGGATCTGTGGCTGAGGTCTTGAGGGGGCCGACCACAGGTCATAACGATTACTTCATCCTTTCGAAAGAGAAGACGCAAGAATGGGGAATTGAGAAGAAGTTTCTTAGATTATGTATATCCAGTCCAAAGAAAATCAGGGGCTTAGTTATACGAAAAGGCGACGTGAACGAATATCTCCTTATGGTGCACGAGGAAAAGCATCAGCTCAAGGGGACAAACGCCGTTGAATATATCAAGCATGGAGAAAAGCTAGAAGTCGAGGTTACTAGAGGCTCAAAGAAGGGAACAAGAAAACTTCCTGAACTCGAGACGGTCAAGAACCGTAGACCTTGGTATGGTCTACCTAAGTTCGATGCTTCGCCGATCCTATTTCCGAGATTGACTGATGTTAGGCCTACCTTTGTTAGAAACGACGCCGGAGCACATGCTCCTCACGTTTTCTATTATCTTTACCCAAAGGATGAGAAACACACCGATGCCTTGCTTGCGTATCTAAATAGTAACATTAGTGCACTATTGGTGGAACTCGGAGGGCGATCCTATGGCGGCGGTGTCTTAGAGCTTCTCATTTATGAGATAGAGCGTCTTCCAGTTATTGATCCCTCATCACTATGTGAAGATGAGAGAAACAAAATTAGTTCAGCTTTCAAGGCATTGGTTGGGGCCGTGGATAATCGAGTTAAGGTTGAAGACGAGTTTGAGAAAGCTCGATCCAAAGGAAAAGGTGCCAAAGGGCTCTTCGAAGATGAGGCTAGAAAGAAGCTGGATGAGTCCATCCGAGCAGAAAAGGAAGCGAGAAGAAGGCTGGATGAAACTATCTACAAGGTTTTGGGTCTAGCCGCGAACGAAAGGAAGCAAGTCGAGGATGGACTACGCGAGTTACAGGAGTTAAGACGACTACGCACAATAGCATAGATCCACCTACGAGAATTAACATGTGATGCCCGCTATGGGATCAAAGGACAAGAAAAATACAATTGGAATCATCTTTCCAGTACTTCCAGAACACCTCGGCCGGTTCTTCGAGCGTCAGAAGAGAGTATTTGTGAAGTTTGTTGGAAGAGAAGTTGTTCCCCGAAGCCTCCAATCAGGGTCTAAGTTGTTCTTCTACGAATCCAGAAGCAACAAGGAAATTGTCGGTGAGGCGAGAATCGTCGAGATAACTATCGGAACGGTTGAGGAAATGCTTGCAAAACATGGCGAAGATCTATTCCTAACGCGGATCGAACTTGAAGAGTACGCGGCCGACAGAAAGGCTAAGAGAATGCTTGCGCTGGTCCTCGAAGACGCAAAGAAATACGCGGTTCCATTGAGACTTGACAAAAGCATAACGATGGCCGGGCAGTATATGACAAAGAACATGTATAATGACTTGAGAGCGAAGCAGCGAGCACAGACTGCTCATGGTGCTTACACACAGAAAAAGAGCCTATTCGTGGCCGGCCGGCCGTCGACAGCTTGAGATTGCTAAGTATTAACTGTATTCAACAATAGAAAGAGAACAAACGCCAAACAGTTGGCCCAGATCTTGGACATAAGAATAGCACTTCTACCGAGCATCTAAGAAAGCTTGAGAAGTTGGGCCATGTTCAGCGGGTGAATCGAGGGCTTTAACTACCTTCGGTGCCTCTGTCACCGGGTCTGTGATTTGCTTGCTGACAATCGTGTGATCGTCGAATCTCAGTCGCTTTTCCACCCCAGGCGGCAAAATCACCCAGTTACTAATCGGACTTGACACAGAGATTCACCTCCTGTCTCCTTGAGACTTTGATGGCTGGCTGGCTGTTTTTCTTGCTTGCCGTCTAAGTTTCATGGGGGGGCACCGGGCTCTGCGAGGTCTGAGGAGGTTTCTGAGCGAGGATCTCAGCCGCTTTCTTCGACTTCTGTATGGTGTCGTAGGCGATGGCGAAACATTCCTGGCAGACGTTGAATCCTTTCACTTGCGATATTGGGTGTTCTAGTTTGCATAGGTGGCAGGGGCCGTGGCAGATGTAGACATCGGGTTAGACTGTCTCTCTTGGAGTATCTTCAGGGCTTGGTCTATGACGTCATGCAGGTCCGACACTGTCATGTCAAACTGTTTCAGCTGAATTAGTAGATGCGGCTGTACGTCTTGGTCACTGACTCACGCGAGCTTGTGGGCGGGGCCTACTCTGATTCTTTCAGGGTCGAAGTCTCAAAGAGCTTCCTGTCTTACCTGGCCGGTGAGGGCTTTCAGTCGCGTGGAGGGCTTCAGGCTTGCCATACGTTGCAGGCATATGCCTTCCCTCTCCCTCTGGAGAGCTTCTGCTTGAGCCTTCTCTTTGATCCGTTGGAGTTGAATTCCTGTCAGCCTTGGAACTGGGACAGCTACCGCGACCTTCTCGGGGTTGAGAGCGTAGAACCGTCTCAGAACTTTGCTCCCAGCCAAGTTCTCTCCGAGGACTGTCCAAGATTCCACTAGGCCTTTCTCCTCGAGACGCTTCAATGTTTCGTAGACGGCCTGATGCCAGGCGCCTAGCCTCCTAGCCATCTCCGAGCCTGCGAGCGGCTCATTCGCTAGCATGAGAAGAATTTTCTTTCCTAAGGGTCCAAGCCTATCTCTTCGTCCTATGGACCGATAGTAAACCTCTTGGTTCTCAAGGTCGATGACGGCTCGACATCCGGCCCTTAGCCTCTCTAGGTACGCTTGCATCGCTTGGTCTACCGCCTCAAGGACTGATTGATGCAATGTTTCACGCCTCAAAGATTGCCTAGGGGCTCCTATCCACCCCATCCATCTCTAGGCAGCGTCTCAGCTTTCCATGATTTAAATCTCCAGGCGTCACTTAGGCTATGTATCGTTCTTGAATGCGTTTCCGACTCCGCTCAAGGTACTCGGTCATTCTATCTTCTGTCTGGATTTGCTCAATGGACTCTCGGTCGTTCAGGAAGTCTTGGAGAATCTTCACAACCTTAGGGTTTTGCTTTCGATTGCTCACATCAAGCACATGGTAGAGAATCATATAGTTCAGCGCAGTCGAGTAGGTTGCGTTCCAGCTCTTGTCGACCAAGATTGCCTGGAGCTTCCTCACATAAGAGTCCATGATGGGGTGAATCGCGACGGTCTTCTTCACTACGGGCATTCGATATCACCGGTATGCTAGTCATACTTTCATACCGCTCTCTCATAAAGCTGCCTTCTCATGCTTTATCGAGCAAGCCTTATGTTATGTTGTCGCAGGCGTGCGCATTAGCGTAGCAAGGCCAAGCAACAACACTGACAAGAAGGCTAGAATGATTAGAATAATGCCGACGAGGAGGAATTTCTCTCTCTTGATTTTCTCGTACAATCTGTTGAGAGTTGCATACTTGTTGCATATCGTCTTGTAGAGAAGTCCGAAGGTTCCAAGAGCGCCGAATAGCGAAGGGATGAGTCTGGACAAGAATGGCAATAAGTCAGGAGCTTTCTGAGGCTGGATGCTTTTGCCAACTATTTGGAAAGTGTGAATGGCATAGCCTACTGCGTTGACGGACTCTATCTTGTTTCCTTTCCTATCCACGTAGATATCGTCGAATACAAAGGTGTAGACGCTCCATACTCCAGCCTTGAGTCCTTCAGTTTCCTTTGGAGCAAATTGCATCTTGACTGAAGCTGGCTTTTCAGTCCAGTAAAGATAGCCGCTGGCCGCGTAGACGTATCTTCCGCTCCCATTTATGAGAGTTGAGCGAGGCACGTAGTATTCCTTATCGCCAGTTCTGATCATCATTGCATCCTTGTAGAACGCCTGAGGATGGTCCCCAACATACCATTGCGGCCATTTGTTCCAATACGCCAAGTTGCCTGACCACACCTCGGGGAAAACGGCCCTTACCTTGCCCCCAGGGTCTACAATGAAAAGGTAGAAGTACGGCTTCAATAGCTTCAATATTCCCTTATCCTTGACAGAAAGAGTAAACCTAACGGGATCACCTACAACGAATGCTGTGTCATCAAACCTAGTAAGAACCTCAACATCGTAGTTGGGAACGTACAGACCTTGAGCGATCATATTTTCCAGTACCTTGAGGTCCAAATCTGTCTTTGACAACTCAATTACTAGAGGCTGGGGCTCGGAAACTGCATACATTTGCCTGAGATAGGCACCCAGTTCTGAGGTGAAGGGCGAAATGAGGATAAGCAGAGCGATAGGAAACGCCAAGAGCAGTGCGGCCTTCTTAGCCCTTATTTCCACGTTTTCGACTTTCTCTTCGCGCATCTAAAGCGGCTCCTCACCCGTCAGAATGATGTCTGTGAGCATGCAGATATGAACTTGTGCTTGTCGACCCTCTGGTGGTTTCGTAATCCCTCTCAAGCTGCTACCACCTAGGAATTCTCCATAAAGAAAATCCCCGAACTCAGGAAATTCAACTAGGTAGGTTCACGTCCCCGCGGGCCCGCCAATTGGGAACCTACGGTTTCCAAGCCTTCCCTTTCGACGAAAACGGCTTGATTTGGTTCTATTCGTTGTGTAGAGGATTGAGTTGGGGTCTGATGACTCGGTTCCAAGGCGGTCGTATCGATACGGTATCGATACTCAAGAAGTCTATCAATCGTCTTTCCGAGACTTAGACCGTTCTTTGAGGCAAGAGTCTTCAACCGATCATAGACAGCAACCGAGACAAGGACCTGAGCGAAACCTGATTTGGTCAAGGCTTGCGTTTCTCCTTCCGATGAGTCCGAACCAGAACCAAAGAGATAAGGCAAGCGAGAAAGACGATCACGCGCGACACCAGATCCGTAGCGGCGCTTCTTATAATGCTGGAGTCCCAGTAGGGCGGAATCTCACTCTGAGATGGGTATTTGCCAGTCACAGCGTAGACGCCTTGCTCGTAGCCAAGACGGAAGAAATAGCAGTCTAGCGCCAGATCATACACACCTTTGATTATCCCCAGTCCAAGGATAACACAAGCGGCAGTCAAGAGCACGATTGTTGCCGACTTGATCCTAGTCAAGACTTGTGTTTCCTCCTGTCGATCAGGCGTTTGATGATGTCTTCGTAAGTGTCTTGCTTTGATTGAACCAGTTTGTCTAGTTCCGCCTTCAGTTTCTTAGAGATTCTGATTGTTGTTGTCTCCATACTCATTTCCCTGAGGGTAGATTAGGGGCGGTCGTTATTAAATCTACTGAATAGACTCAGTAGAGTGACTAAGGGATGAGAGGGCACGCTCACGCGCGCTCGATCCTTTTCTTTCGCCAAAGCATTTACTCAGCCGTTTATGAAATTAAACACACGGGTAAAGTAGGACGACGCTTTTGAATCGACTCGGAGTGAGGCTAGTTCTCCGAATAGACTTCAATTATGTCCAAGCCCGGTCAAATTTCTTGCGATTCGTATCAGGTCTGGCGGTCTTACCGATCTGCACCACGCGGACGAAATCAAACCACTTGGGGCGGCCCTGAAAAAATCGGAAAGGAAAAATCGGTTTACCTAGAAATTAGTTCTTGCGAAGCGTCCAAACCAATCTCGTGCGGCTTTATCATAAGCCTTTGCGACGTCTATCTCACCGTTGAATGATCCGAGATGAATCAACTCATTAACGACGCCGATCTGAGCCGTCCATTTCTTTTGGCGTTTATTCCAACTTACGCCTTTGAATCGTGAAGTTGGTTGCCGTCCTCCATAAGAGGTTCTTTGTTTCCCGCTATTTAAGGAACCTGAACTCTTAGATTCGACCTTTGGTTGTTTAACCCGTCTCCGTCGATATGATCTACTTCTGGGTGCATTGACACTCTAAGAATCTCTCGATGCAAATAGAAGGTTTCCCACTTACCCTTGGTCGTTTCCCCTCGTCGTGCCGCATACCATCCACCGCGAACCGTCTTCTGAGCGTACCACTTATGGCTTGATATTCTCTCGTAGTCCTCGTCGTCCACGATAGCAACTTTTCCTTGAGTCAGCGGTATCGTTTTCATCTTTGCGTTGGACTCTATGGAGAACCGTCTTGTTTAATGTTTCGGCAAGACTCTTAGACCATTTCAAAGCGTGGTCTTAGAATCTCCAAAATGTTACGCAGGCGTTACCTCAGGTAACATTTTTTAGTCGGAAGAGGCTAGTAGAATTCAGGTGAAAAGATGAACGTGAGAATCGAGAAAGAACTTCTATCTTTGGTAGACGAAGCGGTGCGAACGCTGACGGACGAGTTCGGACGGCCTTTGTTCTCTGATCGTCGGGCGTTCGTAGACGAAGCGGTTAAGGATTTTCTAAGCAAGCACTAAGAATCGCCCCGCCCTCTTCTTTTTCTTGTTATGTCGGAAAATCGAAAGCAAGTTTAAGAGAGGAACAAGGGAGAAATGTTCTCACGACAAGTGATAAGTTATGAGTAGTAAGAAAGCGAAAGTTGTTTCAGGCGACGCCGCTAGAGAACTAATCGGCGAGAGGATGACGGATATTGAGGTCGAAAGATTCAATGCGCTTAAGTTAGCGTCGAACAGTCGTAACTTAAGTTCCCCGGAAGGCGAAGAGTTTTTCCGACTCAATCAAAAGAATCAGAGACGAGTTAGGTTCTAATGGCCTACGAAGCAAAGAAAAGTCGTTCTGCTTTGGAAGAGTTCCAAGGATCGGGAATCGTTGAGGAGCCCGTTCATGTGCATCCACAAGACGCTCCCCCCTCCGACGACCGCGGCCCGTCGTCTTGGTTGCTGACGAGCGAGGAACAGCGGGAGAGGGACCAACTTCTTGATCTTATTCGTAGCGGTTCATCTCTAAGTCCCGCCCAGAGACAGAGACTAGCTCAGCTTTGCAGTAAGAAAGGTTTGGGAGACGATGCTGATGAGAGCAAGGCCGTTTACATCACCAAAGACGATCAGTCGATTTTCTTGCCAAGGTGATTTGGAATAATGAACGAAACTCAATACGCCGAATTACTCATCCAAGGAAAAATCACGGTTCCAAAAGAACGAATAATGGCGGCTCTTCTTGCGCATCAATCCATTGGTTCACTGCAAGCACAGCGATTTGATCCAAGTCGCATTCCTTTCTATCTCGAACTTGTGGAAAACGGAAAGCGCACGGTCTTGCAAAAGAGGGCGGAGGCGAAACAGAAAGAGAGGGAAATCTTTCGGAAACGAGTTTCGATCTATGAGGTAGAAATTTGGAAAGACTTGAAAAACGTTTTCGGTTGGTTCAATCCACGAACGAATAGGATTGTCGAACTTGATGGAACGCTCGATGAATTTACGCCAGCGTTTCTATCGGGGCCAACCGTCTCGTCTGATGGCGTCAAAACTATGTCGATGCCTTGTGCGCTGAAAAGGTCAGGGAAAATCGCGATTGACTTGCGACCAATGCTAGAATCATTTGTCCACGACATAGCCACGACGCTGGCCCGCGGGAATGAGAAATACAAACCTATTGCGGTTTACAAACAGCTACTGCTCAGTCACTCATCTTTGGTGATAACTTGCCCGCTCGCCAGTCCGCTCGTTGGTCCAAATTTGGCTTGCTCGGTCTTTGGAAGCCATTCCGACAAAGTTCTCGGATGCTCAGAACTTCGATTGGTTCTAAAGGAGAAATAACTTGATCCAAGTCACGAACGCAGTCTGTCGGCACTCTACCAGATCAATCAGTAGCCAACCAAAGCATCTCCGAGCGTTCGAGACAATGAAGAGGCCGGGGCTATTTTCTTCCCCCCCCGCCTTCTTCCAATTAAGGTGATTGAAGACAATGCCGCCCAAGGTTTGTCCGAAATGCGGCCGCAAGATTTCCGATGACTCAGAACGCGCAAAGATCTATGACAGCGAGAAATACAACGGTAGTGAAAAAGAGAAGTGACAGTTGCGGAAAGTGAGGGATTGAACAGCAGCGTAGTAAAATCGGTTGAGTCCCCGCCGGGACCGACTGAAAACTCTGCAACGGAGTTGGAGCCCAAGGCGGCTGAGTCCGTCTTGGTCCCCTCTCAAGCTGAATGTCGAACCGTCGATCTTCCAATGAACCTCTTACGCCGAATTGAAAAGCTAAGACGGGCGACCGGGGCACCGAGCGGAAACGGTTTTCTGACTCGGCTGATTATTCTTGGGCTTGCTGAGTTTGAAAACCAAGAACAAGTCAAAGGCTATCGAGAGGGGAAAATACTGCAATGACAAGATGTCAAAACTGCGGTTATGAGGTGCAGACTCGCGCCGCAATGGGGGAAGGAACACAACGAGCCAAGCTAAAGAAAAGCCTAACACTCAATGACTCGGCAATTGCACAAATCATTTTTGAATCAGAAAAGCCTCTAACAGTTAAACAGGTTCAAGGAATACTCTACAAGAAGGAAATCAGACGGCAACAAAGACGCGAGAAAATCCCGTCTGGCCCTTGGAACTATCATCAAGTTCAAATCGTTCTCTCAACGCTTCTAGGACTCAGTATAGCGGCAATGAGCAAGACCGAGGAATTTTGGAATAAGGATCAGGAGCCCGGAGCAACACCAACCCCCCGCTATTTTATGACAGCAGAACAAACCAAAAGATTTCAGGAAATACTACTCAGGGAAGGCAGAATCCAACTCTCACTGCATAGCCGAGCAGTCATATGTCCGAAGTGTGGGGCCATCATACGGTGAGAAAATAACGTGGATGTGACTTGATTTGACCAACAACAAAGATGAAATGCCGCGTTTCTGCAAATGCTTCAAATCCAAATGAAAAACTCAGCTTGGGGGCTGTTTGGAAAAACTTGCCGAAGGAAAGTATCTTACTCTCCCCCAGTAGAGAAACACACATTTTTCAGCATCGGTTTTGGGCGTTTGACACAGAATATATAGCAAGTGGGTTGAAGGCTCAAGACGACGTTTGCAATTTCGGCTTTGCGAACAACCTCGGAGAATCACATGTCTTTCGACGTTCAACTGATGTCTGGAAATTTCTGATTGAGAAACGATTCAGACGACTCTATGTGTGGTCCCTAAAGCCTGAGTTTGGTTCTCTGGCGGCGTGGTCCCTGCTCGGACATAGATACAACCATAACCCTCTTTCAGCGGTCGATCCTGATTCTCCGCACATTCAGCGGTTCAAGCTGTCGAGGGGCGGCGAAAAACAAACTACGGTTTACGACATTCAAGGATTCTTCAAAAACATGCGTTGGAAAAACAAAAGACTTGTGTTTCTTGCCAACATGGCGGCTTACCTCGCCGAGTTCTACCAAGATCCTTCGCTCTATAAGCCTGAGATGCCGCCTGAGTGGTTCGGTAAGCGCAAACCTGAAACAAAAGAAGAATGGGTAATGCTGGATAATCGGGTAAGACAAGACGCGCGGGTCACAGCTAAGGCGGCTGAATTTCTACAGGATCACTTAATGGCGTCTTTACTGAAAGATCCGAAGGTCTACAGTTTTTACAGTTGGGGCGGGGTGGCTAGAAAGGTTTTCGATTTCCCAAAACTACATGCATGTATGGGAAGGAATGTCTTTATTCCCAACTCGCATTTAATCATCCGAGAACCTTATACTTTCGCTGGACGGTCAGACTGTTTCTCGACTGGTGCTTTACCGCCAACTTTCTACATGGACGTAGCAAGTCTATACCCAGTCTCAATGGTAGCCACGGACGCCCTGCGAATTAGAGACGTTGAATTGATGACGGACCAAGAACTGGGTTCCACTGATTTTTTCAAACCGTATTGCTGGTTGTATGGGGTTTTTGAATCGCAGAACGATTTATGGGGTTTACCTCTCAGAAGCGGGGAACGAAATTACTACGTGACGGGGACGGTAACGGGGCTATACAATACGCTGGACTTAGAGGCAAGTAAGGCGACGGTTAAAGAAGTCTTCTGGGGACTAAAACCAAAGTTCGACGAGTCAAGAGAAATGCATGAGAAATACGCAGAACTGACGCTGAGAAAACTGGAAAAACGATACAAAGACGACGTTGAAAAGAACGCAATCAAAGAGGTCGTCAATTCGACGCATGGCTCTCTGGGACTACATCACCCTAGACCGTCGATTAGAAGCAATTTTCCAGCGTATAGTGCCGCACTATCTATGAGTAGATTGATCATGTCCAGAATTTTTGACCTCGCTCCAAAACCTATTCACTACATGGACACCGACAGTCTGTTTGTCGAGTCTAAGATTATCCAAGGAAAACTTTTCGAACTCAAAGACTTGGATGAAAAAATCACGGTCCCAATCATCTTAGAGGAGAAAGGTTATGGCGAACATCCCCTAGTCTTCCGCTCAAAGCACTACTTTTTGGACGGAGACAATTTTGGATATCATGCTATTCCCATAGAGCGAGAGGACTGGTTGAAACTGGTGCAGACAAAGCCACTACCGACTTATGCCACTGTTAAGCGACAGATAAGAGGAACATTTCTCACAAGATCGTCAAAGGCAAAAGAGTTGCAAATCGGACGATGGTATGAACTTGAACAAGAATTGAACCTAAGCCGACTTGAAACTTTGTTCCATGCCGACGACAAGAGATTCAGAGAAACACAGGACTCATACACACTATGCAGAGAAAGCCGACACATTAAATCTAGATCGTGGACCTCGCTAGAATTCTATCGACAACTACAGAAGCGAGAGATTGAAGATGTATTCACTGGGCTACCCGAAGGAAAAAGGGCTGACAGAGAATTCCTAAAAATGTGGCTGAAAGACTACGCCCATGAAAAACAAGACGTTCAACTTTGCCTTGAATATTTGAACAAGCTGAAATGGTGGCTTTGGATCTGAAAATTCGGTATGGGGGAAGTGTGGAAATGTGCTCTACTCTCCCCCAATAGAGTAAAGCACTTTCTTTGAGGGTGTCAAGGCAAGGGGGCTTCTTTCTTGTCCAGAGAAAAATAATAAAGTGTTGACGACCTAAGAAAAGGGGAATAGATTTTCAAGGTCGTAGCGAGGAATCGGAGAAAAAAGCCGGGGATGCTCTTAATTCTTCTCAATCATGTCAAGGAAAGTCATATCTTGTGGTCGGAATCATTATTGACTGGAGAGCAACAATACATAAGAAGGGCTCGCTGAAAGGCGGCCTCGTTCAGGCGTGGGGTTGCCGACTGCTCCGCGAACCATCCGCGTCGGCGTCTTGCTCCCGCTTAGAGCCCGCCCAGCAACGAGCCCAGTCTCACAGTCTTTACCTACGCTGTGTAGGTATATTTGCCTAGTCCTTGCCTGAACGACGACGAGCCACAACGAATAAGAAAGAGAAATGGACACAATTCGTCGGGGTGAGGTATACGAGTTCTGATAGCCGTAAGAAGGAAGAGTTCCGTGATCTTTTGATTGCGGTTCTGAAAGATGACCAAATGCGAAGTGAAATCCTCCACGAAATGAAGATTCCAAGTAGACTTCGTTTGGATTTGGTGGATTTGTGGAAGGAATTGAAGTCGCACTCCTTCGGAAGGTAGACTATCGTAGGGAAACGCGCGATCAAGAACGAGGGGTTTAGGTCAGCGCCGTGAGGTTTGCCTTGTCGTAGATCGTTTTTAGTCTTTGTGTGCACTCATTCTCCAATTATGCGAATTTGGGGAGGGGCCTGCTGTCTTGTCGTGTCTACGATACCTATTATCTCCGCGCCCTTTTCGCACAGTGGCTCCTTTATCTCGTGGACAAGCCCGTAACTCTTTGCCTGTTGCGAGTCCCAGACAACTCCTTGCAACATGTCTTGCTCAATATCTTTCAATGATCTAGTGGAATTCTCGGAAATGATCTTTGATATGGTTATTCTTTCGTTCTCCAATCCAGTCAACCTTTCCTTCAATGACCTTTCGTCAAACCTCTGATTGGGTTGAGCGTTGAAGCCTATTCCATGTATCAGAAAACGGGCGTTTGGAGAACAATATCTCTTAGAACCAGAACAGAACAAGACGACGGCAATAGAATCGACCATACCATAGTTGTGGGTGATGACTTCCACAGGGAGTCCTTTGAGGAAGTTGTAAGCCGATATACCACTTCTGACCATTCCTCCGGGAGATGAGATCAAAATCACGAATCTATCAACATTTTCTTTGAGCTTGTTATGTATGATTTCGAAGAACCGTGATACCGTTTGATCGTTTATTGACGCACTATAGTTTATGCAGATCTGCCCCACTTCAGACCACCTGAGTCAGTTATGCAGTTGGAGAGCCAGTTAACCCTTTGGTTTACCACCAGAGAGGATCATAAACAAGGACAAGAAAAAAAGGTGAGGGGTTCTAGGTCAATCGGTCAAGGGCTTCCTTGGCCGCATCCACACCCAACACGACTCTTACGACAATGATGAACAGTAGTATCTCCATCAACCCATTGATCACAAGTTCGCCTGACTGTCCTTTGTAGAGAAGGTCAAATGGGGCAGGCTTGAAGACTAGCGGACCAACCACATAGGCTACTATTAATCCGAGGACCACGGCGATCAGCCAGAGCCACGGATTTCTCAGGTCCAAATCTGTCCAAGTAAATGGAGGCATACCGTCTCTTAAAGTCTTAGCAAGGAGACAAAGAAGAGAAAAAAGAAGGGGGTTTAGGTTAGATCTTCTTGATGACCTGAAGCTACTCGACGAGTTTGCTGGCTTCTTCCGAGGTTACCGCCACGAGGCTTTCTGTGGAAACCATTTCTGCGAATTTTAGCGCAACTTTCAAGTAGGTCTTCTCATCGGGAGCCTCTGATATGACTACCGCATCGTATCGGCCAAGCGTCCAGTAGAATCCCAAGATCTTTCCGCCTACCTTTGGCACTTGTTCAAAGAGCTTCGCGCTTTCCGCAAGCATCTCTTTCGTGGGCTTTTTCTTGAACTTCGCTAGGGTTATGAAAAGCAAATTCATTTCCCCATTGAAGAAGTGCCGCCAAGACATATAACAATACCTAAGCGCCTGATCGATAACGACTCAGATAGAAGAAAAGGAAAAAAAAGAGGGAGGGTTTAGGTTAGTTCAGGGTCGTCTCTGTTTCGCTTTGAGTTTTAGCAGTTCGCGTTTTGTGTAACTTCGTTGGAAGCCCCATTTTTGGACCAGACGGTCAGCGGCTTTTTCTTTTGCATAACCTCCACTTGTGGTATGACCAAGGTAGTAGTGGGCTATTTCGTGTGCTATGATTGATTCAGTCGTCTTGTCTGAGTATCGAAGTGGAATATTCAGAATGATTAGATGTTCGATAGTCACCGTTGCGCTGAAATTCTCATAGCGTCCCTCCCCGCCTATGGAAATAAAGAAGACATTCTCAAGAACGCGATCCCTGATTCTCTTAGGTAGCTTATACAACACTTTGATTATCAGGCCGGAGACGCGCTCAGAAATTGAGCCCGGTAGAGTCCAAAGTTCATAGTGTATCCTCTCAAGTTCTTCCCACGCTTTCTTGTTTTGTTGCATTTTCCTGATCCACGCCATACCGTTGTTCCCCCACACGCTTGAAACTGGGTTCAAGTCAACACTGTGAGATTAGCTTTGTCGTAGATCGTCTTTAGTTTTTGGGGCGAATAGTCGGTATAGTGTCGTGCTAGGACCGACTTAGGCACTCTTCCACAAAGCGCGTCTACATATCGGTCAGGCATTCCTAGTTCTCCCAATTGACAGCAGAACCATTCGCGTAAGACTTGAGGCGTAAGATGTAGATTCGTCTTCCTCTTTGCTTTGTTGAACATTTTCCGAAATGCGAATTCTGTCACTGGGAATAGGCGTTTGTCGTCTGAGTTCGGTCTAACCTTCAAGTATTTCCTAAGAACCGGTTGTGTCTCTTCGTTGAAACAACTAACCCAAGAGTTCTTGGTCGTTCCAGTTGTATGACTTTTTGGAATGATAGTCCGATTCTCCAAATCCAAGTCGTCAATCGTCAAGCTCAAAAGTTCGCTTCGTCGAAGTCCACTTGTCGCTGCTAGTAGGAAGAACGCTCGATCTCGGTCTTCGTCTAAGGCGTCGAAGAACCGTCTTAGATCGGTTTTGCTTGGAACGGTCTTAGGCGTGTAGGACCGTTTGGGAAACTTGAACGATTCAACCAAATGAGGCATTTTAAGGAAATCACGGAAGAACCGTTTCAGTGACTTGAGAACATTCGCGCGAGTGTATGCGCTCTTGTCTTGGAATTTCGATAGATAGGAGCGTATGTCTTCCGCCGTCACCTGACTTGGATTCTTATTGATTGTTTCCAAGAAGCGTCGAACTTGGAACAAATGCCCGCTACTATTGTCCACTGTTCGTCTTGATAGTTGAAGATCAATCTCACAGAACTCTTTGAACCTCGACAACAACGCGGAAGCGGTCAACAATTCCGCAGAATTGTGACCGCCTGCGAAGCCGGAGATCCGGGGTTCAAATCCCCGCGGGCCCGCCACAAATTCTATCCGGGTCATTTTCTCCTCACAATCAATTGTCTGCCACAGATTATGGTGTCTTCCAAGCGTGCCAGAAACA
>Ga0315296_10002497_pt1 | contig 15670 bp, 17 predicted proteins | sample YL17G14_18_MG_FD_203921 | JGI IMG/M metagenome (GOLD analysis project Ga0315296, IMG submission 203921) | Sediment microbial communities from Yellowstone Lake, YNP, Wyoming, USA - YL17G14_18 | ecosystem: Environmental > Aquatic > Freshwater > Lake > Sediment | place: USA: Wyoming | collected... | reverse complement strand
CTGATGCGAGGTCTCCCCAGCGATGCTATGTGTTCATCCACCTACTGTCAGTGTGGCGTCGGCTTCGTAAAGATGTGGTGGGAGGCAGTCTTGGGCAAACCCGTGGATGTGGACCTCCTTGAATCCGCCATCAGCGGATCAGACGAATGCAGGTTACGCATCACCTACTGATCTCGCTATCAAGAATGCTCAAGGCCATCAAAAACGATGCCTTTCAGAAAACGATTCCTCGCTGATTTAAATCGAATCCTGTTCAGGTAGCTATTCAGTTCAGCGCTTTACACGCTTTCATACGGTCTTCTAGGATCCGGAGGCCATTTTCCTGATCTCGTCGTATCGGAAGCAGTGGACGAGGTGGTCGTTGACCATGCCGACGGCCTGCATGAAGGCGTAGCAGATGGTGGGCCCCACGAACTTGAAGCCCCTCCTCTTCAGGTCCCTGCTCATCGCCCTCGACTCCTCCGACTCGGGAGGCATCTCCGAGAAGTCCCTGAGGCCATGGTCGATGGTTCGACCGCCAACGAACCTCCAGACGTAGATGTCGAAGGAGCCGAACTCTTCCTGGATCTCCCTGAACCTTCGGGCGTTGTTTATTGCCGCCAGTATCTTCGCCCTGTTCCGAATCACCTCGGGATTGCCCATGAGGCGCTTCACGTCTTCGTCCCCGTACTCCGCTACTTTCTGGGGCTCGAAGTTGTCGAAGGCTTTTCTCAGAGCCTCTCTCCTCTTGAGTATCAACTCCCAGGTCAGGCCCGCCTGGAACCCCTCGAGGACCAAGAACTCGAAGAGGACTCTGTTATCGTGGACAGGAGTGCCCCACTCCTCGTCGTGATACTTAATGAAGAGGGGGTTATCGGTCTTCCAGCACCTCACATGCTTCTCATCCATGGGGATCATGAAAGGTGGATCAAGGACTTAGTTTTTGTCCTCGAAATCAACTCTGAGGAAACACGCGTTCAACACGGCAATCGGGTGCTAAGACCTTTCATTTAGGTGATAAGAAGTCCTGATCCTCAGTTCAGGTTTGCTCCCAGTAATATTGGAACAGATCTTTGCACCATATGCAAGCTAGTCTGTCCGTTGAGGTTAACCCTAAGAGGTCGAAGATCATGTCCAGCTTTGGGAAGGAAAGAAGGCCAACTTCTTTCTCGGACATCCAGAGAAGGATGTCCATGCGTTCCACTGACCTCTCTTCAAGTAGCTTTGTTGCCCTAGCGTGGTATATTGCTTGCCGATCCTCTTTCTTCAGGGCTCCCTTGACTAGGGGATGTATTGTGTAGTCCTTGGGAGCTAGTAGTCTAACTGCTACTCGTCTTTCAAAAGCCTCTCGAAGTAGAGGAAATACACTTAATGGGATTGGGAGGTTGATGCTCCATATGTATTCTTCCGCTTGCTGAACCATTTTCTCGATGCTGTAGATGGACACGACGGGGTCGTCTATGTATGCACTATTGACAAGTTCCCCTATCCTTTTCAGGAACTTTGACGGAAGCAACTCGTGCAGATGTGACAGAAAATACTCTTTATTCTTTACAGCAAACTCAAGTCCAGAAAGTTGATTCAGAACTAGCTTACCATAAGGAGTAATAAAGTGGCTGCCATCGACATCCTTCTGAGTCAGTCTCACATCGCCGAGCCTGAGAAGGTGTCTACTAGCCTCTTGAGTCGTGATGCCTAGCTCCTTTGACAAGTTCGTCATATTCATCCTCTCCTTCTCCAGCTTATGGAGAATCCTCAGCCGATCCTCATTCGAAATCTCGAACAGCACATCACATAGACTCTGAATACGGGACATCGATACCCGATCTAAAAATCCTCAGACAAATATTAATCTCACTGCTCGTGCGAGTTGATTGATCTTATCAAAATCAATGCTGTTTTTCCATGTTTTTTGTTGAGCTTTCAATATTCTTCTTGAGGAGCTCCTTTAGGGGAGCGGTCAGCCTCATTTGCTGAGGTGAGAGACAAGATATGAAGAAGTTAGAACTCCTTCCAAAGCACCAGCAGTCTGAGGAGACAATGATAGAGAAACTTTGGCATGCCTATTGGGGCGCGGAAATCCCAGATCTTCTCAGAGTTGAGGAGTTATCGGAAGCTGGAGCCACCCACAGGGTACTTGATGACTAAAGCTCATTTCGATGCCCCCTGATCAGCCTATCTGTTGAGCCCGCAGGATTATAGGATGTCACGATGATGGAAAATGGCATACCCATCAACAGTTGCAGTAATGGTTGCAGCGGCGCATCCCAGCTCCTATCGAGTCAAGTTCAGGAGAAAGGAGTTTCTGGAATCGGTGGACAAAGCCAAGCCCAAGATCATATATAAGCGAGGAAAGAACCATTTCTTCGCCTTCGACGGCTTCGTCATGTACAGCCAAGAAGGTGAAGACAAGGATTTCACGCAAAAGATACTAGAAGCTACAGAATTCTCCAATAGCGTTTGGCAGACCTAGATTCCATCTTTTCCAACCAATCTTTCACGTTAGATGAACCTAATAAAGATAAAGCAAATCTAGTAGGTAGTGAAAGAGATGTTAAGCTACTACCTGCTAGAAGTGAGAGGGAGCCGAAGACTCTATGAATGAAAGAGCTGTTTATGAGACCTTTGAGGCGCTCTTCGCCCTCACCGACCTGAGACAACTCTTCAGGGAGACCAAGCCTCTCTTCAACTTCAGCGAGAAGCAGAGGGAAGAGGTTCGACGCGTCCTTGAGAGAGTTAGGAGAAGCCTCGAGACCATAGAGAAGGAGACGTTGAAATGAGCGAGATCTGCGACGACATCGAACTCAGGGCGAGGGAGGAGCTCTTCATAAACATCCACCCGATACAGGCGGCGGGGAGACTCACAGCCGAGGCGATGAAGGCCATGATAGCCTACGGCGACGGCTACTCGACGTGCGACTGGTGCCTAGCGCCCTTCAGGCTAGACAAGATAAAGAGGCCTCCCATAGAAGAGTTCCATGTGGAGCTGGCGAATTTCCTGGGAATGGATGCCGTGAGAGTCGTGCCGGGCGCCAGAAGAGGATTCCAGACCGTGGTGAACTCCCTTGTTGAGAAGGGCGACGTTGTAATCGTCTCGTCTCTGGCTCACTACACGGAGTTCCTAGCCGTCGAGGTAGCTGGCGGCGTCGTCAGGGAGGTGCCCCTGAACGAGGGAAACGTCGTCACGGCGGAGAAAACTGCGAGCAAGATCGAGGAAGCGAAACGGGAGACGGGGCGGCTTCCGAAGCTGATCATGATCGACCATTTTGACTACCAGTTTGGGAATGAGCATGATGTCCGCGGCATAGCGAAGGTCGCCAAAGAGTATGGGATACCCTTCCTCCTCAACGGAGCCTACTCCGTCGGGGTCATGCCTGTGAATGGCAAGGAGATCGGAGCCGACTTCGTGGTGGGCTCGGGGCACAAGAGCTTCGCCTCGCCGGCGCCCTCTGGCATCCTCGCGACGACGGAGGAGTGGGCTGACCGCGTCTTCAGGACGACGGAGATGGTCGGAGACGTAACCGGGCGGCGGTTCGGTGTCAAGGAGGTGGAGATGTTGGGATGCACCTTGATGGGCGCTAACATAGTCGCCATGATGGCCAGCTTCCCCACGATCCGGGAGCGCGTCAAGCACTGGGATGAGGAAATTGAGAAGGTCAACTACTTCGTCAGGGAGTTCCTCAGGATCGAGGGGAACCAGGTTGACAGCGAGACGCCGAGGAGGCATACCCTAACGAAGGTGGACACAACCGGGAGCTTCGACAGGGTCGCGAGGACGCATAAGCGGAGAGGCTACTTCTTCAGCGACGAGCTGAAGGCGAGGAAGATCGTGGGAGAGTTCGCGGGATCAACGAGGTCTTGGAAGCTCAACACCTACGGCCTCACCTGGGAGCAGATCAAATACCTAGGGGAGGCCTTCCAGGAGATAGCGAGGAAATACGGGATACCGGTAGCTTGATGCGCAGGAGCACAAGAAGGCCCCTCTTTTTGGCAGGACATCACACATGAGGCATTATGATTCCTTTTTCTCGTCAGCGGGCGGAGTATTTCGAGACCTTCTCTCCAGCCGGCTCCCTACTTCATGCAGTATGGAGAAGGGGAGGCTGACGATGAGCCCCCAGACCACGATAACAGCTAGAAAATAGCGGACAGACAGTTCAAATCCACTAGATGCGGAGAAGATCGTCATGATCGTGCCAAGGATCAACCAGATGAGAGCACCCTCCTTCAGATAAACGTATAATTGCAAGCCCCAGACCCCCTACACCTGAACCATCTTTCAAGGAGGTAGTTAATGCTTTCCAATTTAACACTTTCAAGAGGATTTCCTATTTGAGCCCTCCTGATCTCCGGGTTAGACTAGTTTTAAATATTATTAAGAAACATTAAAAACAGAGGATTGGATATGGGAAGGCTACTTAAGAGGGAAGATATCCTAGCCTACGCGATAGCCAGCACAGCTCTCTCCACAGGGGGAGGAGGAGTAGGCGCCTCACTTGAGTCTGCTGGAAAAATGTACGATGAAGCCGTGGAGAAGGGCGCAAAGCCTGAACTTGTCAACCTGAGCGAGGTCCCAGACGATGCGATCGTCACATCCACCGTGGGCACAGGGGGCGGCGTCCAAACCGAGATGAAGATGCGCTGGGGCAGCGGAGGAGGAAGGCTCACAAGGGATTCACCTTACCCACCTGACCCAGACGCCATCAAGGACAGGATCATGGAGAACGATGCCACCTTCTGCCCGCTCAACACTTGGTCGGAGATTCCAGGATCAGGCTTCCGGAGCTTAGCACAAAAGAAGCTGATGGAGATCCTGGGCATAAACAAGATCTTCTCAAGCCTTTTCTTCGAGGTGAGCCCTGGCAACACCAGAGGCCTCTGCACCATGCCCCTGGAGGGAATGAAGGCCATAGACGCGACCTGTGCAGGATATAGGGCAGCACCCGAGATCTCGCAGACAGGCCTGAACCTCGCGAACGTCAAGTGCACCCCCGCAGTCGTGGCGACCAGCTGGGGAGACATCCTCGTATTCGACAAGGTTCTGAACTTCCAGAGGGCCGAAGATCTTGTTGAAGGCGTTGCACTGTACTCAGGCGGAAGCGCCGGGGGACCCTTCGCCCTCACAGGCAAGGAGGCGAAGAAGGGTGCCATCCCAGGACCCATCTCCTTCACGATAGACATCGGGAAGGCGATCCTGAAGGCGAGTGAATCTGGAGACGACGTCGTCGAGGCGTTCTTGGACGCCTCTAAGGGCAGGGCCTACAAGCTCTTTGAGGGGAAGATAACCCGATTCTGGAAGGACGACGCATTCACCTTCATCTGGGGCGAGTCCCACTTCAAGGGCACTGGCGAATACGCTGGGCACAGGTTCAGGGCATGGTACAAGAACGAGTACCACATCTCCTGGTTCGACGGCAAGCCCTACGTGACCAGCCCCGATGGCATCAATGTGGTTGACCCCAAGACGGGCTGGGGACTCGGGAACTTCTGGCCAGGCGAATGGGAACCAGGGAGACCAGTGGCGATCATAGGCGTGAAGAACGATGAGCGCTGGGAGAAGCCGATGGGCCTCAAGCTCTTCGGTCCACAGCACTTCTTCTTCGACATCAAACACGTCCCAATAGATAAACTGATGAAGAAATAACCCCTTCCTCCTCTTGCGTGGACAAATTTTCTCTCTTTTTTATGGTTTTGATAAAGTAGAGGATAAGAAGAATAGACAGAGACCTCCCAGTCCTTGGACCGAGGCCCAGCCACTGTTGAATCCTACTACGACGAGTACGTCGGCGCCATGGATATGGTGGAGAAGGCTTTGAACGCTCAGAAGGAGGGCTTCGACGCCATAGCCATCAACTGCTTCATGAACCCGACGTTGGAGGGGCTCAGGGAGCTGCTGGACATCCCTGTCGTCGGCGCTGGGGAGGCGGCCATCCACCTCACCTCAATGCTGGGGGACAACTTCTCCATCATTGACCCCAGCCCGCCGCATCAGACCTATTCCCACAGGGTGGCCGCGGCGGCAGGCTCCTTCACAAGCTCAGGTCGGTGAGATACCTAAGCCTGGGCGTAGCGGGCCTCTCAGCAGACTTCGACTCTGTCCTTGGGCAGATTGTTGAGGAGGCTGAGAAGGCGGTGAAGGAGGATGGGGCACACGTCATCGTCTTCGGATGTACGGGGATGAGGCGCTACGCCGAGAGGCTGGCGGGGGAGATGGAGAAGTACGGCGTGCCCGTCGTGGAGCCCATCACGGCAGCTGTAAGCCTAGCTGAGGTCCTGGTCCACCTTGGGCTTAGGCAGAGCAAGCTCACTTATCCAAAGCCTCCGGAGAAGAAGAGAGTCTTCTAGTTCTTTATTTCACTGGCTGGGTTTGTCTTCTTCAACCTCGTTCCTTAAAGCATTAGCACATGTCGAGTGGAGCGGCTCCCTGAAGATACATGCTCCAAAATCTTCTTTAGAGTCGGGAAAGTTAATAGGAACCGTACAATATTTTTCTATGCCTTTTTTAATCAGATAAACTCGTTTTAAATACTTATCTCTGTTCTGGAGAAAAGATATTTATACTGAAAACAGAATGTATATGCTTTGGAATATCTATGATGCCGGCGACGTTCTATTTAGTGGAGCAGATTGTGGTCAGAGGCAAGGCATTTCAGCTGATTTTCCTACTTATCCTAGGGATACTAACATACGTAGCCTACTCTCTCGGAAAGCACGGAAAGGTCTTCGTGATAAGGCCCTTGGAGGGTCTCGATGCAACGTGGGAAGGCATAGGCAGAGCCGCTGAGATGGGTAGGCCCATCATGGTCCTCACCGGAATCAGCGGCCTTGGCGAGCCCCAGACCATTGCGGGTTTGACCGTCTACGGGGAGGTTACTCAGAGGGCTGTGTCGATAGGCGTGGAGACCCATACCTCTAACACTGACACCAACGTCATTGCTTTCTCCGAGGCGATCGCCAAGAGCGCATACGACGCCGCGGGAAAGCCTGAGAAATACATGCTTGGAGAATATGTAAGGTGGTTCGGGGGTGACCAGTTTTCCTACGCCATGGGTTGCGCTGGATACATCTTGGAGAAGAAGCCGGTGATGATCGTCTTCATGGGATACTTCCTGTTTGACGTGATAGTCTCCATGGAGTCGGGGAATAGAGTCGGCTCCCAGATAATAGGTGGAACCCTCTCAGCCTTACCGGAGATGTCCGTGTTCTCTGACTACCTACTGATAGGCGAAGAACTGTACGCCGCGTCCGCCCAGATAAGCCAGGATAGGATGGTGATTGCGACTCTAGCTGGTCAAGACTGGATGAAGCTCATCTTGGTGGCACTGATGATAATCGGAGTAGTACTCATCCTGGCTGGAAACACGGCAATCGTAAATCTGATGGGATGGTGAGAAAATGTCCGCACTTCGAACCTATATAAGAAGCTATATGGTGCGCATAATAATAATCATCGGGATTCTCTCGGGGCTCATAAGCTTCTACTTTGTTTCCCCCGAGGCAGTTGCCGTCGCCACAGAACTTCAAACATGGAACAGTGCAGCTGCGGCTTGGACGCTCTTTGTCGGAATAATCACGGTCTTCGCTCGCTACGTCAGAAGCATAATGAAGCGCACTCAGTACTGGCAATACCGAGCCTATGGTATAGTCCTCATGGTCGTGTGGGTAATCATGGGGGCCATTGTTGGCCTATATTCGGATCTATATCAGACAGCATTTTACAGTACAAAGATCACCCTTCACATAGCGATTCTCGGTCAACTTGTCTTCTTCTTTACCTCTGGGGTCTACAGAACCTTCAGGATGAAGACGTTCAGGACAGCTATCTACGCCTTCTTCGCCATGCTGCTGATAATAGGCAATGCTCCTTGGATGTTGGCAACCTTCCCACAGGTCGATAAACTCACCTACTGGCTCTTGGAAAACCCGTCGATGTCCGGTGAACGCACACTGGCACTCACTGGTGGGATCGGAGGCGCAGTTCTAGGCATACGTATCCTTCTCGGCTTGGAGAAAGGCGCACTGAGAGCAACGGAAGCTAGTTGAGGTGAAGAAAATGATTAAAGTACCGGAATTGAAATCGCAGTATATCTGGGCGGTTCTTCTAGTCGTCTACCTTTTCACAGCTATCCAACCAATCGGAGCACCATTCCAAATGAGTGACGCCACGATAAAGGCGCATGACGTCATCGAGAGTCTACCACCAAAAAGCATCGTCGCAATGGGTGGAAGCGGGGTCTTCGCCTTCGACCTCGAATCCTCAGCTGCACAGATAGCCGCCATAATACAGATGGCGAGAAAAGGACTGAGGCTGGTTGCCGTCCCCCTTGGAACGGAAGCCGTCCAATTTGAGAAATACTGCATCGATGCGGCATTAGTCGATAAGAAATTTGGGGGACCATGGACATATGGAGTAGACTATGTGGTACTTCCCTATCTGGCAGGGGGTAGTGCTGCACTAGTTAGCTTCCTGACAAGTGTGCGCAGCCAAGTGTCCACCGACGTAAAGGGAACGCCTATAGACCAATTACCCATAATGAATGATTTCCGCAGCTATAAAGACATCGCACTGTGGACCTGCCCGCACAGGGACTTCCCAATCATCGCAAGATACGTCACGGGAGAGCGTGGCATCCCAAGCATCGCCTTCGCACAAGCTGCCGCCTACTCGCTGTATGCGGTATACATGATGATATATCCAGACAAGATCTGGATGACGAACGGATTTCTGGGTGGAGCACAGTACGAGGATCTTGAGGGCATATCGGGATTGGGACACGCCGCCATAGACTCCTACGCAATCATAAGCGCCGTAGTTATAGCCTTCATCGTCCTCGGGAACATCCGGTTGCTCTCGACACTAGGGGACGAAAAGGAAGAAGTGAAGGAGGAAAAGGTATGATATCGACAGATCCTTGGGTTTGGGTATCAGCCTTCATGACCATATGCTCGTTTACTCTATTGTACGGCGATAATATCCTTTTCCGTATCGGCGAGTACACCTACACTTGCACCGTCGTCGCCCACTCCGTTGTGACCGGCATACCGACTATAACTAATTACTTCTATCCCCTGTTCACGGGAGCAAAGCCACTCATGATCTTTCCACTCATTTTAGGCATCATGTCCATCTTCGTTGTCTGGAGAAAATACGCTTGGATAGCTTCATTCCCATATGCCCTGTTCATCGGTGTGGGAACAGGTTTAACTCTGAGGGCTCTGGTTATGACGGATATCCTCGGAAATGCACAGACCACGATCAAGGAAGCGGCAAACATCTTGGTAGGAAGCCCAGCGGATCAACTAGGCTTTGCGGTGAGAGTCATCTTCACGATTTCCGCAACCATCTACCTGTTCTTCACCCTATTCCACAAGGGACCACTGAGCAAGCCTGTCGGATACATAAGGACCTTCGGGAAGTACGCCTTCATAATCTACCTGGGAATCTCGGTTGGCAACGGAATAATGCAGCAATCAGGACTGGCAACCAGCGCGATAAACAGGCTCATCAGACAATGGCTTGGACTCTAGAACTGCTCCCAATACCCTTATTTTTTCATAATGCATACTTAATGAGGGGCAGAGATGACAACAAAGGAATCAGATGTATCAGATAAAGAAAGAGAGCTCATCGAGAAGGTAGCGAAGAAGGTCGCAGATATGGACCTAGAAGTCCCCACAATAATATTCCTGCAGACCATGAAACCCCTTTCCACCATAACGGGAGAACTAGGATACTTCTTCCTCGCCCCGTTCCTCCCCTTTCTAGAGGATAAGGGATACGACTTCCTGGACACCTTTGAGCAGAGGAAGAACATAGAGAGACTCATCAGGAGATTGGAGAGCCTAGAAAAAGAAAAATCCAGAGAGAAAGAGGAGACAAAGGAACCAAGCCTATGGAGCAGGATCAGGGGGAAGCTTTCACCCTCCCGAAAAGACATATAAACATGTTTTCGCATTTCTCGTAGAAGCAGTCCAACACGCAGGGAGTATAGTCGATGTCAGATTCCAAGAGAGCAATGATATGGGAGAGAGATGAAAAGGCCATTCTCAGGCTCCACAAACCAGAGGAGGAGATGCAGTACATCCTTGTCACCGATGTGGGTAGCACCACGACGAAGGCTAGACTATTCCACAAGATCAACGGCGAATGGAGATACGCACTGAGCGGAGAGGCACCAACGACGGTTGAGGCACCCTACGAGAACGTCATCATGGGGGTCCAAAACGCCATAAGAGAGATAGAGGAACTCATAGGCCTCAAGTTCCTATCAGAGGAAGGAAGAATCATCAAACCCCACGCCAAGGGCCGAGGCGTGGACTTCTACTGCTCCACAAGCAGCGCCGGGGGTGGCCTACAGATGATGGTCGCAGGTGTCATAAAGACGATGACCGTTGAGAGCGCCAACAGGGCAGCGCTGGGCGCAGGAGCCATCGTCGAGGACGCCATCGCAGTAGACGACGATAGGCCAGACTATCAGAAGATCGATAGGATACGCCAACTGAGACCAGACATGATACTGCTTGCAGGCGGAACCGATGGTGGAACGACAACGCTCGTGATGCAGATAGCGGAGCTCATCTCCGCAGCCGACCCAAAGGCTCGATTGGGCGCTGACTACAAACTACCTCTGGTCTACGCGGGCAACAGGGATGTACGCCCGCAGATCCAGAAGCTCATGCAGGACAGATTCGCCCTAGAGATCGTTGACAACCTAAGGCCCGTCCTAGAGATAGAGAATACAGAACCAGCTAGGATGGCAATTCACGAACTCTTCATGGAGCACGTGATGTCTCATGCTCCCGGATACCCTGAACTGATGAATTGGACCGACCTCGACATCCTGCCCACCCCAGCAGGCGAAGGGATGGCGATGCAGCTGATCGCCTATGCCGAGAAGAAGAACGTCATAGGAGTGGGATTGGGAGGCGCCACGACGAACGTCTACTCCGTCTTCGACGGGAAATTCGTCCGCAGCGTCAGCGCAAACCTAGGTATGTCCTATAGCATCTGCAATGTTATGAAGGAGGCAGGCGTAGGGAACATCCTCCGCTGGCTTCCCTTCGAGATATCTGAGGACGACCTAATAGATATCTTGAGAAACAAGATGATCAGGCCTACCACGATTCCCCAGACGCTGGATTCCTTGTTGGTGGAACAGGCTGTTGCGAGAGAGGCTCTCAGGCTCGGATTGAAGCACCACAAGACCATCGCGACAAGGCTCAAGGGCGCGAAAAAGGTGCATAGAATGATCGGAGAGATGCTCGAGTACATGCTCGAGGAGACCTACATAGACATGATGAAGATTAGCATCATAGGTGGCACAGGTGGACTATTATCTCACGCCCCGAGGAGAGTCCAATCCTTGCTGATTCTGACCGATGCCTTCCAGCCAGAGGGCGTGACAAAGGTGTACCAAGACAGCGAATTCATGATGCCACATCTCGGCGTCCTCTCCAAAGCCTTCCCAGACATCGCCTGGAACATCTTCGATAAAGACTGCCTGGTTAGGCTCGGCACCGTCATCGCCCCCAAAGGCACGGCGAACCCAGGGGAGTCGGCCGTCAAAGTGAGGATGGAGATGCCTGACGGAACGATTTTTGAGAAAGACGTGGAGTTCGGAGAGATCATCAGAGTGCCCCTCGCAGAGAAAACGAGGGCAAAGGCGGTCATCTCTCCAAGGCATGACCTCGATGTGGGTGCTGGACCTGGAAAAACCCTCGAAACAACTGTTGAGGGGGGTGTCGTAGGCGTCGTTATAGATACAAGGGGAAGACCCCTTGCTTTACCTGAAGATGGTGAAGAGAGAAGGAAGAAACTCGTGAAATGGTTCGATTCCCTTGAACTCTATCCAAGGAATTCATGAAAGAGGAGGAGAAGTGAAAGGGATGTCTAAGAATAAGACCTCTGACAAAGAATCGGCAGAAGAGGCATACGCCTACACGCCAGGTCTAAAGGTGAAGAGAGTAATCTCAGTATTGAAGACCCGTCTACTCCCCATACCAGGCGAGATCCTCGTTGAAAAAGGTGCGAAGGTGGACTTCGATACCATCGTTGCGAGAGCCAATATTCCAGGAAAACCCACCATCATAAAGGCCTCCGAAGTTCTAGGCATAGCACCTGAAAGTTTACCCGTCTTCATGGTGAAAAAGATAGGAGACACGATGGAGAAAGATGAGATTATTGCTAAATACACACCCTTCTTCGGTTTGATTAAGAAGTTTGTGAAGTCTCCTGCCCAAGGAGTTCTTGAAGCCATATCCGACATCACAGGTCAGGTAGTTGTAAGGGAACCCCCCACGCCTGTCGAGGTCAAAGCCTACATCCCAGGCACGGTGGTCGAGGTTCTCCCAAAGAGGGGCGTCGTGATAGAGACCTACTCCGCCTTTATCCAAGGCATCTTCGGCATAGGCGGCGAGAGGCATGGAGTGCTGTCAATTGTAGCCAAGTCCACCAGCGAGGAACTGACTCCCGAGAGGATGAGCCTCGAACACAAGGGAAAGATCTTGGTTGGAGGGAGCCTGATAACCATTGAGGCTTTCAGAAGGGCTGTGGAGCTGGGGGTAAGCGGAATCATAGTAGGGGGCGTGAGGGGAGTGGATCTAACTTCTATCCTAGGATATGAGATAGGTGTAGCCATTACAGGCCAAGAAGACATCAACATCACTCTCATCGCGACAGAGGGATTCGGCAAGATGAATATGTCGATAAGGACCTTTGACCTCCTCAAGGAATTCGAGGGACGAGAGGTGGCACTTAACGGTGCAACCCAGATCAGGGCAGGAGTTATCCGCCCCGAGATCATAATCCCCAATGAGAAGCGTATCTCAGAAAGCAAAAAGGAGCTGGCTAGAGGGATGCGACCCGGAACTCCTGTAAGAATCATACGTGAGCCCTATTTCGGGAAGATCGGCACCGTTGTAAGCCTACCTGTTCAACTGGAGAAGGTTGAGACAGAATCCTTTGTCAGGGTGCTCGAGGTGAAACTCGAAGAGGGAAACGTCACAGTGCCGAGGGCAAACGTCGAGATCATAGAAGAGTAAAACACTCTCTTTAACAATCCTCTACATTTTCAGGATTCTTGTCAAATAGAATTGTTCTTAACCCGAAACATCAATTGACTCACCTAACCTACAGCTTGGTTTTCTCAGTTGTAAAGTCCTGAAGGACAGTTGAGGATAGGTTTGTAAAGTAGACTATTCATTGGAGACTAAAACGCCATAGATTGTCCAAGAGCCGCTCAATCTACCCTGAGCCTGGATAGGCGCATGGAGTTGAGGATGACTGTAAGGGTTAATCCCAGGTCGCCCACCATGACGGCTAACCAGAGGCTCATCAGCTCTGGGAAAACCAGTGCGCCGCAGAGAGCCTTCACGAGAATAGATGCCGTAATGTTCTCCTTCACCCTCCTCACGGTCCTCCTGCTGAGCTGCAGGAAGTAGGGAAGAGCCTTCAGGTCATCGTTCATCAGGGCTACGTCCGCTGTCTCCAGAGCAACTCCGCTTCCTATGGCACCCATGGCTATGCCCACGCTTGCTCTAGCCAACGCTGGCGCATCATTGACGCCATCTCCCACCACGATAACATAGCCATATTTCTCAGACAACTTCTCCACGACATCGGCCTTCTCCGCGGGCAGAAGGTTTGCGTAGTATTCTCCTATGTCAAGCTTTCTGGCTATGGACTGCGCTACGATCTCGTTGTCTCCTGTGATCATCACAACCTTCATGCCTAGAGCCCTTAACCTTGACACGGTCTCATCCGCCGCTTCCCTCAGCTTATCCATGAGAGCTATAGCTCCCATCACATGGCCCTTACATCCAAGGAGAAGTGTGGTCTTACCCAAAGCTTCTAGCTCCTCAACGATCTCCTCTGCCCCTGCTATGCCTAGTTCCCTGAAGAAGCGTAAATTTCCGATACAGCACTCCGTGCCATCAACACTACCTTTGACTCCTCTCCCTGTATAGGCGCTGAAATCCTCTACTGGAAGGGGATCAATGCCTTTAGCCTGAGCCGCTCCCACTATGGCTTGCCCTATAGGATGCTCCGACTTAACCTCAAGAGACGCAGCCCTTCTGAGAACCTCTTCCTCCGATAGTCGCAGGGGGAGGACATCGGTCACCTCTAACTGGCCGCGGGTCAGCGTCCCAGTCTTGTCGAAGGCGAAGACCCTTGCCTTGCTCACATCCTCGATGTAGATGCCGCCCTTGATGAGGACGCCGTTCCTCGCTGCGCTGGTTATGGCTGAGACCATGGCGACTGGCGTCGATATGGCCAGGGCGCATGGGCAGGAGAGGACGAGGAAGATGAGAGCCCGATAGATCCAACCCTCCCAGGGTAGTTGGAGGAAGAGAGGTGGAACCACGGCGACGAGGATGGCGAGCAGAATAACGGCTGGCGTGTAGTAGCGAGAGAACCGATCTATGAACCTCTCAGTGGGGGAGCGCCTCAGCTCCGCCTCCATGACGAGGCTGACTATCTTTGAGAGAAGCCCCTCCCCGACAGGCTTCGTAACCCTAACGGTGAGGAAGCCCTCCTTGTTGATGGTCCCACCGTAAACATCGCCTCCAACTTCCTTAAAGACCGGGACCGATTCTCCGGTGATCGGCGCCTGATCGAGGTAGGACGATCCCTCCTCCACGACTCCGTCGAGGGGAACCTTGTCTCCAGGACGGATGAGGATGATCTCACCCACCTTGACCTCCTCAACGGGAACTTCCCTCTCCCCCTCTCCACCCTTAACGATCGCCGTTTCCGGCCTCAGCTCCATCATCGCCTCTATAGATCTCCTCGCCCTTTCGCCAGCGTACTCCTCAAGATACACTGCGAAACTAAAGAGAACGAGGACAGCCGCTCCCTCCTCTAAATGGCCTATGGCGGTCGCACCAACTGCCGCGATCGTTATGAGGAGATTGATTCCAATCTTTGCATGGAGAAGCCCCTTGAATCCCTCAAAGGCTATCCTATGACCAGCAACCATCATAGCAGCGAGAAGTAACAGGTTTGAAGATTGAGAGTGACCCCAAATATGTTCAAGAAGGATACCAGCGGTCATAAGAGCTCCAGATAGGACTATCAACGCAATCCCTAATAGGCCTCTAGAATCCCCGTCTCGTCTCCCATGTTGATGCTCTTCTTCGTGCTTCTCCATTATGTTGCAGCCCCGTGTTGCTGTATTTTTCGTAATTCAGCCTCTCATCTGCTTTATTAACTTAATGCTATAAAATCCACCAAAATTAATAACATTTATTAACCCTAGGCTATAATCCTAATAATATGTCTGTTGTGAGCATATCCCTGTCGGGGGAACTCCTGGATAAACTCGATCTCTTTGTTAAAGAGGCGGGCTACTCCAGCCGTTCGGAGGTGATTAGGCAGGTCGTGAGAGAAGCGCTCACGGACTATGCGCTCACGAGAACTCAGAAGGGGTGGGCGATGGCGACGGCGACGGTGATCTTCAGCCGTGAAGAAAGAAACGTGAATCCACGACTCACAGACCTAAGACACGAGTTCGATGACCTGATCTCTGGGAACATGCACCTCCACATGGGAGGCAACTACTGCGTCGAGATCTTCATCGCCGAGGGAAACGCCGAAAAAATCCTGGAATTCCTCACAAGAGTCCGCTCAATCAAAAACATACAGCAGGTCAGATACACCATAATACCCTTAGAGGAGAATCTCAAGTAGATG
>Ga0315296_10002494_pt1 | contig 15682 bp, 16 predicted proteins | sample YL17G14_18_MG_FD_203921 | JGI IMG/M metagenome (GOLD analysis project Ga0315296, IMG submission 203921) | Sediment microbial communities from Yellowstone Lake, YNP, Wyoming, USA - YL17G14_18 | ecosystem: Environmental > Aquatic > Freshwater > Lake > Sediment | place: USA: Wyoming | collected... | reverse complement strand
GAATCAGCTGACAAGACGCATATTGGAGAAGTATCCCAACTGCGAGACAACCCACAGGCTCAGAGCATCGATTCCGAGAGGCGTAGCTTTTCTTCACGAAGGAGTATCGAGAGTTCAGAGAAGAGCTATCTCGGCAGCATGGAACGATGATTTGCTGCCAGTACTGGTTATGCCAACCAGATTTGCTATCGCGAGTGGATTGAAAGCAACGGTTGTCTTCCTCATCGGCGTCTACATGCGCGACCTAAGCAATGATGTGATGGGAGTGGAAGAGCTGACCATGCTGTCGGAGTGGCAGCTCAATGATGTACTGCAGTCCGCAGGTAGAGCAGGAGTTGACAACGAAGCATTTGCCATTGTAGTAGTAGAAAATGAATCCGAGCGAAAGATGGTCCTGAGCAAGTTCTTCACAACAGACGCCCAAGGCGACATAAGTTCACGACTTGGAGAAGTGGATAGCTCGATGGATGATCCTGAGAATATGCAGGATCTCGTAACCAGCCAATTGTGTGGACATTCAGAAAGAACAGAGGACCCCCTTGCAATCATAAGCCGAACATTCTGGGCCGCCACGAATCGGTTAAAAGGAATCACTCAGGAAAGCATGATGTTTCTTGGCGATTCCACTGTCGAAGACCTCATTTCCTTCCGGACCACCAGATCAACTTTCAAGCACGCGGATGAAATACCAGATTCAAGTGTCAGGTTTGTATCTGTCACACCTACGAAGATAGAAGGCCTCGTCCATAGCGGAACCAGGGAGATGTGGCACTATGTCACCCTGAAATCGGATGAAGGTGTCTCTTGTTCTTGTGAATCATGGAAATATCAAGGGATAAGAAACCATAGACTCTGCAAGCATCTTGTCAAGTTCTGTACACTTGCCCTCAGAGATGATGAAACGAAGCCATATGCAGCCTCGGTCATAGGACAGGCCCTGCATGGACTTAGCATCCTTGACGAAATGGAACAGGAGGGGTTGTTGCTCCGTGACGGCAAGAATTTGAGATGTACAGGTCTTGGCCAGAGTGCAGCAGCTCTCGGGGTACCCGTTCGAGATGCTAAGAAGGTCATGAAAGCCCTTTCCAAGGGCACCGGCAGGCTGAGGGATCTGCTGCCAGCCGTGACAGCGGCAAAGACAGGACTGCCCGAGGAACCAATCAAACGGTGTTTCGATTCAATCCTAGCAAAGAATGCTGAACGTGCGATTGAATGCGAGACAGATATGCCAGGCATTGTGGAGAACATTCTCGAAGAACTGCACTACGCCAACTCAATTCTGCTGAAGCTGATGGCAAGTGATGCGCGGCGGGGGCTCAATAAGGAAAGCTTCGAACTGCAGAAAGACCTGTCAGTCATGCTCGCTGACATCAGCTAAGTTCTTTACTTCGGAGAATCTGCCATCCGTCCGATGACGCAAATGCTCTTTCCCATCAGAAGGCGACAGAATTCATGAAGCTTTATGAAATGGAAGCCAAGGATATCTTCCGCTCATTCAACATAGCAACACCAGTCGGAAATGTGGCCAAGACTCCTGAAGAAGCAAGAAAACGGGCGATTGAGATTGGGAAACCAGTTGCTATCAAGGCACAGGTATTGGCTGGAAAGAGAGGAAAGGCCGGAGGAATCAAGTTCGCTGACACGCCCGATCAGGCTGAAGCGGCCGCCAAAGAAATACTTGGAATGAGAATTAGTGATTTGCCGGTGGAGGCAGTCCTTGTGGAAGAAAAGCTGGACATCCAGCAGGAAATCTACATCGGGATTACTGTCGACAGGAATGAGCGAAGATACGTCGTGATTGGAAGTGCAGCTGGGGGGATGTCAATAGAAGACCTTGCGGTACAGAGCCCCGAGAAGATAGTGAAGATGTATGTGGATCCATTTCTTGGTTTTCAGTCGTACGAAGCGCAAGAAATGGCCGTAGCCATGGGCTTTCCTAGCAAGATGGTCCGGTCAGTAGCAGGATTCATCCTCGGGCTCTGGAACGTGGCAGATGCTTACGATGCTGAGCTCACTGAGATAAACCCATTAATCCTCACAAAGGATGGGCGCCTCCTAGCCGCGGATGCACGCCTCAATATCGACGATAGTGCTCTCTACAGGCACAAGAAGCTGCTAGACGGAATAAAGCGGAAACCCGCTGAGCAGAATGATAGAGAAAGACTCGCAGCCGAGCATGACATGGCATACGTTGAGCTTGATGGCGACATAGCATGCATCTGTAATGGAGCAGGTCTTACTATGGCAACACTCGATGCTGTCGCCTTGCATGGAGGAAGAGCAAGCACTTTCCTTGACCTCGGTGGAGGAGCCGATGCTGAAAGAGTCAAGAAAGGCATCGAGATTGTGCTGATGTACCCAAAGGTCAAAGCTATTCTTGTCAATATCATGGGCGGCATAACTAGATGCGATGAGGTCGCGAAGGGCGTAGTTGGAGCCCGTCAAGAGAAAGGACTCAAGGCCCCAATGGTGATACGAATGGTCGGCACCAACGAGAAGCAAGGACAGGAGATACTCAATGCGGCTGGGATCCCATTCCTCAAGACTATGGAGGAGGCAGCCGAGCGCGTAGTGCGGCTGACAAAGGAGGCGAAATAGATGACAGTGCTTGTCGATAAGAAGACGAGAGTCATTGTGCAAGGAATTACCGGTACGCAGGGTACATTCCATGCAGCTGCGATGTTGGACTATGGTACGAAAGTTGTTGCAGGCACAAGTCCTGGCAAGGGTGGTACTGACATCAAAGGCATTCCAGTGTACGACACTGTAAAGGAGGCTAAGAAAGCCCAAGATGCCACTGCATCAATAATCTTCGTACCTGCCGCTCTTGCAGCTGATGCAGCTTTGGAAGCCATCTCCCAAGACCTGAACCCCGTGGTAATAATAACTGAACACCTTCCGGTGAAAGACGCGATTCGGGTCATCAGGGTAGCATCCGAAAAGGGAATCACCATAATCGGACCGAATACTCCCGGAATAATCACCCCGAAAGCAAAACAGAAGGTTGGTATCATGCCAGGGCATGTGTTTGCGCCCGGTAATGTCGGTCTCATGTCACGCAGCGGAACTCTGACCTACGAGATCGCCGCCGGCATGACGCTGGCAGGCATCGGAATCTCGACAGCAATCGGTCTCGGAGGGGATCCTTGCGTAGGGCTTACGCCCACAGAAGGATTGAAGCTGTTCAGAAACGACAAGGAAACGAAAGCTGTTGTCTTGGTTGGCGAAATTGGAGGAGACGCAGAAGAACGCGCGGCGGCATACATCAGAGAAGGTTTCAACCTACCAGTTGTCGCATTCATTGCTGGAAGGACAGCTCCTCCGGGTAAGAGGATGGGACATGCGGGCGCTATCATAAGCGGCAGCGCTGGCACGGCAGAAGCGAAAATCAAGGCCCTTGAAGATGCCGGGGTCGCAGTTGCAGAGAGACCCAGCCAAGTCCCGCAGCTACTAAAGAAACATATCTGAGCACATCCGAAGGTCTGTTTTAATCAACACGGAACGAACACAAGTTTTAAAACACAACTAACCTCGGAAGCCTGAGCGGGCCCACTAGAGACAAGTCCGTCTATCGCGCATGAGGTCATAGACATGCCTATTGCTGACATCGAGAAGCGCAGACTTGCTCAGCACTACTTGCTGTACAAGTCCATCTGCCGCGATTGCGGTGCGTCAAATCCCTTGGGAGCCAAGAAGTGCAGAAAGTGCAGGTCAGACGACCTCAGACCCAAGAGACGAGGAAAGAAGTAGTCTCTGAGCGGGAGAATAAGGGCTCCGTTTTGCAGGTAGATTCCGCTGAGGATTCTTGATCAACCCGCCATCATTCTTAAATATGAAGCAGGCTTTTCTGCCGGCCTAGGGCAGGTGATCTAGTCCGGTTATGATACCGCCTTCACACGGCGGATGGCAGCTGCCCGTATGTGGTCTGCCCGCCTTTGTCGGGGGTTCGAGAACAGCACAGGATCACCCTGTGCGTAGAAAATCCCCTCCTGCCCACCATTGATTCGGTCTAGATGTCCGGCCATATAACGAAAATCGGAGACCCTACATTCGCCGGACGCTGATTAGGATGCTCAGCTGACTACACGCTGACATACGTATTGACAACACGAGTAGGGCACTAAGTGTCCGTCCTGTCAGTGGACGTTTCACCAGAGACTAACAAGAATCACATACCCAACATGATGTGCTAGGCCTCAAGCGTCCGTGTAAGTCTGGCATGACATTCCGACATTCTTATAATGTGAATGCCATGGGAAGCACCGAAAGGGTGGAGCGAATGGAGTCGCTCCCGGTTGTTTCTCAGGAACAATACGACCAGAGGCCTAGAAATGCCAAGACAAATCACTGATGTCGCCCGATTCATCGAGATGGCAGAGACCGCGACCGAATGTCGTGTCAGGAGAGGCGCAGACAAGGTGAAGCTGAAGCTTCGAACTGGCAAGTATCTCTATACGCTCATCGTTGAGCCTCAGCAGGCCGAGGACATTCTTCAGCAGGTGAAATGCCAAGTAATTGAGGCAAAGCCCAAGACAGAAGAGTAACCTTCGCTAGACCTCGATTGCCTCGTTTGTCTCTGGTACGTGTGCTCTTCTTCCAATGGCGCTCAGCTTTTCGGCAAGTGCATCGCACGAATCTGACTCACCGTGCACACAGTAGAACTCCGGGTTCCCAGGGATTTTCTCCAGAACATCCATCAGACCTTCAGCGTCGGAGTGACTACTGAGATGATGGAATCTGACATCTGCCGCCACTTCAAAGGTCTTGCCACTCACAGTGACCTTTCGCTTTGCTAGCAGTTCGGCTCCGGGAGTGCCAGGGATCTGGAAGCTTACAAGAACAATGGAGTTTCTCGGGTCGTCGTAGAGCATCTTGAAGTACATGTGAGAGGGACCACCCTTCAGCATCCCAGCAGGAGAAATGATCACTCCGCCTTTCTGCACCGCCTTGAGCCGGTCCCGATCATCATAGATTATCCGAGTTTTCTCAACTGCCCGATCGAATGATTGTGGTGACGCAATGTAGCCCGGATGCTTAACTACGACCTCATTCACCTTTCTTGCCAGACCGTCAACATACACTACATACTTCCCGGGCAGATTGTACTTCTCGAAAATGCACATGATTTCTTGGCTGCGCCCTACAGCAAAGGCCGGGATAAGGACAGTGCCCCCGCGTTGCAGTGTCTCCATTACGGTCTGAATGAACTCTTCCTCGATCTCTTCTCTCTTCGCGTTGACCCTCTGGGCATACGTACTCTCGGTCACTACAATATCGTGCTTTGGCAGATTCTTTCTCGCTCCGGGCATTAGTTGTGTCTCAATTGAGTTGAAATCGCCTGTGAATAGTATTCTCTTTCCATCGCACCTCACTGACACCATTGCACTACCGGGGATGTGACCAGCGTTGAACAGAGTGATTTCGAAATGACGTCCGAGCGGAATGGTCTCTTCATAGGCGGTAGGTTGACACTGTCGTTGAAGTCGTGCAATGTCCTTGGCTGAAAAAGGAAGATGCGCCTTTGAGAGATTATACATGTCATCGAGCAGTAGCATACTCAAATCCCGAGTAGCAGGCGTACAGAACAAGGAGGCAACATCATGAGCCAAGAGCAGAGGAATCCCACCTGAGTGATCAAGGTGTGCATGGGTGAGCGCGATTCCTTGCAGGTCATCTGTAGGCAGGCGACCGGGAAATACGGGATTATCTAAGAGCTTGACGCCGTAGTCGATCACGATGCTCTCGCCTTGCTCCTGAAGGTGAAATCCGGAGCGTCCTATCTCTCTGCATGAGCCTAGAAAGGTCAATCTTGCCATGACTCGGAACTTCCATCTCAGAGGCCCCGACTGTCAGAAGAAAAGCCTTCCGTAAGGTTGGCTACACATTTAGATCGTCAAACCGCCGAGCAGTCGGATTGGTGCCCAAACAGGGGCGCGTGTTGGCTTTGACTGCTTTTGACTCTCACTTGACACATCATTGAAGGTTCTTCGTTTCGGGTTTGCTATCTCAACGACAAAGATGCTCTGGACAGGTTGTCTACAAAGACGACGACTAACAATCGAAATCGATATTAGAAGCGCAGAGACCATGACGTATGCCTAAATGAGTGACGGCAGGTGGGTAATCTCTAGGTGGCAGAGGAGAAGGTCGATAGCGAGTCCGCTAGCAAGAGCAAGCCGAAGTCAACCGTATTGGTTGGCAATAAGAATGTCATGAGTTACGTTCTGGCCTGCGTGACCCTCTTCAACAAAGGAGCAACAGAAGTCGTCATAAAGGCGAGAGGACGTCTTATTAGCAGGGCCGTGGATGTCGCTGAAATAACGCGTCACCGATTCATGTCAGAGCTGAAGATTGCGGCAATCGTGATTGGTACTGCTACGGTGCAAACTGACAAGGGCAGTGACCTCAATGTCTCGACTATAGACATAACTCTCGCACGATAGATGATTTGAGATCTGCAGTATCCCCGCCTGGAAGCCGGCCACTGCTGGCACATCATGGGCGAGGGATGCTGGAATGCGTTTGCCGGTATGTGTTGTTGATCTCGAATCTGGTGTGCTGTGTGCCAGTTGCGAAGAGAAGCTCGACAAGGGTCGGATAACTAAGATTGATGTGAATATCTCGAAATGGTTACTAGCACGAGAAGGGCAGTTTCCGGCGATTGCGGATCTCAATCTCTTACGAGCCTTGAAAGTGGCTGGCAGACTCGTTCTTGTTGTCAAGAAGAAAGGAAGGGAGATTCTACTGTCAGCACCGGACTTGCTTGAGGAATTGAGAAGAACCTACGGTGAGGTGATGATTCTGGAGGGCCCAGCCAATCTCAGGAATCTGGTCAGAGGTCTCATTCATCCGGCAACAGAAGCGGGTGTGAACAACCTCTATCTTCCAGATGGCTCTAGGGAATGCATAGTCATGCTCCACGCAGACGATAAGTCAAAGATTCCGTACTCGCTCGAAGACTTGAGGCAGATTGTATCAGCGGTGATGCAAGAGTCGGTCTTGTTTCAATATCAAGAAGAATCGACTGGCAAGAAACCGGGTCCGACATCGGATGCGTTCGATGAGAAACTAAAAGACTTTGCTCAGAAGAGAGCCAGACGCTAGGCTAGATCCATTGGATTCGTCTTCATCAATTCTCGAAGAATGACTGTGGCGTAGGACCCTTTTCTGAGATTGAATCGAAGCACGATGGCACTGTCGGTGCACTGCGTATGCATATCCGTGGGTACTATCGACACTAGGTGCAGGCCGCCGGGCGAATCTAGTGGTCTAGCATTCATGTTTCTGAACTCCTTCAAATCCAGATTCTCGTCCTTCAGGATCTTTCTAAGCAGGTCAGATTGTTTTGAAGGTGGCAGCTTTGTTGAATAGCCGGGCACAGGAGCCGCAAGGCCATAGCTGCCTGAGCGCACCAATCCCCGACGTTCCTCAAGGTTACGGTCATTTACAAACAGCCAAGAGTCTCTTCCTGAGTGCGTCTGGTCAAGCTGTATTATGAAATCACCGGGCGCCGGCTCAGAGATAGACAAGCCACTCTTTGCACGCAAACTGAGGAGACGATTGAACAGGTACGACTGATAAGAATGCACCAGAATCGTCAGGACCCGCGGAGGAACTCTGGCCAAAGCGCGTTCATAATCTGCAGGGTGCTTGATGATATGCTGAGCCACTGCTTGCTCATATCTTGCACCCTTGGTGATGCGATCTGAAGAATCCTCGCTGAATGGGACGCCTTCGAATGTCTGCAGTTCCTCTTCTGCAGGTCCTTGCCATTCGAAATCTCGTGTTGTTGAGAGCATCAACCGGACCGCTTCTTCATAGTTCTTCTTCACCAGTGATTTTCCTATGAGGTGCGTGAACGGTCTAGCTACGCCGAACCTCTGCACGCCAAAGTAGTTGAGTATTGGGCGGCCCCTAAGAGAGTCCGCCAGAGTACTCGCTATGTCACAATCCACTTTCAAATCCTTCAGAACTATTGTGAAGCGGTTACCCCACAGATCTCCGATTTGGATGGGGCGACGGACATACTGCGGCTCACGGACTGCGATTCTCGACAGGTGAATCCTGCATAGCGATTCAAATGCTTGGGCAGGGAGTGACATAGCCTGTACAGTCAGAGCCCGCTTGTCTTTGAGACCTGCATATGTCACAAGGTGCCGGGAAACTTTGACCGCGGCAGCCACGATAGTTGCAGCATCGAGCGTCGAAAGGCCCATCTTTTGGAGTACAAATTGCACGTATTTGGAACGTACGCCCTGAATGGAGACTGTACTACCAACAGCGGTCTCAGAGGGCCACTCCTTAGCTTCCAGAACCGTGCCGTCCGGCGTGATTTCTTCGACCACAAAGTCCTCGAATCGATCTCTGAGTCTGCCGCCGATGCTTGGACCATCGGTACAGTAGAACTCCATGCCGATGCCTTGCTCAAAAGGGTGGGCTGGCTGCACTGCGGACCCCCCTCAAAGTAACTTGAGATTGCCTGTTACTTTGTCAATATCATTTGCAAGTGCCGGCCCAATCCCTACAACCGTAATCGTACCTGGTGGAAGCTCGGTCATTCCTGCATCGCGTATTAATGCATTGGGAAGCCTGTGAACGATAGCTAGGCGCCTCAGCTCCAAGAGATCTGTTTCAGACGCAACCTTCACGGCGACCTTCTTCTGTCCTTCATTCATCCAGGCCTTCCAGACATCTTGACGAGTAATCCTTGCACGTTCTGCAGCACTCACAGCACCATGTGCAACCTGAACGGCAATCTTCCCTCGGCTCATGTCCAAATCTGTTCTCACTGCAATTACCTGCTTGTACTTGAAGAACCTCAGACTTGCGGTGGTCGCCATAGGGTTATCACGGGAGAGCCGAGCAAGACGACAGATAAAAAGGTGCCAGTAGCTCTTCTAGGTGGGATGACGGGTCTGAACCACGACGCTCTTGTGGTCGGCGCAGGACCAGCTGGATTGCTAGCTGCAGGCGTAATAGGAAGAAACGGTCATGACGTGACGGTCCTTGAAGAGCACAAGAACGTGGGTGCACCGGACCACTGTGCAGGTCTTCTCAGCCTGTCCGGACTCAGGTCGCTAGGACTACAACCACCGGAGGATGTAATCCAGAACACGGTGCATGCAGCAAGAATCTATTCGCCATCAGGCAATTCCCTGTTGATTGAGCGAGGGCAGCGCGAGGCAGTCGTTGTGGACAGGAGGAGGTTTGACTCGTGGCTCGCAGACAGAGCAGTTGATCAAGGAGCCATAGTGGCAACAAATGCACAAGTCCAGTCGCTGAAGCTAGAGAGTGGTCGGGTAGCTGGAGTACTGGCGCATCAGGAAGGAGCAATGAAAGAACATCGCGCCGCCGTTGTAATCGATGCAGAAGGTGCCGTATGCAGACTCTCGAAATCGGTTGGGTTGCCCATTGTACCGAAATCGAGCAAGTATCCTGCGTATCAGTATGAAATGCGCGGAGTCGAAGCTGACGAGGACATCGTGGAGATGTACTATGGCAGACAGGTAGCCCCGGGATTCTTCGCTTGGATGATCCCTCTTGGGGAGGGTCGAGCAAGAGTAGGTCTTGCGGCGACCCATGCCGCGAAGATGCGCTTGGGCGCTGCCATTCAGCACCATCCAATCTTGAGTAAGAGACTTGCGAAAGCTTCCGTTGAGAGAGGTTGGGGCGGAACGGTTCTTGTTGGGATGCCTGTCAGGAAGACGTACATGTCGGGTATCATGGTTGTCGGAGATGCAGCGGGCATGGTGAAGGCGACAACCGGAGGAGGAGTCATCATGGGTGGCATGACCGGTACCATTGCAGGTAGGGTCGCTTCCTTAGCGATCTCGGAGAAAGACTACTCCGAAAGATGCCTCAGACAGTACCAGCGGGGTTGGCGTTCTCTACTTATCAAGAACCTTCGGTCCATGTACCTCGCACAAAAGGCAATGGGTCTACTGTCTGACCATGGCTTGGATTCACTGGTAAGAAGCACAAATGAATCTGGCCTGCTTAATGTTGTTGAAAGAGAAGGCGACATGGATATGCAATGGAGAACCATAAGACGCGTTCTCACTGATCCTCGTGCGTTTCGCTTAGGTCTCCGTTTGGTACGATACCTTAGTCTATAGACGACGAACAGCTTTATGTAGCATACCCCGGGTTGATGTCAGAGAGAGGCTCAACCACATGGGAGACGTAGACAGAAGAGACCCATTGGAAGTTGCCGAACAGCTCCTTAGTCAGTATCCTCTCTGTGACGAGTGCCTAGGACGTCAGTTTGCGTGGTTGAGCACTGGCACCTCGAATGGTGAACGCGGCAGGTCGATTAAGCTTGTTCTTTCGATGAAGGCAGATGAGCTGATAAAGTCAGGTGACAGAGATGGAGGCACGAAGCTTCTCATCAGTCTAGCAAGCAACGGAATGTTTGAACCTGCAAAGCTACTCGTGAAGAAGAACGGCGTGGATTATACTACTGTTGAGAAGTGCCATCTCTGTTTCACAGACGGGGCAAGTGTCTTCGACCGGATTCCTGCGATAGTTGAGAGGGCGGTCGAAGTCACAAAAGATATTGAGTTCAGCACGTTCTTGGCCGGGTGTACGCCCATAACTAGCCTCGCTGAACGAGAAGACGAGCTAAGGGCACGCAACGGCCTTCTTAGAGGTGAACCTCTGAAGGCCCACTTCAACCGGGAGCTAGGAAAGCAGGTCCAGAAAGCCCTAGGCAAAGCAGCCAATTTCCAGCATCCAGACCTCGTCATTATCTATGATATGGCGTCAGATTCTCTGGTCCTCCAGATCAATCCAATATTCCTCTATGGGCGCTACCGGAAACTGGTAAGAGGAATCCCTCAGAGCAGGTGGGACTGCAGCGAGTGCAGAGGAAAGGGTTGTGAGTCATGCGGGGGCACGGGCAGAAGGTACCCTGATTCTGTTTCAGAGTACGTAGGTATTCCTGTCCAAATTGCGGCGCAAGGCAGCCGTTTCAAATTCCATGCAGCAGGAAGAGAAGACATCGACGCGCTAATGCTGGGCTCGGGGCGGCCTTTCGTCGTTGAAGTCTCTGAGCCACGCGCACGAACACTGGACCTTGACGCTATAGTTCAGACGATTAACGAAGGCGCGGCAGGCAAGGTCGAAGTCTCAGGTCTTCAGTTCACGGACAGAGAATACGCGCAAAGGCTCAAGCATGAAGCGTCACACAATATCAAGGAATATGCGGCCCTGATGAGGATTGCTGAGAGCCCAACAGATGAAGATCTCCGGAAAGCTGAAGTCGAACTCTCAGGCGTCGAAATCAATCAGAGGACTCCAACGCGGGTATCTCATCGTAGAAGAGACCTAGTCAGAAAAAAGTGGGTATACGAAGTGATACTGAATAGGACTGAAGATGGTCTCCTGCAAGGAACTTTCAAGGTTCAAGGGGGAACTTATGTCAAGGAGCTCATCTCTGGAGACAGTGGTAGGACGACTCCTTCATTATCCGGAATCCTACAATCGGAGTGCGTATGTGTCGAACTGACCGTCACTTCTATCCACGGGCCGGAAACGGACCATAATGCTTAAGTGTTCACCAAAGGGGTGTTGCTGGAATTCGGGTACACTGTGTCCTCGACTTCTGACAAGCTGAGGTACCTTCACCTGTGAGATGATGCTCCATGGTCAAGAAGAGTCATGGCTTCCGTGCTCGGACACGTGCTTTAATGAGCAAGAATGTCCGAACACGTGGTCTCGCACCTCTCAGCTGCATACTCAGAGAATACGAAGTTGGTGAACGGGTCAACATAGTTATCAACCCTGGTGTCCACAAGGGAATGCCACATCGCAGATATCAGGGCAGATCCGGCGTGATTAGTGCCAAGAGGGGCAGAGCAGTCGTCGTTGACGTACCCGTTGGTAAGGCCATGAGAACCATCATTGTCAGGCCTGAACACATTCGACCGAGCAGAGGCTGAGTCTTGAGACATGCCCAAAGAGATTGTGAGTGAGGAGGAAATCACTCTTCCTCAAGTCAAGAAGGTTATCAGCAAGAGGGCGAAAGAAGGAGAACTCTCTTTCCAGCAAACAATCACACTTGAGCACGCGACAACGTTTTCGAAGATGCCGCCAGCGGTTGCAACCAAACTGATTGAGAAACTCATGAAGACCTATAATGTCACCAGGGCTCTTGCTGTCCAAGTAGTGAACATAGCACCGGTCACACCCGAAGAGTTGAGGACAATACTTGATGCTCGCTCGACTTCGGTGACCAATGAGCAAATAGCAGAGATTGTTGACCTGGTCATTAAGGCCAGAGCAGAAAAGTAGCCAATGCCCATTGTGGTTGCTCGTACCTAACAAGCAAGAACCTCTCAGTCGCCCGATTGCTTTTTATCGTAAATCATGTTCATGATGGACGATGCGGTCTGTTCGTGTCAGGAGTGAAAGCAGATGGAAGGACCTCAAGGGAGACTGTCAGAGACCCATGCATATATCCTGGCAGTCATCCCGCCGAAGGTGCATCTGCGACCTTCTCATACCAGAGGCGAGACAGTACTACAGGCCATTGGCGAGTCATACTTCACTCTGCTGGAACTAGCGCCAGCACCAGCTGCAAAAACCCATCCGCAAGAACGAGTATCTATCGAGAAGAATGCCACTAACAAGATAGAGTATGTGAAACGCCGCCTGGTGTACGAGGATTTGACTCCGGAGAGTGTTGCTGAATTGCCGCTGGTAGTGGAAATCATTGTTACAAAGCACGAGCGCAGATTTGTGCAGTTCTTCAACGAAGCTCAGCCAATGACAACCAGAATGCACTCCTTGCAGCTGCTTCAGGGAATCGGACAGACACTAATGTGGGCGATTCTTGAAGAGAGAAAGAAGGAACGCTTCAAGAGCTTTGATGATATCTCGACGCGTATTAAGCTACAGAATCCCAAGAAAGCAATCACAGCGAGAATCATTACTGAGCTAAGTGACGACACAAAGCGGTGGCTTTTCGTCAGGCCTCCTTCGAGAAATGAGGAACAGCCTAGAAGATGAGAGGCCCGGGTGCTGGTGAGCCCAATTGTCCGAGAACGTCAAGTCCTTACTTGGCAAGTATGGCATCACCCCTAGGAAAACACTCGGGCAGAGCTTTCTTGTCAACACATCGATAGCGCAGGACATCGTGAATGCAGCTCACCTGAAGAGTAATGACGTAGTCTTGGAGATAGGAGGAGGGCTCGGAATTCTGACGAAGCGTATTGTGCTGTCGGCTGGGAAGGTCTATGTTGTTGAAAAAGAAAAGGCCCTTGCCGCCGTGCTTAGGGACCTAGTTAGAGAGCATCAGAATCTTGAGGTCATAGAGGGCGATGCGTTGAGTATTGGTCTACCCCCTGCCAACAAGATTGTAGCAAACTTGCCCTATAGTATATCGTCGCCTATCACATTCAGAATATTGAACGAAATTCGGTTTGAAAGTGCAGTGCTTATGTACCAGAGGGAATTCGCAAATCGCCTTCTGTCACCCGTTGGATCGCGTGATTACTCTCGGCTGACAATCGAAGTGACCTACCGGGCAGATGTTGAAAGAGTAAGAGATGTTGACGCTCGAGAGTTCTATCCAGTGCCCAAGGTTGATTCAACTGTAGTAAGAATGATACCGCATTTGTCGGGGCCCTTTGCACGTAACAACGAGATATTCCATTGGATGATACGAGGCATCTACTCATACCCCAACAAGCAGATTCGAAAAGCCTTCAGAATCTGGTTTCGGGGACTTGGCTATGATGATGAGACCTCTGAGTCTCTTACCAAGAGGTGTCAGGATGGTTTTATGGGAACTGAGCGTTTGAGAGATCTGAGCCGGGAATCGCTCGTCGGACTTTCAGACTGCGTACTTCAGATGGTTGAGAGTGGAATGCTCTGTGACCCAAGGAGCAAACCTGTATGAAAGATGAGGCGCTCAGTATCGTCGTGGATCTAGGTGTTTACCCCCCATCTGAAGATACGTACCTCTTCATGAAGGCAATTGACCTTACGCCACGCGATAGCTTCCTAGAGGTTGGCTGCGGAGCGGGGCTAATAACTCTAAGCGCTGCAAGAGTCGCCCATTTGGTTGTAGGTTCAGACGTCTCGATGGCTGCAGTTCGCAATACCGTTCGGAATGCAAGGAACAATGGAATTGAGGAGAGATGTTCCATTGTGCAATCAGATTTGTTGACAGCCATCCACCCATCCATGCGTTTCTCAGTTCTGGCATTTAACCCTCCATACTTGCCATACGACGGCATCAGAACAGAACTGGACCATGCACTGGTTGGAGGAGCCGTCGGAACAGAACTGGCTATCCGATTCGTAGAACAGGCAACAAAACACATGCTGCCATCAGGGTCGATCTATGTCGTTGCATCATCCCTCGGGGGTATCGACCAAGTCCGGCGTGCAATGGAATACCATGGATTGACCGTCAGCGATGCTGTCCGGGAGCCACTTTTCTTCGAAGAAATACGGGTGCTCAGAGGGATTTTGCCGCCCAAACGGAAACCATTTTATGAACAGCGGAATCAGGGCGCCAGAGTAAGCTCCGAGTAGAATGAAGGAATAAAGATGCCCGAGAAAGGAAGCCGAAAGGGCGAGAGTGCCCTAGCTGATGCAGAAACAGTCAGTGATGGCAATCTGGTCTACATAGATTATGTTGCTAGGACGAAAGATGATGGAAAAATCTTCGACCTCACACTGGAGGAGATTGCGAAGAAGGAGGGGCTATTCAAGGAAAACGACCGCTACGAGCCCATGCTTGTCGCAATCGGATGGAAGTGGCTGCTCCCTGTCCTTGAAGAGCAACTCGTAGGTATGAAAGTTGGGGAAAGCAAGACGGTCGAAATCCCACCTGAGAAAGCAGCAGGAGCAAGAGATCCGAAGAAACTCAGGCTCATTCCTCGGGCAAAGATAATGAAAGCAGGCGTACGCCCTGCAAAAGGACAAGAGGTTAAACTTGGTAACGAGCAGGGAACCATTACCGCTGACCTCGGTCGTCAATTGAGAGTAGACTTCAATCCTCCTCTGGCAGGGAAGACGCTGGTCTTCGATGTCACTGTGAAAGAGATGGTGCGCGAACCTGTACAGAGAATCCTCGCCGTGATCAAAAGAAGAATACCTTCGCTGCCAACCGACAAGTACAACGTTTCCACTACGAAAGATGTAATCACCATAGAAATGCCGAAGGAAACGCGCTACTTTGAAGGAGTACAGTATGCTGAGATCGGTGTTGCGGCTGATGTTCTCAAATTGAACCCGGACGCAAAGCAGGTGAAGTTCATCGTGACGTATGAGCGCCCGAAGGAAAACACGACGGGGCAAACACCCTAGTTAGTGCCAGTCATCATGATGTAGTTGCATGTTGTTATCACTGATTGGCCGGATGTCACAAGACTTGTTTATCCCAGCGTCTATAATGTAACTTCAGTTCCAGCAGTATAAGCTCTGTCTGCTGCACCCGATTCAAAGAGCTGGAAACGAAGCTCACTAAGAACAGTTCCATTTGCGTTGATAGTTGCATTCCTGAAATAGCCCATTGAAGCCACTCCGTCTCCTCCGGATGTTAGAATCAATACAACCGGTTTTCCTCCGAAGTTGACGCGTGCGATATAATCTAGCATAGATTGATGTGGGTATCCTCCGTTAGTTGGGGCTCCTAACACGATTAGGTTGTACGCTGTCACGTTTGTTGGAG
>Ga0315296_10002491_pt1 | contig 15685 bp, 18 predicted proteins | sample YL17G14_18_MG_FD_203921 | JGI IMG/M metagenome (GOLD analysis project Ga0315296, IMG submission 203921) | Sediment microbial communities from Yellowstone Lake, YNP, Wyoming, USA - YL17G14_18 | ecosystem: Environmental > Aquatic > Freshwater > Lake > Sediment | place: USA: Wyoming | collected... | reverse complement strand
AACTGCTCTAGCCCGGCGTGTCTGTTCAGCGGTCTCGTTCGCTGTGGCTCTGCCGAGTCTGCACACCGCCATAGCCGTCTTCCTGAGATGGTCAGGCATGGACAGCAGCGTCATGACGTCCAATGGGGCTTCTGAAGAAAGCGGCTGAAGGTCTTTTTTCCCATGCTTCTGAAGTTCAATCATGACCTCCATCTTTTCGTTGAGCTTCTCAAGGTTTTCTCTGATCTTCTCAAGTATCTGCAACGGCTTCTTGCCCAGCATTTCTTGTTTAGCCACCGTGATGTTCCCCATTGTGTTTTACGTGTGTACAATTAGTTAATGGGGGGGCGTTTATTAAGTCTTACGAAACAACGGTAAGAAATGGCTATGCTTATTCACAAAATGAATGCAGAGTCACTTAGGAAGCGGCTATTTGTGGGTGACCGTGGTTTTTGCTCAGATGGCTCCGAAGGTCATTAAGCCTAGCATCATGAAGATGAAGAATGCTGCGGTGTACTCTGTGCTGCTTAGGGCTATTTGTTCGAGCATGTTTGGTCATTAGATTTAGAATGGGGGCTTTGAACAAAAGGCGTGTTTCAGTGCTGAGCATATGTGCGGTGTTGAAAATATTACGGAATAAAAAAGGTTGGTTTTACGAGCGTTGGAGGACTTGCCTAGTATGGTACGGGTGCTTGGTTTCTGAGTTCTTCGACTATTGGCAGGATCTGTTTCAGTTCTCGGAAGTATTTGAGTACGGTTATGCCTCTTTGGGTTATTGCGTAGACAACTCTTCTCTTGCCGACTGTTCTTTCTTCGACGAGGCTCTGCTTGATCAGGAAGTCCAGGTACTCTTTAAGGACGCTACAGTTAACGTTGGCCTTATACATGATGTGAGTGAGCTTCAACGGACCACGGTGCGCTAACACCTTGAGTATGTCAATATACATTTCAAGTTTGGACCGACGCATTCCCCAAACCTCTTTTTGACATATTTCAACCTTCTTCATATAAAGCTTTTATGGATTCAAACTACGTCTTGTTCCTAATTACTCTGCATTAGTAGGTCCTTTTGTCTTGTGCTCTGATTAACACGTTTATTCTATTTTGGAAAGCGGTGACAAGGTCATCTAGCAATATTTTTTGCAATTCTGCTGAAAGCCCCTTGACGTTTTTATGGAAAACCTCGCCCATTTTAGCTTCCAACTCTTTTCTCTGCTTGAGAGTTATACGTTGTTTCAACGGATCTCCTCCAATGTTCGTGGACAGAAATAGGTTATAGATATTTAATTGTCTTATGAACCGAAAATATGAATCCGAAATACACATCTGTGCAGGTATGTACTTGGCATGACTCTCTATCGCCCTGAAGCGCCTACCCCCTCCCTTATATGTAGATTGAGCTTTGCCTTCAAGGGCAGGCTGATTCTGATGAAGAACACTTTTATTTCCGCTTCGCCTATTGGCTGTTGCCGGATGATGAAAAGGCATTAGCTTGACATATGGATGAGAATTCAGAGTTACTCAGACGGCAAAGACTGAGTTACTGCCCTCGAGGCAGCTATTTATTATCTGGGCACCACCTGATGCGAAGATTCGCACGGACATGGATCCAGAAGTATCCAAGCATAGCAAGAATCAATGAGGCCATAGCTGTACCAAGACGCATGGGAAGCGAACGCACAGTCGAATGTTACGTTAAGGCAATGAAGAAGTTCATGGAGTTCTTGGGCGAAAGCGACCCTGAGATGGCACTAAGAAAGATGCGAAAGCGCAAGATCAAAGCTGAAACAAAGGTTGACAAATTCATTGATGAGGCATTGCGTACCTACGCGCATGGAACTGTCCGCAACTATATGTTTGGGATTCGAAAATGGTTTGAACTCAATAGCGTCAAGGTCGACTGGCGCAAGATTCAGCTCCCAACAAGCTCGTTCATACGCGAAAAGGACAGGGCACCCACAAAAGATGAAATCAAACTTTTACTCGACCACGCAAGTTCAGCAAGAGACAGAGCAACAACCCTGATTCTGGCAACCAGCGGCCTACGCATAGGCACCGTGCTCACGCTGCGAATAGGAGACGTCGACTTTGACTACCCAGACGTGGCACGCATACGTGTGGAAAAGGGACAGGGAAGGAAGTTCGGCAGCACCCGACGAGGAATAGAAGGACGAGTTTTCTTCACTTGGCTCACCCCAGAAGCCAAGAATGCCCTGACCCAATACCTGAAGGAACGTGAAAACGCAGGTGAAAAACTCTCAAGAGACTCTCCTCTCATCGGCGACGCATACTACAGGGGCAGATTTGTCACAATTGAAGACTATGAAAGAGTGTGGGCAAGACTTCTCAGACGCGCAGGCTTGGCTGAAAAATCAAACCGCTGGTTCAAACTACACATTCACACTCTACGCAAATTCTTCCGAAGCAACTGCGTAGGAGTGGACCAGAGCTTCAGAGAGATGTGGATGGGACACAAAGGCAAGTATTTAGATGAGAGCTACTTCAGAGCTGAGGAACAAATGCATTTAGCCGAGTATCGCAAGGCAATTCCCTACTTGACAATACATGGCACAGGCATTGAGGAAAAACAGCTAAGAGCAAAAGCAATGCTGGATTTTGCGCGCTTCCAAGGCTATGGCGACACAGAACTAAAGCGATTGAAGGAAATCCTGGAGCGGGCCAAGGGTATTGACGATGCCATAAACGAGTTCAAGCATTTCAAGGAAGAACCCAAGACGCATGATGGCGCTGGCAAATACCATGTGGCAAGAGGAGAGGGCGAACTCATTCATAGACTCAATGAGGGTTGGAAGCTCATCCAGTCTTTGGGTGATGACAAGTTTCTCATTCAGCACGTATGAGGGAAACTATCAAAGGGGAGAAAAATAGTGACGTTCGTTGATGCTTTTGTATACAGCTACTGATAGCCATGCCTACTTCATGCCTGGGAAACGCGATTTCGACGGGAATTGAACCCCGCGGAGCGAGTTTGACCCGCCATCTCGCGCGCGCAGCGCTTTGACAAAAAAACTCGTGGACAACGTTATATTGGCTTGAATATAAATCCTGTCTGCAGGGCATGCTAATGATTCGGCAGCTAAAACCCATAGGCACTTATTCCGAAAAACAAGCAAAAAAATACTTTAGGCGAGGACTGCTATTTCTAATTCCCTTCGCGTTTTTGTGGCTTACTTCCATCCGATTTTTGCCTTTCTACATAGACGTGGGAATATTTGAAGTCAATCGGGGGTTCCTAATGGGTATGTTCTCGGCTTTCGGCATTATTTAAACATTGCTTCCGTATACAACCTACAAGAGCGGACTCACAGGAGAAAGGGCTGTTGTCAAGAACATTTCAGATAAATTAAGCAGCGATTACTCGATATTCAATGATGTATTGCTTAAAGACCAAAAACGCGGTGGAAACGTTGACCACATAATAGTTGGACCTACAGGCATATTTGTCATGGAGACAAAAAACAACAAAGGAGTTGTTGCTTATAATGGTTACAACTGGAAGGGCATAAGGGGAAACCCAAGCCAGCAAGCAGTATCAAACACGTTCAGAATCAAGGATATTTTGAAGAATTGCGAAGTGTTCAAGGAGAAAGCTCTTTACGTAAATGCAGTTGTTTTGTTCACAAATAGTAAAATTGACCTCAAAATATCTAAGGATCCAGAATGGTGCAACGTTCTTCAAATTAGAAAACCAGCCGATTCAAGTCTCTCTGACTATATCAAGAATGAACCCATACGTTTCTCCGACAAAGAGATAACGGCAATTGAGCAAAGCCTCAAAATCAGAATTGGGAACTATGACGAATGATTCGAACCACGCGCGGGCGCTGTCAAGTCCACTCCGTCCCACGCGCTTCGCGCTATAACTGCTCTATCCCGACGGGAATTGAACCCCGCAGGGTGAATTTGACCCGCCAACAATGCATCTAATTGTCCTTCCTTTTTCTTTTTTGTGTTAATCATTCTGACCAGCGAGATAAGAGCGCCTATGTTTGAAAAAACAGTCACAGATCATTCTTTTCTCTAATTATCGTTACTAAATCAACACCTATTTCTTCACCCGCCGATTCAGGCAGTTTCCTCTCCTCCAAAATCGCAGTTACATACCAAGGTGGCTCTTTGGCGACGTATTCTTCGGTCCTGTATGGAAAATCCGACTTGTCAGCGAAAGTCTCTGATATAAAGTTGAAGGAACGCAGGGACAGAGCGGTCTTATGCGGAGAAGGTCTATTACAGCATATCATGCAACTCCAAGGATGAAGTAGATAATCAATATCGGCAAGTCCCGTTTTTCCCTGGTGTATTTTCGATCTTAGTGCCCTTGCTTCAACTATTGAACAACCGAACATTCGAATGTCTCGTCTGTGAGAGCGGCATGGCCATGCTGCATAGAAAGTTGTGTGGTCCCAGTAGCTGTATAAGACGTACATAGGGATTTTGGGAGGAGATGATCTTACTGCTTCTTTTATTAGTATATCAATCTGGTGACCGTTTGGTGTTGAATAGCCAAGATGAGGATAGTTTAGAGTCTGTGAGTCTATTTTCTTGGCTTGTATTCTCAATCCCAAGAAGAGACCAGGCGAGACCAACCACCATTCCCAATCTGCGCCTTCTTGACGTTCTCTGCGTCTGTTGAATTTTCTTGTTATAATCTCATGTTGGTGTCTTTGCTCCAACTCCAAGAGATTGAAATCGGTAATTGATTCTTCAGAAATGCTCAGTCCTAAATGCTCGGCTTTCCTCAGTGTGTTCCATGTTTTCCTGGATTGTTTAGTAAAATCTTGACATAATCCATTAGTCTTGCAGGCCAAAGTTCGCAACAGCTGTTTGTTCATAGATTCTTCGCCTTAAAGCATTTTAGGTATGTCCAGAAGCGCGATCCAAACGGAAATTGAACCCCATGGGGCGAATTTCATCCCCTCTTAATATAGTCACCAATCCCATCTTTTTCTTTTTTGCAATTGCTTTGTCCTTAGAAATTAAACGCGTCCAAGTTATCGCATAAAATTATTAACATGTTATATGCTTAGATGACTTTCATGTGCATGACGTTTAACGAAACCTTGACATTTGAGGATGTTGAGCCTGGCATTCAGAAAGTGGCAGTTGACATTGGCAGACTTTACGAAGCTGACTCTGAGAAAAAGCTGTTCCAAGCGAGGTTTGATCAATTCCTCGCTAAGGCGAAAAAAGATGGTGAGGGGATAGTCTGGTGGAAAAAAGGAAATATACTGACATATCTTACCGAGGTCCTTATTCCCAAGAAAATCGATTCGAGACAGCTTTCGCTTCTGCTTCTCTTTGGAAATCCTGCTCCGCACTCTGTTCTTTCAAAAATGTTCTTTTCTTATGAAGGAGAGATGTCCCCTGAAGGCAGAGGCCAAGACCATCGCTTCTGGGGAGTCTTGGAAGAAGCACGTATTCTCAAATTTAGAGAGAAGAACAGTGGGTCCCACAACTTAAACGTGCAGTCCAGGAGCGAATCGAGAAAGAGGGAACTCTACGACCTAACCTACTCATCCAGCTTCAGAATTGGATTGGCGACCTTCTTTTCCATGCCGACTTATGCCAGCGACAAAGAATGGGGAGGAGTTCAAGGACTCCGCAGGCTATTTGGTGAAAAAGCTATCCGCAGAATCGCTAAGGGCGAAGAGGAAAGACTCGGGAGGATAGCCATGGATTTTCTCTCCCCCAAGGGCTCCATTTTTGCCTTCCAGAAAGACGCATATTCGGAAATCAAATCAGCGGATACTATCGTATACAACCAAGACATGGCCAAAAAAGGTGAACTGATAGGCTATTGTCGTTGGGAGAAATCCCAAGTGAGACTTTTTGGGCTTCCATCCACCAGACTCATACAAGGCTACAGTGGACTCTTACGCAGTTTCAAAGATATAATTTTGAAAGAATCAAAATCTCCCTTGTAACGGAGTCAATAGCATCGCACTGACCCCCAAGTGGCGCGCATGCTTGTTCCGAAATTGGCCTAAAATGGTTTTTATTCGCCTTTTATGATTTGGAGACAGTTTTGGACTTCGCATTGTTCCTGAATTCCTTGTGGCAACCAGCCTTCTCGAACCAGCGAAAGTTTGCAGAACGGAATTAAAACCATTTTTAACCATTTTCGGAACAAACATGCGCGCTGCCTTCTGATGGCTGGCCATCAGTTTTGCAAAAGACTGAGCGTTTATCTGAATTACAATTAACGCACTTTTTCTGAGAAAATGGTATGATTTCTCAGAAAGGAAAGGAATCAACTTTTGACAGTCTCAAGCTCAGCTCACGGGTTTCCATGCAATGACGCAGCAAATCAAACTTTGCAGGATGGACTAGATTTTTAAGCACTTGCCGACAAAGGGCTACCTGACGATGGATTATGTCGAAAACGCCTCGCGAATTTGACCAAGCCGTTTTGGAGTCTGCACTGAAAGGAAAAACCCTCCTCGTCTACTGGTACTTAGTGCAGCAACCCACGCACTCTGTCGGTGTCCGCGAGGTTCAGCGGGCTCTCCACTTTTCAAGCCCAAGCATAGCAGTGCATCACCTTGAGAAACTGCAGGACTTGGGCCTCGTTGAGAAGAAGGGAACTGGCGAGTATGTGCTTGAGGAAGAAGTGAAAGTTGGGATTCTGCGCTTTTTCACGCGTGTAGGTCGTTTCCTCGTTCCTCGCTATCTGTTCTATTCTGTTCTGTTTTCGACGATGTTGACGGCTTACTTGACTCTATGCCTTGTGACCGGAATATGTCCAAGCTTTTACGCCGTGATGTTTGGGCTGATTGCAGTGATTATTTTTTGGCTTGAGACCGCGAGATTGTGGAGGGCCAAGCCTGTATGAAGTTTCAACATTATGTTCTAAAGTGTAGAATTAAAAGACACTGCACCACCTACACCTTATGGGGGCTAAGGGCATGAGGAAAGCACTGGTTTACTCTGTGGCCGCCATGGTTCTTGGACTAGTGCTAACGTTGGTCCTGCCGCTTCCGCTTGCCGAGATGAGAAATGAAGGAATCAGCCATGTGTTACGAAGCTTATCTGAAGAGTCGCTCAACCGCGAGCCTGTCCGCACGACGGTGTCGCTGTATTCGGTCACTAACTTTGGGCTTCTAGCCTTGTGCCTAACGATTGCGTTGGCCATATATGTCGTATCTAGGCATAGGGTTTTCTCTTCGTGATGGCTGGCCATTCTTGATGGGTCTGTTCTAGTTTTAGTACGATTGCGTTCTGAAACATAGCATTAAGCCCTGCGTCTTGGTATCTAATACCTGACAAATCGAAGGAGAAATAGACATGAAAAACTGGAAGATCCCGATCCTCGTGCTGCTTATTACTGTGAGCCTGATTTCCGTATTGAGCGTGAACGTCGAGTATAGCGCTATGGACTTGAGGAAATTCAGGTCATACCAAGAACTCAAAGATTTCCTGAATAGCAGGACGTATGCTTTCCGTCTCGGATGGTACCTGTCAAGCGGGAGCATGCTAAAGAGTGTGGAAGACATGAGTGAGTCCGCCGTTGAATATTCTAGCACCAATGTTCAGGTTGAGGGTGTTGACGAAGCAGACACTGTGAAAACAGATGGCGAATACCTGTACCTCGCTGCAGGGCAAGAAGTGATTATCGCGAAAGCCTATCCCGCAGAGGAAGCAGCAATCATTGCAAGGATTCTGGTGGGTGGCGTATCGAGTCAACTGTTCATCAGCCAAGATAGGCTTGCAGTGCTCTACGAAAACAATGATCAGGACAATGGAATCAAGACCTTCGTCAAAGTCTATGACGTTTCAATCAAGGAAAGCCCCTTCCTCATCCGAGAAGTCTCTGTTGACGGTGGTTATGTTAGCTCCAGATTGATAGGCGACTACGCGTACGTGATTGCCACGAAGGGAGCTTGGATAGTCAATGATCAAGTGTCTTTGCCAAGAATCGATTCAGGCGACGGAAACGAAGAGGTAGCTGCCACTGAGATCTACTACGAAGACTCCTCAGACTGCGGATACACCTTCACAACAATCCTGGCCTTCAACATGCAACAGGATGAGCAGAAGCCTGAGCACAAGGTCATCTTGTCAGGATGGACTTCGACGCTCTATGTCTCGAAGCAAAGCATCTACCTGACTTGCAGCCGCATAAGCACGACTATCGTCCACCGAATCCAGATCGAGAACGGCGAAATCTGTATCGCTGCCAATGGAGAAATCCCGGGAACCGTCTTGAATCAGTTTTCCATGGACGAATACAACGGACACTTCAGAATAGCCACCACTTCAAGGATCACAAGCCCCAATGAGGAGCCTTTCAGACTCGGTCTTCAGAACAACATCTATGTGCTAGACATGAATCTAACCGTGGTCGGCAGATTAGAAGGCCTTGCCAAGGGCGAAACAGTTCACTCTGTACGCTTCATGGACAGCCTCTGCTACCTCGTCACGTTCAGAAAGGTTGACCCGTTCTTCGTCATAGACCTCTCAGATCCCAACACTCCCAAGGTTCTCGGAGAACTGAAAGTAACAGGCTACTCAGACTACATGCACATGTATGACGAAAACCACGTGATAGGCGTAGGCAAGGAGACAGTCGGAGCTGAACAAGGAGACTTTTCATGGTATCAAGGACTGAAAATATCGTTTTTTGATGTCACAAACGCGGCCGATCCCAAGGAGCTAGCAAGGTACATAATAGGCGACCGTGGAACCAACTCGCCGGTTCTGAACGACCACAAGGCATTCCTGTTTGACGTAGAGAAGCATTTGCTCGTCATCCCAGTCTTGGTCGCGGAGATAAACGAGAGCAATTACCCAAACGGTGTTCCCCAATACGTTATGGGAGAAAACTTTTGGCAGGGAGCCTACGTGTTCACCGTCTCGCTAACGGGTCAAGAGATCAAATTGAAGGGCACTATTACGCACATCGAAAATGGCGGCGTGAACAACTACACACGGCATGTTAAACGCGTTCTTTACATCGGCGACGTACTCTACACCGTCTCAGACGCCATGGTCAAGATGAACTCGTTGACCGACCTCAGCGACATTAGCGTACTAAGCCTTAACTAATGGAGGCGTCACATTTGAACTTGAGTGAGCTCGTCAGATTGGTTGAAGACATGGCTGAGGTCGCAGTGACAGTGCTGCTGGCCTATGTAGCATACAAAGTGGCACTCTTGGTAGACTCACTCAGCCGCAGACTGAAAGAGGACAAAAGCGGTTAACAGGGTGATTAGTCCATGCCGTTGGCAAATCTGTTGTACTGCGCCCAATTGGGAAAAATGAAAGGAGAGAACACAGCATCCTCAGAAACGACTCAGAGAATGTCGAACGGCAAGTCGATCACGCTGGTGCAGGTCTGCCTCCGCTGCAAGAGGGCCTTCCCCTGCAATAGGAGACGCAAGCTTTGTCCGGTATGCGCAGGCATTCTCAGAACCAAGATCACTATCCTTAAAGCCTCGTAGCCCCTTCGACCTCGATTCTTTCCTATCTCAGGAAATCGTCAAAGACTCTAAATCTCTCGGATAATAGGTCAGCAGTTCCGCACCCTCCTCGGTCACCAAAACCGTGTCAGAATGCCGGAACCCAGCAAAGCCAGTTTCATAAATGCCTGGTTCACAGCTCACAATAATTCCTGAACGCAAGAGTTCGTCGTTGCCGACGTCCAGCCACGGTGGTTCATGCCCCTCCAAACCCAAGCCATGGCCCGTGTGGTGTTTCACAAGATGCGCGAACCCTGCTTTCTTGAACACGGCGATCGTTGCCTTGTCAATATCACTGCATTTGGCTCCCAGTTTGAACGTTCGGAAAGCAGCTTCCATAGCTTCAACCATCACGTTGAAGTAGCGTCTCTGCTTTGTGGTTGGCTTGCCGAAGATCATGGTTCTTTCCAGTTCGCAGCTGTATCCGCCTATGTCCACGGTGACTTCGCCTATGATCACGTCGCCTTTCCTGATGGTGCGCGGCGTTGCGGTTGAATGCGGTATGGCGCTCATTTCGCCTATCTGTCCTCTGAAGCCAGCATTCACAGGGTAAGTGCTTCGCAGAGGAACGTATTCTGGTCCAAGAATCTTCTTCATGATTGCAGACGCTTCCTGTGTCGCGGCCAACGCAACTTCCACATCCCACGAGCCATCAGCGACGTACTCTTGCAGCAGCGTTTGGGCTAGGTTTGCCCATTTTGCGCTTTCTCTCATAAGGGCTATCTCCTCTTCGGATTTCACAAGCCGCATGGAGGGAATCAGCTCGCCTGCATCCAAGAATTTTGCTTCGCGGAGCTCTTTCGTCAATGGTTGCCCCTTGTATCCCCACATTCCTGAGGCTCCGGCCTTGCTGTCAGTGCCCATGCGCTTCCTGGCTAAGCCCATCTCTTTCAAGAATTCGGCAAAGTACTTGATCGGGTGCTTTTCGCCTGGATAGTCAAGGTAAGTTCTAACGTCTTCGATGATTCTTGTTTCCAGTGGGACGTGGTCTTTTTCCAGAAGTGGGCCGAGAAAAGTGATCTTGCCGTCAAGAGGTATGACCAATGCAGCTGGGCGTTCGGTGGAGATGAACGAGTAGCCTGTCAAGTAGAACATGCTTGTCGCGTTGGTTAAATACAATGCGTCAAGTTTGCCTTTGGCCAAGATTTTTCTGACTCGTTCTATGCGACGCTTGTACTCGCCCTCGCTTATCGAGAACCTCACCATAACGACGCCTCATTGAGCTTGGCAATCTCTATGGCCGTGAATGCATAAATGCTTTTATAACTAGCAACAAACCTCAAAAAAAGACGCTCCGGGAGCTGAGCCAGATGGATGAGCAAGTGGCATTTTGATTATTTGCTTGGAGAAGTCGATGACAGGTCTTGTGGCTTTATGCTCTTTCGGGCATACGTTATGTAGCCTGTGTGGCCTGTCATCATAGTATGTGGTCGCGTTTTTCCTCTGTCAGTTTGCATTCCTCGCATGAGGCATTCGATTGTTTCTATGTCTACGAACGCGTTTTCTTTTAGGGCTTCGACGGTCTGGACGACTTGGTCGATTGTGGGGCTAAAGGAAACTATAGTTCCACAAGGCTTCAAGGCACTGCTTGCGTGTGGAACGATAAGCCATGGAATAGCCAAGTCGAGTATGACTGCGTCAACTTCCTTTTCGTCTATTCCGATGACTATGTCCTTGTTTTTCAGTTCGACATAATCTATTAGGCCAGCGCGTTTCAGGTTTTTCTCGGCTGTTTTCTGGAATTCTTCCCTGATTTCGTAGCTGTAGACTTTGCCGTCTGGCCGAACGTAGTGGGCTATGGCAGTTGTTAGAGCGCCAGTTCCTGTTCCTGCCTCGACGACGCGGCTTCCTGGACCAATGTTGCTGAACATTACGATGAGCGCTATGTCTTTAGGATAGTTTATCTGAGTCTGGCGCGCGGACTTCATGATGTAGTCGCGTAGCAGCGGTTTCAGAATTGTGAATTGTATGCCTAGGTTGCTCAGCACGGTTGTGCCGTATTCTTTTCCGATGAAGTCGTCAAATTTCACGTATCCCTTGTGAGTGTGGAAGGTTTTGCCTGCCTCAACTTTCACCATGTAAGTTTTTCGCTGGCTCAGGTAGAGAAGTACGGTGTCGCCTTCGGCTATTCTTTGGGTTGACAACGGCTTTCACTATGGAGTGTATTTGAATGGGTGTTTTGAGCGGTCCTTGTTTTCGATCAGCTCGTCCATGCTCGGTCGACCTTCAATCGTCTTCCGAATGGCGTGGCGCATGGCCTTGTAGTTGTTTATGTACACACGCTGTCGGTCAACGGCTGTCGGGTGAACGAACACGTTCGCAACGATTATCAGCTCGTCGGCAGCTTCTTTCGGGATTGTTCCATCTGCCACGCTGTCGACGACGGCCTTGGCTACCGCGGTTTGGGCTGGCCCGTAGACCATGCTCGCTTGTCGCATCCCTCTGATGGTGACTGTGGGCACGATTAGGGTTACGGGCTTGACTGAGAGGTTCGGTTCCAGAATGGCTAGCAGTGGCTCGTGTCCCGGTGTCGGTGTTGCTTTGGCTTTTGCGAATGCTTCTGCGACTGGGCCTGTTTTCTTTCCTATGAGCAGGTCGATGTGGGCTACTTCTGCGCCTTGTCCTGCTAGGGCTTCGCCCACTCGCAGGTTGAAGTTTCGTATGGCTTCTGGGGTTACGTCTATGGCCATGAATCGTTGTTCGACTGGTTTTTCTGTGATTTCGAAGGTTACCGGTTTGGGTTCTATTTTTCCGATTTTCTCCAAATCTAGGCGCAGTTCTTCTCTTGACTCGTAGGTCAGTTCTCCGCCGACGCTCAGCGGCATTCTTACTGGTCCGACTTTGATTTTCATCATGTTCAGTGCTGCTTTGGTACCGACGGCTCCGCTTCCTGCGATTATTCGGGCTATTTTTTGGACCTTGTATTGGAGTTCTCGGGCTTTTTGGAGTTCGCCATTTTTGATGTGATTGTAGATTTGGATCCAGACGTCGGGTATGACGTTGGCGCTTGCGAGTATGGCGCCTGAGCAGCCTGCTGCCAGTGCGGCAATGACTACTTCGTCGTGTCCGCATAGCACGTTGATTTTGTCTCTGACTTTTTCTAGCACGGCTAGGATGAAGCTCAGTTGTCCGCTGCTGTCTTTGACGGCTACGATGTTTGGGATCTGTGCTAGGTCTTCGACCATTTGCCACGGCAGCGACAGGCCTGTGCATTGTGGGATGTTGTAGAGGATTATGGGCAGGTCGACTTCGGTTGCGATCGTGTTGTAGTGTTCATAGATTCCCCGGTCTGCCGGCTTGAGGTAGAAGGGTGTGACGATTAGGGCGGCTGTGGCTCCTGCGTCTTTTGCGTATTTTGTCATTTCCACTGTTTCTCTTGTGCCGCTTGCTCCTGTGCCGGCGATGACTGGGACTCGCCCGTTGACTTCGTCTATGACCGTTTTGATTACTTTTTTCTTCTCTTCTGTTGAGAGGTTTACGAATTCGCCTGTCGTTCCGCACGGGACGACTCCGTGAACGCCTAGCTCAATGCAGTGGTTGACTAGAATACGCAGGCGTTCTTCGTCTATGATTTTGCCGTCGTCCGTGAACGGCGTAACTAGGGCTGGGAAGATTCCTTCAGGCTTGAACATAGCGTTTCTTCACCTTGATGTTTAACCATGCATCTCATATCATTTAAGCTTTGAACCTGCGAGTCGATCATCGGAGCATGCAAGCGTAAGTGAAATGTTTAAATCGACAGAAACTGAAGAAACTACTACATCCGGAGAGAATGTTTTTGGACATCCTCAAAAAAAGACTAGGAATAAGAGAGGAAAATCTGAAGGAGATCAATGATTTTCTGCTTAGAAAAGACAACCCTCTCGTAAACGGATTGATCAAGATTGTGGAAAAATACGGCGGCGTTGACGAGATCAATCGGAAGGCTCGAGAGTCTCACAAGTTTGAAAACCTGATGAGAAAACTTCAAAAGAAGAAATCACCCTTCATAAAAGACCTTGAATGGCTCATCAAACAAAGAGACAAAGAAGCTTTCATCAGTATTCCAGACTATCGCAGAAAAGTCTTGGGTAAGAAAGCTGATTCTATGAAGTTCGACGAGTCTTTCGCGGTTACGCTGGAAATCAGCGCGTTCAACTTCTTACCGTGGCTGATAGAAGAAGCAAAGAGGTCAATCGCAAAAGAGGACCTCATGCCAAGCCGCCACATCCGAGTACGCTCCATGAAAGAACAAGTTGAAGATGATGATGTCATCGCTTTTGCTGCGGCAATGCAGATCATTGGCGCCTCTTACGTGCAGACGCTGGACACGAAGGGCACTTTGGCAGGACCAGACGGCAAGCCCATAAACGTTCACCTAGGCGGAGCAGAAACCATCACGGGCTACTTCGGAGGCGTCGGCGCGCCAAACGAGTACGCTCTGAAGTGGGTTGATGAATTTCTCCACTACTACACCGAATATGGTCTTCCGCAGGTGCTGAACACAAACCCTGGCACGGTGCTGCTTGGCTATTGGTTGCGCAAGCTTGGCATCGACATTGAGTTCAAAATCTCCGTGTATCTAGGCAACGACAATCCCTACTCAATCCTGTGGACGCTCATGACTGCCAAGCTGTTCAGCCGAGACGACGGCTCAACCCCGCTCATAGGCTTCAACCTGTCAAACTCCGTCAGTAATGAAACCATCGAACTGTCCGCCTACATACGCAAAGCCTTCAACTTCGAAGACATCGTACGCATTGAGCACCACATCACAGAAGCCTACAAAAGCATCGTGAGACAACCCTACAACAGAACAGACGAACTCGTAAAGCTTGCAGACCACGTGAAGAACATCAGTGCGAAACACGAAGGCGGACTTCCAGAAACCGAGAGGACTCGAGACCACCCGTCAGACATTCTGGAATACTTCATGCCCAAGAAAGACATAATCGAGAAGCAACTGATGCCGAAACTTTTGGCAAACTACCTTGACAAGCACGACGCCGTAAACAACACTGCAAAGGCCTTGACTGAACACGGCCTGACATTCATCGCAGCCCAGAACCTTCACAAGAAATAGTTGACAAGCGATCACCGCGAACCAATAATCCCTGCACTCTTTATTGCCGTAAAGCTGAAACCTATGACAAAAAGGGGAAATGAGGGTTTACCAGTAGTCCTTCGGTTTTCGCAGCACCAGATAAAGCGTCGTAGCTACAAAGAACACCGTCGTCACAACCAGAATCGCCACCACCCGCCTCGTGTTGTCAAGCTCGTTTGCGCTTCCCTCGAGAACACTGTACTTCTGCTGAAGCTCCGTGTAGTTTTGCCGAAGCTCCCAGTAGGTCTTGTTCAAGTAAGCCAAGTTTTCTGCGGAAAGGTTCATTTGGAAACTCTCCCAAAAAGTTTGGTCAAGCAGCTCATAAGTGCTGTTCAATTGCCAGTAAGTGGTATTTAGAAGTTGATGGGTTTCATTCCACCATTCAAGCTTCTTTTCAAGTTCTTCCCAAAGAACATTCCTCACTGTGGTTATTGGAAAAATCTCGTCATATTCATTAGGCGACGACGCTTTAATACCGTATTTTAAACGTATTTCGGCATAAGTCAAATCCCAAACGTCGTTAGGTATGGGCATAGTGTAGTCTTGTTCACTTGCATTATGATAACCTAGAAGACTATTGTTCATCATGCATGCAAAATTCAGCGTAATCTTTTCCAAACCATATCTGAAATGTCTGTAGCCGTAAAAGCTAATGTTGAGATAATCCACGTAAACGTCGTCGGCTGTGCAATTGATCCATAGGCTAACTGTTATGTTTTCACCAGGGTCAGCCTGTCGTGTACCGTTAACTTGGATTGAAATCCCCGGATAATCTTTTGAAAAGAATGTCTGCATCTCACTTGACGATTGTGCTGTGGCGTTTCGAATGAGTGCTAATGCAAGAGTCAACGTAACTAGAAACGTTATTAAAGATTTAGGATTCTCCAATATTCTCATCACCTGACAATAGGATTATTGATTGAGTTCTACGAATGTCCATTTAAGGTTTATTGCTACCCTCGTCTAGTTTCGCACTAACCGAAGAAAAAACCCAAGAAATCCCATCAATCGCGATGGTTACCTGATTGAACGGATAAACCGTTGGTACATGAAAACAAAATAAGCAAGCGCGGAAACGGTCAAAACTATCTCAAAAGATAAAATGAGCGGATTGTGCTCTACCGCCATGAAGTATCCATGCTGA
>Ga0315296_10002489_pt1 | contig 15690 bp, 16 predicted proteins | sample YL17G14_18_MG_FD_203921 | JGI IMG/M metagenome (GOLD analysis project Ga0315296, IMG submission 203921) | Sediment microbial communities from Yellowstone Lake, YNP, Wyoming, USA - YL17G14_18 | ecosystem: Environmental > Aquatic > Freshwater > Lake > Sediment | place: USA: Wyoming | collected... | reverse complement strand
AGATTGGACCGGTCCCAACCTACGGAATCCTGTACCTCACCGGCATCATCCTTCATTTCCTGTTGAGTTGGCGAATCGCAAAGAGGCACGGACTCAAGCGGCGCGTATGGATTGCAGCGAGCGTGTGTTACTTCGTCGGCATGATCCTCGGCGCAAAACTGCTCTTCGATCTTCGCCACGGCCCACTGGATCTGGCGGCGCTGTTTCGCACGGAGCACTATGTCCGAGGAGGCCTGTGGGGCGGGCTGCTGGCGTACTGGGCGTTGGCTGTCCCAACGGTGCTGTTGCTCGCTCAAGACAAGTGGGCGGCGCTGGATCTTGTCGGGTTGTCGATTCCTGTCCCGTGGATCGCGGCCAAGCTGGGCTGTCTGCTCAACGGCGACTGCTACGGCAAGCCCTGCTCATTGCCTTGGGCAATCACGTTTCCCGAAGGTGCTCGCGGCGCACCGGCAGGCGTGCCCCTCCACCCGACGCAACTCTACGAAGTCGGCATCATGCTGGTCATCTTGCTCGTTTTCGCGAGACTCAGATCGGACCGGTGGCGGGGAACGAGACTACTGTGGTTTCTGCTTATCTACGGCTTCGGCCGGGCCGCCACCGATTTCCTCCGAGGCGATACGGAGAGCTACCTGTACCCCGGCCTGCTGACGCTCACGCAACTGTTGTGCATCATCGCAGGCGTCGTTGCTCTACTCGTCCTTGCGTTCCTGCTTTACAGGCAGGGCCGCCCGGCCCCGTCTTGCGCCACGGATTGACGCCGGACCAGAGGAATCATGGCATACGAATTCAACGGTGAAGAGCACAAGAAGGCATCGGCCCATCAGAAACAGTGGGGCTTGGAGCTGATCGAACAGCTCGACCTGCGAGGAGATGAGCGAATCCTCGACCTGGGCTGCGGCGACGGTGAATTGACGGCCCGGCTGGCTCTGCGCGTGCCGCAGGGAAGGGTTCTGGGCATCGACGCTTCCCAGGGCATGGTCGATACGGCCCGAAAACACGCCGCAGGGAACCTGGAATTTGCGTTGAAGGACATCAACCTCCTCGATTACGAGAACGAATTCGATGTGGTCTTTTCCAATGCCGCGCTGCACTGGATCAGGGATCATCGGCGCATGCTGCGAAACGTGTATCGAGCCTTGCGAACAGGCGGTGTCATCCGGCTCAACTTCGCGGCGGACGGCAATTGCTCCCATTTCTTTCGGGTGATCAGGCGGGCGATGACGCTGCCGCCGTATCGCTCGGACTTCCGCGATTTCAGTTGGCCCTGGTTCATGCCTGCGGTACAGGAATACCAGGACCTCATGGATCGGTCCGAGTTCAGTGACGTGAGGGTGTGGCTGGAGAATGCGGATCACTGGTTTGCCGATGCCGAGGCCATGATTCGGTGGGTCGATCAGCCGAGCCTGGTTCCATTTCTCACGCATCTCCCCGAAGCTCACAGGCAGCCGTTCCGTGACCTGGTAGTCGAGCAGATGGTCAGGGAGACTGCTCAGGAGGACGGCCGGTGCTTCGAGACGTTCAGGAGAATCAACGTTTTCGCGAGGAGACATGGCTGAGCATCGTTGTCCAGCGTGGGCAGGGTACTTCCTGGCGAGCCGGCTCAGGATACTCTTGCAGAATCCGTACAAGATTCTCGCCCCCTATGTCAAGCCGGGTATGACGGTCTTGGATTTCGGCTCCGCCATGGGTTTTTCAGCCTGCCGATGGCGCAGATCGTCGGGCCTGGCGGCAAAGTGATCTGCGTCGATGCGCAACCGAAAATGCTCAGCGTTCTGCGTAGACGCGCAGCGGGAGCACGGTTCGCCGAACGCATCGAAACGCATCTGTCGGACGGGAACTCCATCGGCCTGAAAGGTTACGACAACCGCTTCGACTTTGCCCTCGCCTTCGCCGTGATGCACGAGGTGGAGGATCAGGCGCGTATCCTCGGCGAGATTCACGAATTGCTCAAGGATGGCGCCCCCCTGCTGCTGGCCGAACCCAGGGGCCACGTGAGCATATCTGAATTCGAGCGAACGCTTGCCCTCGCCCTGAAGGCCGGATTTGCGGACACCAGCCATCCCGAAATCCGGCTCTCCCACGCAGCGATCCTGGCCAAAGCTGGCGAGAAGGCCGAAACACGATAGAATCCGAGTCCTCTGCCCTTGTGGGGTGCACGACAAAAAGTGGCAATCAGGCTGGGTGGCATCGTCAAGGCCGAATGGTTGAGCGTGTCGCGGGCATCCTGCCCGCGATTCGAAGGCGGGACGCCTTCGACACGACCATCGCCAAGCTGCGCTTGACGCTGCCACCGAGAACTTCCTGCTTGCTCCGCCACAATCCTGTCGCCCACCTCGCTCGCGCGGCAAGCCGCATTTCTGCTGGACTTGAGAGTGTCGCTGTGGATAATAGGCCCGCAGGCTGTGTCGAGAGCGATGTAGAGCGACAGATGTGTACAGGCGGCGGATCGGGATCTTCACGAGCATGCTTGATGTCAGATGGTTGACAAAATGGTACGGCCGCACCCGCGCGGTGGAGGATGTCACGTTCACCGTCGAACGCGGCGAAATCTTCGGCTATCTCGGCCCGAACGGATCGGGCAAGACGACGACGATCCGGTGCATCATGGGTCTTCTGCGGCCGAGCGGCGGCGAGGTGCGGGTCCTTGGGACGCGCGTGGCACCGGGCCGGGCCACCGAGCACGCACAGATCGGCTATCTGCCCGGCGAATTCCGCATCTGGCGATGGCCGAGCGCGCGTCGCTCCCTGCATACCCTGGCCTCCCTGGGCGGCGGCGATCGCGCAAAGGCCCGACGCGTCGAACTGGCCGAACGGCTCGGTCTGAACCTGAATCGGCCGGTGGGCGATCTGTCCAAAGGCAATCGGCAGAAAGTAGCCGTGCTCTACGCGTTCCAGCATCAGCCCAAGGTCTTGATACTCGATGAGCCGACGGCCGGCTTGGACCCGCTCATGCGCCAAGTCGTTCTGGATCTGATTCGCGAGGCCGCCGAGGCCGGGGCCGCCGTGCTGCTGTCGTCGCACGATCTGAGCGAGGTGTCCGCCGTGTGCGGCCGTGCGGGAATCCTGCGAGAGGGTCGGCTCGTCGAGGTCGCTCCCATCACCAGGATCGTCGAGCAGGGGGAACACCGCCTGAAGGTCTGGTTCAGGGATGGCACGCCGGCGCCGGATGTGCCGCTGAAACGCCTACCGGGCGTCCGCATAATCGAGCGACACCCGGGGATGCTCCACATCGCATATCAGGGCACAGCCGACGCGATCCTGAAATGGATCGCGCAGTTCCCCGTGGATCGCATTGCCACGCCGCAGACTTCGCTCGAAGAGGCGTTCATCCAGTACTACCAGAGCCCGCCGCATTCCACCGTCGGCGGCAAGCGGGACAACGCTCCCCGGGAGGTGCGACCGTGAGCAGTCTCCACGTGCCATTTCCATTTGCACTGCTGCGATTCTGGTTCTTCCGCATCCTGCCGGTGTGGTGCGGGATTGGCCTGATGATCTTCCTGATGCAGATCGCCGTCAGCGCCATCGTGCACGACAACGCGAACGTGCGGGCTTTCCTCCAGTTCCTCAACATGCTTCCGTCCATCGTGAAGACCGCCCTTGGGGGCGACATGCTCCAGGCCGGCAATATGGCGGCGCTGCTGACGATCGGCTACCAGCACCCGTTCGTCATGTTCCTATGCATGGTTTTTGCCGTCGGCGTGCCCACCGGACTGCTCACCGGCGAAGTGCAGAAAGGGACGATGGAGTTGATCCTGAGCCGGCCCGTCACGAAGATTCAGGTCTACATCTGTGCGTGCATTCTGACGCTCACCGGCATGTTCGGCCTCATCCTGGCTATGTTCCTCGGCACGGCCGTTGCTGTGAATATCTACCGTTTCGACGTGCCAATCCCGCTCGACCTGTTCTTTCGCATCGCCATCTGCGGCGGGCTTCTCGCCAGCACGTTCGGGGCGTTCGCCTTGCTCGCCGCCGCAACCCTCGGACGATTGTATGCCGCCCTGGCAGTCTCCGTTGCCTTTCTCTCGCTGAATTATTTCGTGTTCCTCGTCTCCGAGTGGTGGCCCCGGGCACACTTCCTCAAGCGTGCCACGCTGTTTTACCTGATCTACTACTCCGACCTTTTCAGCGGCTGGCCTGTTCGCAACATGGCCATTCTGACAGCCATCCTTCTGACAGCGGCCACCATCGGCGCCATCATCTGGCACCGCCGCGACCTGCCCCTGTAGACCTCGCGTCCATTGTTCGCATAAATCATCTTGCATCGGCTCCGCAACTGTGACAAGAATGACCTCCGGCAACGGCATCGCTCGTTGTCACAATTGCGTTGAATGAGAAGGCCGACGAATGACTCCTACAGAAGAAATCCTGACCAGGCTGGAGGGGATCGAGAGGGAGGAAGGGGTGTGCATTATTTACGCGTGCGAGTCGGGCAGCCGGGCATGGGGATTCGAGTCGCAGGACAGCGACTATGACATCCGCTTCATCTACGTCCAGCCGACGGAGCAATACCTGAGCGTCATGCCGAAGCCGGATGTGATCGAGCGGCCGGCCGATGAGGTGTTTGATATCTCCGGGTGGGACCTCCGCAAGGCATTGCAGTTGCTGCACCGGTCGAACCCTCCGCTGCTGGAATGGCTGCAGTCGCCGATCGTGTACCGCGAGCGAAGCGAGATCGTCTCGCGAATTCGCGGCCTGATGCCGCAATACTATCAGCCCGCCGCGTGCCATCATCACTACCTGCACATGGCCCAGGGCAATAACCGCGAGTACCTGCAGGGTGAGACGGTCTGGCTCAAGAAGTACCTGTACGTGCTGCGGCCGGTGCTCGCCTGCCTGTGGATCGAGAGAGGCTACGGAGCGGTCCCGATGGAGTTCGCGGCGCTGATTGAGCGAGTGGTCGACGAGCGCGATGTGAAGACCGCCATTGTGGATTTGGTCGCACGAAAGAAGGCCGGCGACGAGCTGAGCCGCGGCCCACGAATCCCCGTGATCTCGGATTTCCTCGAAGCCGAGCTGACCCGCCTCTCCACCAAAGAGACCCCGCCCGCAACGCGCCCCCCCGCCGCCGACCTCGACCAGGTCTTTCGCCAATGCCTGATCGATATCTACGGCGACCGCATCGACGCCAACTCGCCCCGGGAAAGCGGATAGACAACGTTGACGCCGCAAGCCCGGAAGGCTATACTCCGTGTATCCTCTGAGGAGTCGGTTATGGCGACGAAGGCACAGAAGATGCGAAATGACCCGGGCCTGGCTCCGAGCAGACAAGGGCTGAATGATGCCCCGGTCAAGCACCGCAAGGGCAAGCACAACCTGCAGGAACTGGTCGAGCGAATCCCGAAGGGGTATAAGTGCGAAGAAGTCGACTTGGACGACCCGATAGGCAAGGAGGTCTCGTGGATAGCGTTGCTGGTCACGCGTCTATCAGTCGACGGCGAAAAGCCTTCTAAACGCAAGCGCAGGTAGACTCAGGCAACCAGAGAAGAAATAGCACCATCAGTGGAGCTGCACTATGGCAAGGAAATCTGTGAATCGAGTTGCTACAAGAGCGGATTGGGAGCACAGGCGAGATGATTGGCTCGCGAAGTTGCGGGACCTCATAGACTCCATCAAATCCTGGGCCGAGCAGCGCCGGTGGTTTGTCGATGAGCAGGAGAAGACCATTGAGGAGGACCACATCGGACGGTATACGGTCCCGACTCTATTTATCCAGGCCCCTGGCGGCAAGATCCACGTGGAGCCGATTGGGTGCGATATTATCGGCGCCCAAGGACGCGTAGACATCGAGTCCTTTCCCGCCCTCAACCGGTTGCTGCTGATTCTTGTCAACGGTGAATGGAAGATCAAGACGGACTCTCGCATCGATTGGCCGGAGCCCTGGAGTGAGCAGTCCTTTGTGAACCTTGTCAATGCCTTGACCTCCACCGCATGAAGACGCACGAGATTATTCGCCAGATCAGGTCCTGCGAGAGCATGTGCGAAGCCGGGAAAGCAGCCACTGCACATTTCCTGGAAGTATGCCTTTCTGACCCAACACGGATCCCGTCGACGGGGAATTTTCACATACGAGATATTCGCGCCTGTCACGATGATCTGGAACACACCTATCTCGTGCGGATGTTTGCTATCTTTGAGATGACATTGCGTGAGTTTTGGGAACGTGCCGCGCGAAGACGAGGTCACCCGTCTGTGAGCCGGCTTATGGATAGGGTCGCCCTGCGGTGCAATGTAGCCGTTGATCATCTTGCGCTGACTCATTCTGTGCGTGAGTTCAGGAATGCTCTTGTTCACGGCGGCAGGCGTGAATCCGTGACACTGGGCGATGCGAGGAGCTATTTGTGCAGATTCCTGTCCAACCTCCCTCGCGAGTGGTGAGCAAGTTACCTGTGCCTGATCAGACGCGGGTCTCAGATTGGATTGCCCCTCCCCGCCGGTCAAGAGATGATCGTGCCATCGGGGAGAAGGTGAGCAACGCAACGCCCACGCTGTTGCCTGTTGACCTTGGCGATCCGCAGTATGCAGGAGCCTCGTAATATGGGAACGATCGCAGTGATAGCGCAGGTCTTCGACTGGTTGAAGACTACAGGTACTTTTGTCCTGGGACGCCGTGTCGATGAGAAAAAGCGGAGAATCGAGCTCTACGACCGGCGCATTCCGGTATTCAACGCGGTAAGAGATTACATGTGGAGCGTTGCGTCCGGCAACGTTCACAGGGAAGCTGAGCAGAAGTTTCTCCAAGACACACAGCATGTCTCTTTCCTTTTTGACAAGAAGATCAAACTCTTTGTGGAGGAGGTCTTCCGGAAGGCTGGTAGGCTCCACGCATTGTTGGCTATGGAGAGCCGTTTGTCTGGGGAAGCTCTCCAAGAGAACCTGGACAAGCAAAGTGCAATGAGAGAGTGGTTCGTGAGAGAGGCCAAGGGGCTGGATCGTAGATTCAGCAAATACCTTAATTTATGATTCTCCTGAGAGGATACGCAACCCTGATGTGGTGAACCCAGACAGTGGGCCCAATAGTCAGATCCAGAAAGGACGAGGAATGAATCGACGGGAGTTTTCGAAGGGTGTATTGGCGGCGGGGATGGGAGTTGGGACCGCAATGAGGAGCGGAGCAACGGTCGGTGCTGCGAATGTAGGCGGGGACTACTATGAGGAGCCGGCGAGAAGACTGCCGGTGCGGAAGTTCGATGTCGTCGTGGCCGGCGCGGGGACGGGCGGCGTTGTCGCGGCGATTGCGGCGGCCCGGCAGGGAGCGAAAACGGCCCTGATCGAGGCCAAGGGCTATCCCGGCGGCACGGTCACCGAGGGCGGCACGGCCCTGCACAGCTTCTACAACCTGTGGAAGGCGTTTCCCGGGGTGCAGAAGCGGCAGGTCGTGCGCGGGATTCCGCAGGAGATCGTGGAGCGACTCGTGAAGGTGGGCGGCTGCTCGGGCCACGCGGAGATGATCGAAGGGTACAACTACGACTCGGTCTGCACGTGCATCGACACGGAATTGTACAAGCTCGTGACTTTCGAGATGCTGGTCGAGGCGGGCGTGTCCGTCTTCGTCAATACGCTGCTGACCGGCGCCATTATGGATGGTCAGCGGGTCCGGGGCGTGATTGTCGAGAGCCGCTCGGGCCGTGAGGCGTTCTATGCGAAGTCGTTCGTGGATTGCACGGCCTGCGGCGACTTGGCCGCATACGCCGGCGCCAGGTACACCGAGCCCAACGACTACCCCGTATGCAACAGCGTCGGCATCGGCAACGTGGATATCGACAAGTACTATGCCTTCCTCAAGGCCAACAACGCGACGGGCCAGTTGGCCATGGGCCTGCGCAGCGGCCAACCCGACCAGATCGTCCGCGCGGGCGCCGAGTCGATCAATGTGCCGGGATTGGCCGAGGCGGCCCGGGCCATCGGCATGGGCATGATCACCACGACCGTGCACGACAATTATCTCATGTTCATCAAGTGCAACTTCAAAATGCCGGTCAGTCCCACCAGTCGCGATGAAGTGACCAAAGCCGAGCTGGAAATCCGCCGCAGGATGGCGAAGGCCGTCGAGCTGTTCCGCCAGTATGTCCCCGGATGCGAGAAGGCGTTCATGGCCCGCACCAGCCCGAGGCTGTGCATCCGCCGGGGCAGGCTCATTCAATGCGACTACGACATCACGCTGAGCGACGTCCTCGAAGCGCGGCACTTCGACGATGAGGTCATGGTCTACGGCTTCCACGACTCTGCCCCGCGCTACCAGGTGAAGAACGGCGGCACTTACGGCCTGCCCTACCGCGCCCTGCGCGTCGCTGGGATCGAGAACCTGCTCGCCGCCGGCATGATGATCACCTCGAACCACGACGCCCACATGTCCACGCGCAACACCGTCTGCTGCATGGGCCAGGGCCAGGGCGCCGGCACCGCCGCCGCCCTCTGTGCCGCCAGAACCTGCGGCACGCGCGACCTGCCCTATCCCGCCCTGCGGGACGCCCTTGTCAAAGCCGGTGTTTACTTCGAGGCGTGAGAGGCGGTAAACTTAAGATAGCGTATCTGGAAGTGCATTGCGGAGAGTCGCGGCGTCGAGGGAACGCCGGCAACTCCGATGCGAGTGCTTTGAGAGGATACTGAGATGGATTGCTTCAATCATCCGGATCGCAGCGCCGTCGGGATTTGCAGGTCCTGCGGGAGAGGTCTTTGCCATGATTGTGCGGTGGATTCGCCGGCCGGACTCGCCTGCAAGGGATGCGAAGCCCGGGTCCGGCTCATGAACCAGATCATCGATAACAACGCCCGGGTCCTGTCTGTGGCCCGGTATCAGACGAGGATCGGCGCCTCGCTGATGGTTCTGATGGGCATCGTCATGCTTGTTCTGGCATTGTGGAGTCAGATCCGCCGCGGGGATGTACTGGTCATCGTCCTGTTCGCATTGCTCGGCATCTTCGTCGTCATCGAAGGGTTCAGGAGGCTGAGTCCAAGAGCGCAGTATCCTCGCATCGACAATCCGAGCGAGTCGGCCGGGCGGGGTTCATCCTGGTCGTAGCAAGGGGAGCGTCAAGATGAGTCGCAAACCAGAACGTGACGTAGAGAAGGGTTACCCGACCTCACAACTCGTCGCGAAGCTGCGGCGGCTCGCGGATGTACTGGAACACGGCAGGAAGTTCGAGATTCAGATCGCCAGAGAGCGAATCCATGTCCCGGCCCGCGCCAAGTTCAGCATCGAGCACGAGCGCGACGGCCACGACGAGGAGATCGAGTTCCAAATCAAGTGGACGAATCACTGACGACATCCGCCGGTTCTGTTCTCGAAAAACCGGCCGGCGAGGATGAAATCTGCTTGCGGGAGAAAGAGTCCGCACGTAAAGTGTCCTCCTGAAGTGACTGCTTAGTGTGCGCCCCGTTGGAGGAGCGGGGAGAGACATGGGTTGGCTGTGAACAGGAGCGTGCGAGCATGGTCAAGTGGCTGAAGGAGCTGGATGAGACTCTGCGCGGGCAGAAAGCGGATCCACGAATGCTGGCGGAGGGCACGGCCCACATTCAAATCGCGCCGCTGGTTGCGGCATCGGTCGTGCTTGGGATGATCTACGGCGTGTGCATGGGGCTGTACGCGGTGGCGACACGGACACCGCCGTGCTTCGCGCAACTGGTAACCTCGGCCATTAAGGTGCCCGCCCTGTTCTTCCTGACGCTGCTGGTGACATTCCCGTCACTTTATGTGTTCAGCGCCTTGCTGGGCGTTCGGCTCGGTCCCAAAGATACGTTCCGGCTGATCCTGGTTCCCGTGACCATCAACCTGGCCGTGCTGGCGTCCCTCGGACCAATCACAGCCTTCTTTACCCTGAGCACGACCAGCTATCCTTTTATGAAGCTGCTGAATGTGCTCTTCTTCGCGGTCGCAGGCTTGATCGGGTTGAAGATCCTGCTGGCCATGCTCTCCAGCCTCGAAGCCGCACAGATACCGCTGGCTGCGATGCTGCGCGAGCCTGAGAAGATCAAAGGACCGGTAACTGACGCGGATAAGGCCACACCGGCCAAACCGACGCCCCAACCAGTCTCGCGGGACAGAACCGCGGCGAGCAAGACCTTCATGGTGTGGGTCGCGATCTATGCCCTGGTGGGGGCACAGATGGGCTGGATTCTTCGCCCGCTTGTCGGCTCGCCCGACCTGCCCTTCCAGCTCTTCCGCAACCGCGAAGCAAATTTCTTCGTCGACGTGTTTCGTACACTCAGCCGTCTGCTCGGTCAATGATGCGTACACTCTTACGCGCCATAGATGACTTTCTGCGGGGGCGCGGGGTATTCGCAGCTGATGCCCCACTGTCCGGTCGTCTGCGATGGCTGCTGGTCCTGCTGGTCACGTGCGGCCTGTTCTACGGGGCAGTCATGGGGACCTACAGCGGCCTGACTCCGGGGCGACTCCATCAACTACTCTACTCCGGCGTCAAGGTGCCGCTGCTGCTCCTGGCTACCTTCGCACTCTGTTTACCGAGCTTTTTCGTCATCAATACGATTGCCGGCCTTCGGGAAGACTTCGGCGAGGTCCTGCGAGCCATCGTCGCGACGCAGTCCTGTATCACCGTGGTCCTGGCGGGTCTGGCGCCGATCACCGGGTTCTGGTATCTGTCCTGCGGCAATTACCGCCAGGCGATCCTCTTCAACGCTCTCATGTTCGGCATCGCCACCGTCGCCGCCCAGATCGTCGTCCGCCGCTATTACGGCCCGCTCGTCCGGCGCTCCTCGCGTCACCGGCAATTGCTCTGGGCATGGTTCTTCCTCTACGCCTTCGTGGGCATCCAGATGGGCTGGGTCCTGCGTCCCTTTATTGGGGACCCTCATATACCCGTGACGTTCTTCCGCTCAGGCGCCTGGGGAAATGCGTATGTCGTGGTCGCCCGCCTTGTCGCCGGGTCCGTCAGAGGGACCGATGCGCTCATCACTCTCCTGTGGCTCATCGCTGCCGCCGGCGTTGCGGCTCTTGCCTTCGCCTTGTTCCGGGTCCTCAGGCCCCGGCGCACGCGCAGGGATTAGACCCGGCCGCGCACAAAACGGCATCGGCAAAGATCGTGGGGACTTCGCTCAGATCAGTTTGCGAGATATATGATGATGCCGGCGAGCGAGGCGATTACGGCCACACACACGCCCAAGGCACCGGTCAATGTCCACGTGTAACGCCTGCTGAGCCGGGCGACAACATCCTTCAGGTAGCGGTCACTGGCCGCGAAGGACCTGCTCATCTGCAGAATGCCTTCCGTGTTGCCCATCGTGTTGTCGTTGAGCCGGTCGAGCGCCATCTTGAACTTGTTGACAGTCCCCGCGAACTGCACGTCGATATCCGCCGCTGCCGCCAGTTGATGATTGATGTCGATCAGCGTGTCCGTCTGCCGGGCAGTTTCCACAGGAATCCGCTCCACCACTTCCATGAACTGCCGGTCTTTCGCCGTCGTGCTCTTCAGTTGCTCCAGGAGTTGTGCCGTGAGATGCTTCTGGTTCTCCACGGCCGAAGGCAAAGTCTCCAGCGTGCGGGGAAGCTGCCTGACTTTGTCCATGAGATCGTCGTGCTGCGAGAGCTGCAGGCTCAGATGATCGTTGATCTGCTGAAGCTGATCGACAAGCTGATTGAAACCCTCCTGGAGCCTTTCCATAGGTTCGCGCCGATCCATGGAGGTGACCGTCTTGACCACAATCGGCTCGCTTTGGGCCCCGGCGGACTGAGCGTCGTCGAAATCGTCCTCCGGATCGAGGCCCGTGGTCAGCAAGCCGTCATCGTCGAGGTCCGGCTCACAAGAACCGCCCGGCTCGTACCGGTGGGCACGAAGCCAGCTACTTGTTCCGCTCAGAATCTCCCGCAGGGTCATCACTAGAATCCCTTCATCAGCAATGGTTTTCCCGCGCTCAGCGTTCAACGCACGTGGCGCTCATACCCATAAAATCGGACCTTGGCCGATTTTCACTTGAGCCAAATACGGCCACATCTGGACTGGATGTACGGAACGCAGTTCTCAGGACTGACGTGCGTCGCCCGGCCATGAAGGCACGCATCCCTTGCGCCGCCGGCAGGTACGGGAACACGTTCTATGATGTGCTTTGCCGTTGTTCAACGCCCCCACTCACAGGGACCGTGCTTTTCTGGGACGTGCCGGCTGTCACTGGGTACAGGCTTGTGCCCGCATTCGAGGCTGGTACAATACGGTGCAAGCGCGCAACTGCTGAATTTCAGGAGAGATACGAACGTGAAGCTTGTCAGTTATATTTATGATGGAGTCGCGTCCTGCGGCGTCCTCACCGAGCGAGGCGTCGTGGACATCCCACGGTCGTGGCAAGGAGCAAATCCCCCGACAAGCGTCGTCGAGGTCCTTGAGCAGGGTCCGCCCTGCCTCGATCAGGTGCGACAACTGGCCCAATCCGGCCGACAGGCGAGGCCGCTGGAGGCGGTCAAGCTCCTGGCGCCGATTCCGCGACCGGGCAAGGTGCTCGCCTTGGCCGGCAACTATAGCGAGCACATCAAGGAGGCGGCGACCAAGCGGGGCTTCAACCTGGGCCTGTCGGACTCGCCGAGGCAAACGACTGTGCCGAGGCCGTTCCTCATGCCGTCTACCGCCGTCATCGGCCCGGGCGAGACGATTCCCTGGCCCGTCTACAGCGAGCAGATCGACTATGAACTGGAGCTGGCGGTAGTCATCGGCACGAAGGCAAAATGCATCGCGGCGGGCGACGTTCCAGGTTGTATCGCAGGGTACATGATCGCCAACGACGTATCCGCCCGCAGCGTGACATTCTCGAAGAACCGTCAGGCCCGGCCGTGGGACGAGTTCTACGATTGGCTCAATGGCAAGTGGGCCGACGGCTTCTGCCCGCTTGGCCCTTACCTCGTCACGGCCGACGAGGTCGCCGACGTGCAGAACCTCAAGATGACCCTGACAGTCAATGGGCAAGTCCGCCAGAACGCCAGCACCTCGCAGATGATCTACTCCGTGGCCGACATCGTCTCATTCGTCAGCCACATCGTGACATTGGAACCGGGCGACGTCATTTGCACGGGCACTCCTTCCGGCGTCGGCGTCGCCACCGGCAACTTTCTCAAGGCCGGCGACCGGATCGATTGCACCATCGAGGCCCTCGGCACCCTGACCAACACCCTCGGCGCCCGCCCGGATCGATTCTACGAGCCGCTATAGAGTCTTCACGAGGCTGATACACAATGCGACACATACATCGGATATTGCGCTGGATCATCTTCACTGCCGGGGGTGTGGTCGGCGCTGTGACGCTCCTGGTGCTCGCCGGCCCCAGCATCCGAAGCTGGCAGATGGAAAGGGCCATCGCTCGCTTTGAGAAACGCCCCTCTCAAGATCGCGCGGACAGTCTGGTCGAGTTGATTCAAGTCCATGCGGGCACCGACGAACAAGGCGGACGTGCGCTCGCCCTGCTGCTGCGGCCGAACATCGTGACGCGGAAAGCCTACGCTGCAGGACGACCGGTCACGATAGGCATGGAGAGGTCCTTCAACCTTGATTTCCGCAGATTTCTGTGGATGGAGGAGACGATCTCCGTCAACAAACAGCCTGTGAGACAGGGGCATGGCGATGAGAGCCTTGACCCGGAGGCACTATGCCTGCGTGTTCCCCTTTTCTCAACGCAGCCTGGGACCTATCCGCTTGAGCTGCGTCTGCAGTATTCCCTGGGGATTGAACGTGCGAGCAGAGCGACGACCGTTCTCAGCTATTTGCACGATGGCTTTCCCTGGCTCATCCCCGAGCCGGCGACGTGGCAGCCCGGGCGAACCTATGAGTGCGACGTCACCGTGTCATCTGAAGTCATCATTGCTGGAGACGACGCGGAGAAGATCGAGCTGATATCGTCTCCGGAACTTGATCAGGCCATGCGTGCGGCGTTCTCCGGAAGGTACATCGGAATGGAAACCGGATTCTCCACACCCGCCGGCCAGCGATGGGTCAGAGGGTCGGCACAGGTCTCCTATGAGAACATACCCGTGGCCGCTGCATTCCGTATTGCACTGCGATTGCCGGAAGGACGAGAAATCCCGGTGCGTGGCACATGGCCGCAGGCACTATCCGCGAGGGCCGGCAGTTCCGGCAGTCTCACGATAGATCCGTCCAGTCTCGTGATTGAGACGCCAGGCCAATACAAAGCCACACTCGTTCTCGTGCCGGACCCCGACCTTGCCTACACGGACGTGGCGATCAAGAGCATCTGGAACGGCACGCTGGAGTTCCCGATCCGGTTCACCATCGATGCAAATGCACCGTCCAGATAGAGCATCGACTGATTCTCACCGGGAGGGCTGCTCTACCTGGTTTCGCGGGGCCGTGAGTCTCACGGGGCCGAGAAGACCCGATTCCAGCAGCGGCGTCTCTTTCCACGGCACAGTCCACGTGAGTGACTTGGCGATGTTCGTCCGGCAGAAGTCCCGGCCTTCCGTGCAGGCGTCGCCGACGAGCCGATTGGACCATGTGTTGGCGACCTCGACGACAAGCTCATTGCGGCCGGGCCTGGCGGCGTCTGTGACGTCGATCCGGAACGGCGGCTTCCACAGGATGCCGAGGTTCTGGCCATTGAGCTGCACGTCGGCTACAAAACGCACGCGTCCGAGATCGAGCACCAGCTTGCCTGCGGCCCGTTCAGCCGGCGACAACTCAAACTCCTTGCGGTAGGTCGCCACGCCGGAGAAGTACTTGACGCCGGCGTCGCTGTCGTCTGTCCACGAGATGAGATTGGGGAACGTCCTGGATGCGGGCGCACCCCAACCTTGCGGAAAGTACACCTGCCAGGGGCCGGCGATCTCACGTGCATCGAAATCATCCGTCTCGCCTACGGCGGGAGCAGCCGATGTGCCGTCACCGGCCGCACGAAATACTACAAAGACGCTGTCATAGGGTTCCAGCCGCAATGGCACGCGCGTGCCGCCGCTGACGCGCTCGAAGGACCCGCATCTTCGCACCTCACCGGTATCAGGCATCCACAGCTCAGGCGTCTTGTCGAACACCCGAAAGACGCACACTGCCTCCTGCCGAACATCGGTTTTGTTGCTGATGAAGTAGATGTCCGCCTCATCGGTTCGCCGGTGGATGTAGTCCAGGGGGTACTCCCCTTCGCCACGCGGCATGAAACTGAAATCGGGACCCGTATGGCGGGCTTCCAGAATGTCACGAAGCGACCTGCCCCAGATCACCCTGCCTGTGCCGTACGTGTGCTCGGTGACCTGCCTGCCGTCACAAGGGCCCCACAGTCTGTCAGCAATCCGCCGTATCTGTGCATCCTGCTGCGGGTAGTCCGTCAGTCCACCGGTCCTGATGGGTTTGGGCCCGACGATCGTGACGCCGGCCTGCACCAACTCCTCGATCTTCTTCAGAACCGCCGGATCGATATCTTCCCGCTCCGGCAGGACAAGCAACTCATAGCTGAGCCCGTCGGGCAGTGTCAGCTTCCCGTCCTTGACGCGCATCCGCGTGAGGACCACTTCGGCGTTGGCGACGTCATAGTCATAGCCATAGCCGAGGGATGGGTCGATGTGCTTGGGCGGGACGAAGTTGAAGCCCTGGTCCCCATAGTAGTAGCAGACATCCGCCACGAACAGCCCTTGCTGAAGCAGATGGGAGCAGCGGGACAGATAGTCGATCCAGGCCCCGGCCATCGGCCACCAGGCGATGCTCGGACCGATGTGGGTGCCCGCGTGGTACACCCAGCCGGGACGAT
>Ga0315296_10002488_pt1 | contig 15691 bp, 13 predicted proteins | sample YL17G14_18_MG_FD_203921 | JGI IMG/M metagenome (GOLD analysis project Ga0315296, IMG submission 203921) | Sediment microbial communities from Yellowstone Lake, YNP, Wyoming, USA - YL17G14_18 | ecosystem: Environmental > Aquatic > Freshwater > Lake > Sediment | place: USA: Wyoming | collected... | reverse complement strand
AATAGTTGGTCGGAATGATTCTAACATTTTTGTACATAATCGTGGCCTTTTCTCATGAGTGTATCTTTAAAACCCATGATATCTAAGAAAGCTACAAAACAATCGTATGGTTTATTTTCATCTATTTCTCTGTCATATCATTTTCCTCACGCTTAATAGTTGGCTAATTATATAACGGGTTATTGTTCAATACAAAATCCCTCTCTTATCTCCCTTTATTAAAGGGAGACGCCTTTACCCCAAGGGAGTAGCCTGCGAAGAGGGGCGCTAGCCCCTCTTTCTAATTCTTCCCCCTTCCTTTGGTAAAGGAAGGGGGCAAGGGGGATAGATTTTAAAGGGTAAGGACTGGATTCCGGCTTTCGCCGGAATGGTTATGGGGGATAAGGGAAGGTTCACCGCTCCGAGATCCTTCGCTGCGCTCAGGATGACAATGCACTGTTTCCCCTTGCCTATTTACAGTAAATCTAGTAAAGTCATGCTGTGAGCAAATCCTCCGCTAAAGTGGTCTACGTCTGCCAGGAGTGCGGCAAAGAGAGCCCGAAATGGCTGGGGCGCTGTCCCGATTGCCAGCAGTGGAACAGCTTTGTTGAGATGGCGGTATCAGCCGCGGTATCCCCTTTACGACCGGCCGGTCAGCCGGCAATACCCCAGGAGCTTTCGCAGGTGGTCATCGAGGCTGCCGACCGCAAACCGCTGCCGCTGGGCGAGTTCAATCGCGTTCTCGGCGGCGGGCTGGTAGCCGGCTCGCTGGTACTCATCAGCGGCGACCCCGGCATCGGCAAGTCAACCCTTTTGCTCCAGGCAGCGGCGTCTATGGCCAATGGGCGGAATCGGGTGGTCTATGTTACCGGTGAGGAAACGGCGCGCCAGATTAAGCTCCGTTCAGAGAGGCTGGGCCTGGAGGGTGAGGGGCTTTTCATCATGGCCGAGACCGACCTCGAGGCGGTGATAGCTCAGGTGGAACAGGTAGCGCCATCGCTGGTAGTTATCGACTCCATCCAGACTGTCTACCTATCACAGGTAGAGGCGGCGGCGGGGAGCATCAGCCAGGTGCGGGACTGCACCATGAGGTTGATGCAGTGGGCCAAGCTGCACGGCGTGCCCGTCTTTATCAGCGGACATGTCACCAAGGAGGGCGCTATCGCCGGACCCAGGGTGCTGGAGCACATCGTCGACGTCGTACTTTACCTGGAAGGGGAGCCTTTCAGTGCCTACCGGCTGCTGCGCTGCGTCAAGAACCGCTTCGGCTCTACCAACGAGGTAGGCGTCTTCGAGATGAAGGAGCAGGGCATGGTTGAGGTGGAGAATCCCTCGCAGGCATTTTTATCACAGCGCGGGACCGAGGCCATCGGCTCGGCGGTGGTGCCCACCATCGAGGGCAGCCGACCGCTATTAGTGGAAATTCAGGCTCTGACGACGCCCACGAGCTTCGGGCAGCCACGGCGCACCGCCAACGGCGTGGACTTCAATCGTTTGCTGCTGGTGACGGCGGTGCTGACCAAGAGGGTAGGGCTGAAGCTGGGGAACCAGGATATCATGGTGAATGTCACCGGCGGGCTCAGGGTGGGCGAGCCGGCGGCGGACCTGGGCATGGCGCTGGCGATTGCCTCCAGCTACCATGATGCGGAGGTCAAGCCGCTGACGGCGGCGGTGGGCGAGGTGGGGTTGAGCGGGGAGCTTAGAGCCGTAAACCAGCTCGAACGCAGATTGACCGAGGTTGCTAGACTGGGCTTTAAGAGATGTATAGTACCTAAAGCGGGGGCAAAGTTTAATCCCCCGAAGGATATCGAGATTATTACGGTGAGCACGTTAAGGGAGGCGGTGAACAGAGGGGTGGTTGGGAAAACAGCCCACGCTGATGAATAACGAGATGGACGCTGTCAACGGGTATTACGATGAGTGTTATCTCTACTACAAAATATTCTGGCACAGTCATAAGAACCTCTGCCTCCATTATGGTTTCCATGATAAGGGACAGAGGCATGATAAAGCTGTGGTCAGGATGATAGAAGTCCTTGCAGATAAGGTAAAAGTTGCTTCAAAAGATAGAGTCCTTGATGCTGGCTGCGGTGTGGGTGGAAGCTCGGTCTGGTTAGCTCAGAACATCGGGTGCAAGGTACTCGGGATAGATATCAACCATAATTTTGTTAACATCGCTCAAAGAGAAGCAAAAAAGAGAAATCTGGACAGCCTGATTAGCTTCCATGAAATGAACTTCTGTAGGACTGCCTTCCGAGATAATGCTTTTGATGTTGTCTGGGCATTGGAGTCTTCATGCCATGCTGAAGATAAGCAAGCCTTCCTTATGGAGATGAGCAGGATACTCAAACCGGGAGGACACATCGTAATTGCCGATGGATATAAGACCCGGGAGAGTTCTGAACTTAGCAATGACCTCATGGGCTGGGCTGTACCCAATATTCCGAGCGTAGCGGAGTACACGGATTATTTGACGAAGGCTGGCTTTCAGCATGTAGTATGTGAGGATGTAAGCGATAAAGTTAGACCATCATCACTTCGCATTTACTGCTTTGCCTGGATAGCCTATCCTTTGGTTATGTTGCTCAGGCTGCTCAGGCAAAAGACAGAGCTGTCGATAAACCATGCCCGGTTGGCGTTAAAACAATATAGTTACGGAACTAAAGGTTCGGGGGAATATTGCATCTTCGTTGCGGAGAAGGCCATTTTCAAGTAGATGGGGAAAAGAGGTTCACCCTGAAGGGGTGGGGTTAAATAATAACGGATTCTTCCCCCGATTGCATCGGGGTCGGAATGACAGAGTGGCTATCAGGAGCAAGTTATGAATATGAAAATAACCAAGGTGGCGGCTATCATCGTGGCGGCGGGGGACAGTAGGGGATAAAATCCTCCTTTATCCCCCTTTACGAAAGGGGGACAAAAGAACGGGTTGAAAACGATGATTGCATAGGGAAATGTCATCGTCTCCCTTTACTAAAGGGAGAGTGAGAAGGATTTGGTGATTCCGTACAACAAGAATTTAAAGGAATTGTCAAAAAGCCTCCGGGACAATCTGACGGAAGCTGAACGGTGCTTATGGACAAGAATTCGGTTGAAACACCTCGGTTATATGTTTTACCGGCAAAAACCAATTGGAGAATACATCGTTGATTTTTATTGTCCAAAGGCACGGCTCGTGGTGGAAGTTGACGGAGGACAGCACTTTACGGAGGATGAAGCCAGTAACGACAGGGTTCGAGACGAATACATGCGAAGCCTCGGCCTGATGGTATTAAGGTTTTCTAATTCCGAGGTGTTGAAAAACGCCGATAGTGTCGCGGTAACAATATATGAACTTTTAGGTAAAATCCGTCACTCCGCTCCTTCAGAATGACAGAGTGGCTATCAGGAGCAAATTATGAACATGAAGATAACCAAGGTGGCGGCCATCATCGTAGCGGCAGGGGACAGCCAGCGCATGGAGGGTATTGACAAGATGTTCACCCCGATAGGCGGCCGGCCGGTGCTGGCGCGGGTGATTGACACCTTTCAGAACTGCCGCCGCATCGACCAGATAATAATAGTGATGAACTCAAAAAACATCGAGCAGTGCCGCCGGATGGTGGCGGCTGAGGCGGAGACATGGAACAAGTTAAGGGACATCTGCCTCGGGGGGAAACAGCGGCAGGACTCGGTGGCGGAGGGTTTAAAAAGGCTCAAGGAAGGCGAATGGGTAGTTATCCACGACGGCGCCCGCCCGCTCGTGACGGCAGACCTTATCGAGAGGGGACTGGAGGCGGCTAAAGAGACCGGAGCCGCTGTAGCGGCCGTGCCGGTGACGGACACCATCAAGTTCGTGAACAGCAGCGAGATAGTGCGCCAGACGCTCCCACGTCAAAATCTGAGGGCAGTCCAGACACCGCAGGTGTTCCGCATCGATGTCATCAAAAATACCTACAAATACACTACCGGAGACGTGACCGACGATGCGGCGCTGGTGGAGAAGGCGGGCTACAAAGTTAAGCTCTACATGGGCTCTTATGATAATATTAAGATAACCAAGCCCGACGACCTGGCGGTGGCCGAGGCGCTATTGAAAGAATATGGGCGATAAAATGCGTATAGGCGTAGGCTATGACGTACATCCACTGGTAAAGGGACGTAAGCTGGTGCTGGGAGGTGTAGGGATACCCTTCGCCAAAGGACTGGAAGGCTGGAGCGACGCCGATGTTCTTACCCATGCCGTTATGGATGCGCTGCTGGGAGCGGCGGCGCTGGGGGATATAGGGCAACATTTCCCGCCGAGTGAAGCGGAGTATAAAGGCATCTCCAGCCTGGTATTGCTTGATAAAGTGATAGAAAAGCTTGAGGAACAACAATGGCGGGTAGGCAATATCGATGCTACCGTGGTGGCCGAAAAGCCCCGTCTCCGTGAGTACATCGACGCTATGCGGCAGAACCTGAGTCATGTGCTCGGCGTTGGTATCGACCAGGTCAGCATTAAGGCCAGCACCAATAACGGGCTGGGCTTTATCGGGCGGGGGGATGGAATCGCGGCTTACGCCGTGGCGATGATAGAAGATAAATCCTAAATACTAATATCTAATTACCGCTCGCCCTGAGCTTGTCGAAGGGCAAAGCACATAACCTTCTATGGTTCGACAAGCTCACCATGAGCGGTTGCTAAACAACCTCCAGATGACTAAAATGAAAAGGAATTAAGATGAGAATCTTCAACACGCTCTCCGGAAAGAAAGAGGAATTCAAACCTCAAGGCGATATCGTGACGATGTACGTCTGCGGCATTACCCCTTATGATGATTCTCATGTAGGTCACGCTATGAGCTACATCATTTTTGATGTCGTAAGGCGTTACCTGAAATACCGGGGCTACGGTGTCAAATGCGTGCAAAATGTTACTGATATCGATGATAAAATTATTACCCGGTCCAACCGTCTGGGTGTCCCTGCAAAAGAACTGGCCGAGAAATTCACGCAACGTTACTTTGAAGACATGGACAATCTTAATGTGATGCCGGTCGATTTTCATCCGCGGGCCACGGAAGAGATACCGATGATGCTGGATGTAATAAAGGGATTAATAGATAAGGGGTATGCCTATCCAGCAAAAGGCAGCGTCTATTTCCGGGTAAGAAATGTACCGGACTACGGCAAGCTGTCTAGGCGCAGCCTCGATGCCATAAGAACGGGGGCGAGTGTCGAGACCGGGGAGGAAAAAGAAGACCCCATGGACTTCGTCCTCTGGAAGGCAGCCAAGCCGGGTGAGCCGTCCTGGGACAGCCCGTGGGGTAAAGGCAGGCCGGGGTGGCACATCGAGTGCAGCGCCATGTCCCTGAGGTATCTCGGCGAGACGATAGATATCCATGGGGGCGGGCAGGACCTGGTCTTTCCCCACCATGAAAACGAGATTACGCAGTCGGAAAGTTTCACCGGTAAAAAGCCGTTCGTGAAGTACTGGATGCACAACGGCTCCTTGCAGTTGGGCGCGGAGAAGATGAGCAAGAGCCTGGGTAACCTGATAACGATACGTGATGCCCTGAAAAAGTACAGCGCTGATGCCATCCGCATCTTCGTGCTCAGTTCCTACTATCGCAGCCCGCTGACCTACACGGAAGAAGCGCTGGAGGCGGCGGAGCGGGGTGCCGAAAGGCTGAGACAGGCAGTCCGGAGCGAGGGTAAGACGAAGTCGGCGGCCATGAGCGTGGAAGTGGAGACTTACAAGCAACAGTTCATTAAGGCGATGGATGATGACTTCAACACATCACAAGCGATAGCCATCCTCTTCGACCTGTCGCGGGATATCAACAGGGCGGAGGAAGCGGGAATGGATGCCGGGAAAGCCCGCGAGACACTCAGGGAGCTGGGAGGGATAATGGGTTTGACCTTCAAAGCGCCCGAAGAACCACCACTGGATGCCGAGCCGCTGAAGAAGCTGGCATCAGCAATCAAAGCAAAGCTGGTGGAGGCTCACCTGGAAGCGATAGCTAAAGGCGATATGCCCAATGACGCCGACTCTATAATAGGACTGCTGATAACCATTCGTAAAGAGCTGAGGAAATCCAGGCAGTTTCAGCTTGCCGATGAAATACGCAACAGGCTAAATGAACTAGGCATCGCACTTGAGGATACGCCGACGGGCACGGTCTGGAAGAGGAAAAGATAAACCGACGTGAAACGGGGAGTCCAAGAGGGGGCGAAAGCCCCCTCTCTTTTTATTTCCCCCTTGATAAGGGGGTTGGATATTAGGGGAGGGTCACCTGTACAGCACCATTCTGGAACAGGCGATTCCCAGGCCTTCCAGTCCGAAAACTATAATGAAAGCGGTCACCAGCATTATCAGGTGGTCGATTCTTGCTTCTATCATACTAAGTCCGGCCACGATAAAACTAACGGCGTAGATGATGGTTATCAGGTGGTCGAAGACCATCGTCCTCAGGCTGAGAGACTCCTGTAATGCTTTCCCGGCAAGTCCCTTCCTGATGATGGTAAGGATATTCAATATAATAAACGGCAGCAGAATAACCGAAAGGTAAGCGCTGATTACCGGCACGCCGAAGAAAGCAATAACGATAATATTTAAATAGCACAAAATAAGCAGGACAATATATAGGATGCCTGTTTTCTCTCTGCCCAGCCTGACCGCCAGAGTGTTTTTACCGGAAAGCTTGTCTGACCTGATATCAGGAATTTCGTTCATAAGTATGACCAGGAAGACACTGATAGCCCCGGGGAGTGAAGCCAGTGTCGCCACGGTGTTGAGTTGCCCGACCTGGAGGTAGTAGCCGGTGATGGTAGCCAGCCAGCCGCAGGCAAACCAGATAGTTATTTCACCGAGGCCGCGGTAGGACAACTGAAACGGTTTTGCAGTATAGAAATAGCCGATGATAATCGCTATTGCGCCGAGAGGGAGGGTCAGAGGCCCGGTCTGGAAATAGAAATACAGCAATAGCCCGATAACGACGGCGACGGTGAGAAGAATACAGGCGGCGATGGCAGCGTGGCGGCGGGGAATAAGTCCCATAGTCAGGATACGGCTGCCACCGGAAAGCATGTGATAGTCCACATTGCCCTTATCGGTATCATAGTCGTAATACTCATTCACGAGGAAGGTCATTAACATTATGCAGATAACGGCTATCGTGGAAAGGAGCAGTACCATCGGGTCGATGGATTTGCCCTGGCTCCAGGCGATGACGGCGCCGAGGAGAAAGGGAAGAACGCCGCGGGCGGTTGCCCCCAAACGGAAAAGGGTGAGCCAGGAAAGTAGTCCTTGCCTGGATGGGATAACCTGTCCCAAATTGTCGCTCCTGTGCGGTTTTTACCCGGGGCAATGGAAAACGCCGGGAAGAAGCAGATACAGTTTAAAGGTACTGTATACTAAAGAAGGCACTGCATATGCAATGCCTTCTACGTTTTACAACACAAAACCTACCATAGCGATTAACCGCGGTCGAAAAAGATTACACCCTCACCTATAAGCTTTTATCAGCTTCAGACCGACTCGCGGATAACTCGCTATACTCAGGTAGTAGTAGCGTCGCTAATCCCGGTTGCGTTGACAGGGCGGGGGGAAGTTAGAGCAGGACTAGCCCTTACCGATGCGGAACACCTTGGTGCCGCAGGAGGGGCAAACGCCCTGGGTGGCCGGTCGCTTATTCTTCAGCGTGACCGACTTGGCATTCCTCATCTCAACTTTCTTCCTGCACTTCATGCAATAAGCCTGCATTTTGCACCTCCAATATTATCCTTGCCTAGCAGAGTAACAAACCTGAGCGTATTTGTCAATAGCAACAAGCATAAAATTATAACAATTTATCAGTATTTAGCGGCACAGATAGGAAAAAGGTGATTTTTCCTTAAAAAAGGGGGGGAAAGGGGGTTAAATTCCCGTTTTCACGGGAATGACAGTATAGAGGTGTCGCGATTCATGCCCCGGTGTCAGGAACCTATACGGATGGATACTATCGAGAGGATGATGAATATAAAGGCGAGGGCGATGGTAAGCTGAAACAGGGTTTTTTCCACACCACGCTTGGTACGATATACCGTGTCCGCCTGTCCGAAGATACCTCCCAGACCGCCACCACGGACCTGAAGCAGGGCAACCAGTATCAGAGCTACGGCGACAACTATTTGCGCGATATATAAATACATTTCCATATCAGTTTCTCCAATAATCGTTTTTATGTTTCGGCAAGCTTCCGTTTTAACACTTCATTGACAAGCTGCGGATTAGCACGACCTCTGGTCGCCTTCATCACCTGGCCGACCAGGAACTTGAGGGCCGTCTCCTTCCCCGACCGATAGTCGGCCACGGGCTGCATATTAGAGTTTATCACCTCGGCAACGATATTCTCAAGCTCCTGCGTATCGCTAATCTGGCTGAGGCCGCGCTCTTTAATAATTACTTCCGAATCTTTTCCTGTGTTATACATCTCTTCGAATACCGACTTAGCCATACCAATATTGATGGTACTGCGTGCACTTACTATTAATGGGGGAAGCGTCTCCGGCCCAACTCTTTTTCTGAAAGCATCAATATCGATGTTGTGGACATTCATAATACGGTTGGCTTCGCCCAGGAGCCAGTTGCTTACCTCTTTGGGCGATACATTTTTATTGGATTTGGTGATATCTTCAAAATAATCAGCCATAGCCTTTGATTTGGTTAGCTCGTTTGCATCATCAAACGTCAAACCATATTCCGCTACAAACCTATCGCGCCTGGCTTCGGGCAGCTCGGGGAGTTTTTTCCTGACAGCCTCCACCCAGTCCCGACCGATAATGACCGGCGGAAGGTCCGGCTCCGGAAAATAACGATAGTCATGGGCGTACTCTTTACTGCGCTGGGAGACGGTCCTGCCCTTGTCCTCCACCCAGCCCCTCGTTTCCTGGATGAGTCTTTTGCCCTCGGCGGCGGCTTTTCTCTGGCGCTGGGCTTCATATTCCATGGCCATGAAGACCGCCTTGAAGCTGTTCATGTTTTTGACCTCCACCTTGGCGGTGAAGTCCTGGCTGCCTTCAGGTCGCAGGCTGATATTGGCATCGCAGCGGAAGCTGCCTTCCTCCATATTGCCGGTAGAAACGCCGAGGTACTGCAAAATGCTGCGCAGCTTGATGAGATACTGCCGTGCTTCCTCCGGTGAACGCAGGTCAGGCTCCCCGACGATTTCCATGAGAGGACAGCCGGAGCGGTTGACATCCACCAGACTGTAGTCTTCTCCGTCCGGGGGGGTGCGGTGCAAAAGCTTGGCGACGTCTTCCTCCAGGTGGACGCGGGTGATGCCTATCTGCTTTCTCTGTCCGTCGACTTCGATTATGAGCCAGCCTTTCTTCCCGATGGGCGCGTCATACTGGGAAATCTGGTAGCCTTTCATAAGGTCGGGGTAGGGGTAGTTCTTGCGGTCGAACTTGGTGTATTCGGAGACAGCGCAGTTCAGGGCGAGTGCCGTCATCATGGTGTATTCCACGGCCTGGCGGTTGATGACCGGAAGGACGCCGGGCATACCCAGGCAGACCGGGCAGACATGGGTATTGGGCGGCGCGTTGGCGTAATCGGTACTGCAGCCGCAGTACATCTTACTCTTGGTCAATAGCTGGGCGTGGACTTCCAGCCCGATAATCGTTTCGTAATTCATGAATGCCCCGTCCTAAAAAACGACATATCCAGTATAGCAACAATGAGTGTGACTGACAAGGAATGAGGGTGTGTGTTATAATTTTTCTATAGTTTGGGGCCGTAGTTCAGTTGGGAGAACGCCTGCTTTGCACGCAGGAGGTAGGGGGTTCGAATCCCCCCGGCTCCACCATTTCCCAACCCTGCCTATGCCCCACCCAGGTTCCAAGTATCAAGTACCAAGTACCAAGTATCAAATAACAAATAAAAACTAATTACCAAAATCATTAAATATCCGAGAGAACGTCCCGATTATATCGGGAAGGTAGGGGGTTCGAACCCCCCGGCTCCAGCTAAGGGGACGATACCGAGAACTCCCCGCAGACCTAACTCAGACTGGCCGGGGAAAGTTTTTACTATAACTTTTCCATGGTCTTCCAAGCAATAATGTTACTAAGTAGCTCATATGGTTAATTGCAGTTCGTTGAAAAAGTGACCTGAGTCCTGATACACTATCTTTGACTTTTGCTGTTCTGTCTCAGATTTGGGAGGATGAATATATGACGCTGGCTCAAATTCTGGCTATAGTGATCTTCTTAGTCATGTTCGGCGTGATCACGTGGGGGAAGGTACACAGGTATATTCCTGCCCTTATCGGTGCGGCGTTAACTATTGTCGTCGTGTTTCTCATTGTGTTAAGGGAGCCCCATCTGGTGGCCAATGTCCTGAACATCGGCCAGCTTGGTAAAGCGGAATTCTGGCTACCGGGACACGTGGCCGTAGAGTCCCGCGGCGTCAACTGGCAGACGATCATCTTTATTGCCGGTATGATGATTATGGTGGAGGGTATGGCTGAGGCGGGGTTCTTCAACTGGCTGTGCCTTTATGTGGCCAAGATTGCCAGGTACAAGGTCATTCCCATCCTGATTGGCTTTATGCTCCTCTCCGGTTTTCTGGCCATGTTTATTGACAGCATTACCGTCCTGCTCTTCATGACGGTGGTCATCATCGAGCTGGCCCGCCTGCTGAAATTCGACCCGGTGCCGATTATAATAGCGACGATTTTTGCCGCTAATGTCGGCGGCAGCGCCACCATGAGCGGCGACCCGCCGAATATCATCATCGGCACAGCCTTCGGTTACACCTTCATTGATTTCGTCACGAACACCGGGCCGATTGCCTGGGTCGCCATGCTGGCAGCCATGTTATTCTTCTACCTTAGCTTTCGCAAAAGCCTTACGGCGACTAAGTCCCGGACCGAGCCCCCACCCGAGTACCCTGAACCAAGGGATGCTATTAAAAATGCCCTAATGTTCAAGCTCAGTACGGCCATCTTCGTCATCGTCATCGTCCTGCTGATTACCCATGCCCAGACAGGGCTCTCGGTAGGACTCATCGGCGTCATCGCCACCTCCCTGACCCTAGTCGCCACCCCGCATAAGGCATTTCACATCATGAAGAGGCTAGACTGGCGGACAATACTCTTCTTCATCGGGCTGTTTGTCTGTGTCGGCGGGCTGGAAGAGACCGGGCTGCTGAAGATGCTGGCCGAGTACATCGGCCGGATATCGGGGGGTAACATCTTGTTGGAAATAACTATTATCCTGTGGGTCTCCGCCTTCGCCTCGGCCATCGTGGATAATATCCCCTTCGCGGCCACTATGGTGCCGGTCATCGCCAATCTCGCCCAGGCGACGGGAGTACCCCTGCCCACGCTGGCCTGGACGCTGGCCCTGGGTACGGACATCGGCGGAAACGCCACCCCCATCGGGGCCTCGGCTAATGTGGTAGGTACGGCGATTGCGGAAAGAAAGGGCTACCCGATTGGCTGGGGGAGATATATGAAATATGCGATCCCGGCCACGATTATATTGGTGGCCATGTGCTGGCTGTGGCTGGGACTGAGATATGCTTGATTAAGAAGCTAGATATGACCAAGATAATTCTTCTTCCGTCAGATGGCTTAGAACTGGGGTTAAAACAGCGGAGAAATCCGATGGAAACGAAGCCTTATACAGATGGGCGAGCGCTCGCCTCAGCAGGGCGACGCCCTGGCGCCGCTCACCCTGATTGAATCTCACAGTCCCCAGAATAATGTCGGCCCGGGCGCGCGCAGAGGTGTCAGTCATGGCATCACCGGCCAGCATAATTACGAGAGAGCCCCCTTTGTGCTAACATAGTAATAGGGTCAGATGCATATATTTTTCAGGATTGCGGTTTTATTCTGGAAACAGCGGCGGCAGGCAGCCCTGACCTATATCTGTCTCTTTGCCGGGGCCGGCCTGTCCATGGCGATTCCACAGCTTACCGGTCGGGCCATCGACCTGGCTCTCGGTTCGAGCCAGACGGGCCTTCTGGTGTTCACGGCTCTGGGCATAGCCGGGGCCGGCATCCTGCGCGGCATACTTAACTATGGGCAGACATACCTGGCCGAGGCCCTATCGCAACGGGTAGCCTATAACCTCCGCAACATGATGTACGACCGGCTCCAGAAGCTCAGCTATGCTTTCCACGACCGCTCCCAGACCGGCCAGCTGATGAGCCGCGCCACCTCGGACGTGGAGGGGGTACGCATGTTCGTCGGTTTCGCCCTGCTGCGGGGCGTCTATTTCCTAGTCCTGGGGGTGGCGATAGCCGTCGTGCTTTTTATGCTCGACTGGAAGCTGGCGCTAATCAGTCTCTGCGTTCTCCCCTTCATTTCCTTCCGGGCTGTCTTCATCGGCGAGAAACTGCGCGTCATCTCCATGAAAATCCAGCAGGGCCTGGGCGTCCTGGGGACTTTTATCCAGGAGAGCATCGTCGGCGCCAAGGTGGTGCGCGCCTTTGCCCACGAGGAATACGAGACGGAGAAATTTATCCGCCAGGCTAAAGAAAACTATAACCTCGAGATTGGAATCGCCAAGCTGCTCGCCTCCAACAGCCCGATGATGAGCTTCGCCCTTTTTATCGCCATGGCCGGTATATTATGGTATGGGGGCAGGTTGGTGATTACAGGAGCGATGACCCAGGGTAAAATGGCCGAGTTCCTGCTTTACGTGGTCATGCTCAATATGCCGGTGAGGATGCTGGGGTGGCTGACACAGCTGTATTCGAGGGCGATGTCCTCAGGGCAGCGCGTCTTCGAAGTCCTGGACGAGGTGACATCGGTCGAGGAGAAAGTCGGGGCTACCGACCTCGGCGGGGTCAAAGGGGCCATACGCTTCGAGAATGTCTCCTTCAGCTATGATTCGCAACAGCCGGCCCTGAAGGAAGTGGATTTTGAAGTTAAACCGGGCCAGGTTGTCGCCCTCGTCGGAGCCAGCGGCAGCGGCAAGTCCACGATAGCCAATCTATTGCCACGGTTCTATGATGTGACTAAAGGCCGTATTGCGCTTGACGGCACGGATGTGCGTGACCTGACGCTGGAATCGCTGCGGCGGAACGTGGGAATCGTACACCAGGATACCTTCCTCTTTTCCGCCACCATCCGGGAGAATATCAGCTATGGAAAACCGGATGCTACCCTGGAAGAAATCAAGCAGGCGGCCAGGATAGCCCACCTGCACGACTTCGTGATAAGCCTGCCCGAAGGCTATGAAACGTGGGTGGGGGAGAGGGGCATCACTCTTTCCGGCGGTCAGAAACAGAGGCTGGCCATCGCCCGCACGCTGCTGTTGAACCCGTGTATCGTCATCATGGATGATGCCACGTCCAGCGTGGACATGGAGACCGAGCACCTCATCAGGCAGGCTTTGAACTCGCTGCTGGCGGGGCGGACAACTTTTATCATCGCCCAGCGGCTACGCTCCGTGCAGATGGCCGACCTTATCCTGGTGCTGGAGGACGGGCGTATCGTGGAGCGGGGCACCCATCAGGAGCTAATCGCCCGTAACGGGTATTATAATCGACTCTATAATTTACAGTTTCAATACCAGGAAGGCTGGCACGCTTCCAAGGAAGAACAATTGCCGGAGGAACCCCTGGAGACAGCGTCGCTACTAGTTACGGAGGGGCTTGTTATACCGACGACGGGGAGAGGTCGTTCGCGGAGCAGCCTCAGCGACTCCGACGATATCGTTTTCGGGAAGCCGTACGATTCGCGTATCGTAACCCGCATGGTCGAATACTTCGCTCCCCATAAGGTCGCCGTCATCCTGACCATCGTGGCGACCCTGTTCTATACCGCTACCATCGTGGCCAGCCCTTACCTGGTAGGGATGGCAATTAACAAATATATCGTGGCGGGGAATATCGCCGGTCTCAACATCGCCATCCTGCTTTTCCTGGGTAACGCGGCACTCAACCTGGCGGCATACTGGGGACAGATACGGGCGGAGGCGGTAATAGGGCAGGGCATCCTGCTCAGATTGCGGCGGCAGGTCTTCAGCCATTTACAGCACCTTTCCATCAGCTTTTTCGACCATAACGAGGCGGGGAGGATAATGTCCCGCGCCCAGGACGACGTGGGCGAACTGGGCGACTTTCTCGATTCCGGGGCTTTCTGGGTGGTCGGGGAGATTATCAGCCTCATCGCCATCGTGGTCATTATGCTCACGATGAGCTTTAACCTGGCCCTTATCGGCCTGGCGGTGGTGCCGTTCCTCTTCTGGTTTGTCTTTGTCTGGCAAAAGAGGGCCAGGCGGTCTTTCATACACGCCAGGCGAACGCTCTCCGCCGTGAACGCTTCGCTGCAGGAAAATATTACCGGCATCCGTCTTATCCAGAGCCTGTCCCGTGAGAAAATAAACTCAGAACATTTCGACCGCGTTAACCGGGTCAACCTTCAGGCAAATTTGCAGGCCGCGCGGCAGTCCGCCGTCATGATGCCGGTGATGGAGACACTGGTATCGCTGGCGACGGCGCTGACCATCATTTTCGGCGGGATAGGCGTCATCCAGGGGGCCATCCTGGTGGGTACGCTGGTGGCTTTTACCCTCTATATACAACAATTTTTCGACCCCATCAGGACGCTGACCATGGAATATACGCAGCTCCAGCGGGCTATGGCTTCGGCGGCACGTATCTTCGAGCTTACCGATGTCAAGCAGGAGGTAGTCGATAGCCCGCGGAGCTTGAAGCCGTCCCGGCTCAAGGGCGAGATTAGCTTCGAGAACGTCTCGTTCCACTACGAGACCGGGCCGGAGGTGCTCCACGGCATAAACTTCTACGTAGCTGCCGGGGAGACGGCGGCGCTGGTGGGACCTACGGGAGCGGGGAAAAGCACCATGGTGAGCCTGTTAGCCCGTTTCTACGATGTCACCAGCGGACGCATACTGGTGGATGGCAACGACATACGTGAGATGAAACAGGTTGACTACAGGAGTCAGCTGGGGCTGGTACTACAGGAACCCTTCCTCTTCTCCGGGACGATACGCGATAATATACGCTATGGTAACGCGCAGGCTAAAGAGTCGGATATGATAGAAGCGGCCAGAACCGTCGGCGCACACGATTTCATCATGAAGCTGGAAAAGGGATACGATACCTGGCTCCAGGAAAGGGGCCAGAACCTGAGCATGGGCCAGCGCCAGCTAATAAGCTTCGCCCGGGCGCTCCTGGCCAATCCGTCCATCATGCTGCTGGATGAAGCGACCGCCAACATGGACTCTTACAGCGAACAGGTCCTCCAGGAAGCCCTCAAGCACTTATTGAAGGGAAGAACCGCCATCGTCATTGCCCACCGGCTTTCCACGATTCGTAATGCCGACCGCATCGCGGTACTGGACAGCGGGCGTATCGTTGAAGAGGGTAAACATGAGGAGCTACTGGCCCTGGGCGGCCTCTATGCCCGGCTCCATGAGATGACTTATGCCAGTGTGGCCGCCCGTGAGAAGTAATACAATTATACTAAATAATGGTTAATAAATTATCCGCCTGAGGCGGATGTCATTCCCAACTTGATTGGTCCTTCTAGGGAATGACAGGAACGTCTGGATTCCCGCTTTCGCGGGAATGACAGTGAAAGTAGCGGGAATGAAAAATATGGAGAATCTTTAAATTGACATCATTCGCTACAGTAATAATATCAAAATAAGATTTGAAAAGGAGTCTTCAGATGGCAAAAAAGAGCTACAAGAAAAACCTGGTAAATAAACCCACCTATGAGGTCGGCAGCGC
>Ga0315296_10002487_pt1 | contig 15699 bp, 10 predicted proteins | sample YL17G14_18_MG_FD_203921 | JGI IMG/M metagenome (GOLD analysis project Ga0315296, IMG submission 203921) | Sediment microbial communities from Yellowstone Lake, YNP, Wyoming, USA - YL17G14_18 | ecosystem: Environmental > Aquatic > Freshwater > Lake > Sediment | place: USA: Wyoming | collected... | reverse complement strand
CGAGGGCGAATTCGCCGTAGACGATGCGGACCTCGTTCGCCGGATTGTCGACCTCGAAGGTGCAGCCGAGGGCCAGGTCGTTTTGTCGAGGGAAGACCTCGGCCGACGGGCTGTATCGGCGGCAGCCGAAGTACTTCTCCAGGAGGTGGACGACGCCGTAGACGACTCCCTTGCCGCCGCCTCCGGCGATATAGAGGTTGCCGGTGGATGTGGCGATGGCGAAGCCGTCGTGACGGAGAGAGGGGAGCGAGGAGACAAGACCGGGGGGCAGGTCCCTTTGAGGAAAGCCGATGGCGACGACGCCGGGCCGGCCGGGCTCTACCGCCGTCCGGATGGGCAGGTCCGCCCCGCTCATTTTCAGGACCGAGGAGCGCAGGATATCAGCGGCCCGCCGCTCGGCGTCCCCCGCTCCCTCGGGGATCTCGATAGCGGCCGCGGGCCGGCCATGGTCCACGAACACGAAAGCGCGCCCGCAGAGACTGACTTGCGCCGGGCGCGGCCCCGGCCGGGCCGTTCCGCCGGGCGCGCATGCCGTCGCCCAAACGAGCGCCGCGGCAAAGACAGCCGAGGAGAACCGGAGATCGGGCCCCGGTTCTCGTAAGTGTTCCCGAAACCGCCGAGTGGACATCACCCGGCAATCTAGACCAAACCGCCCCCCCGCGTCAAACTCCGGACGAGATTCATTTCTTCAATAGACGCAGGAAGTCCTCCATGAACCAGAATTCGATATCCATTCCACTGTCGCCGGAGAAGGCGATCTTCCGGCCGTCCGGAGACCAATCGAGCTTGCCGGCATCGGCATCGACATCCGTCTTCACTTCCGCCGGCTCGCCGCCAGCCGCCGGGACTATCCAGATCTTTCCCCTGGAGACGAAAGCGATATTTTGTCCATCCGGCGACCAGGACACATCGTTTTGAGCGTTGACGTTTTGGACCCGGCAAACTTCCCTCGGCTCGCCTCCATCGACCGGGATGAGGTTCAACGTGCCCGCTGGAGCGTCCGCTTTCTTGGAAAAATATGCAATCGTTTTCCCGTCCGGAGACCAGTCGAGGCCGGCCTCTGTGACATTAGCGGATTCGGTCATGATTTTTTGGGCCTCTCCGCCTTCAGCCGGAATTTTGCATATTGTGGCGATACGTTTTTCGTCGCCGATGATTTCCACATTCAGATACGCGACCCATGTTCCGTCCGGCGACCAACACGGATAGCACGGCCTCCCTCCGCTCGTAATCTGCTTGGGCTCTCCTCCCTCGATGGGAATGGTGTATAGATTCGGTCCGGCTGTGGCCGTTCCAGCTGAAAACACTACGGATTTCCCATCCGGCGAGACAGAATTCCCTGCTCCTGGATATTGTATGAAGAAGCCAGTCTTTCGTGCGGCTTCGAGACCGGGGTGAACACTCACCTCTCCTCCGTCACCAGGGACGGAACCCAGACCGCCTCCCTGCCATCTGAAAAAGATCCGCTTCCCATCCGGCGACCAGCGGGGATGGCTGGCAAGGCCGTCGAGCGGGCTGACCTGGCTGGCCTTTCCACCGGAGACGGGGACTGTGTAAACGTACTCATGATAGGGAGTTGCGAGGAGGAGCCCGATCTTGTTGTCCGGCGTCCAGCCGGTCACGAAATCGGTACTGATAAAAGGAAGCTCGATCTGAACGGGAGAGGCAGCGGGCCTGCCTTTTTCCGATACAGGAACGATGCAGACCTCTGCCCGCAAGCTAGGCCCCAGGACAATACGGCCGAAGGCGATCATTCTTCCATCGGGAGACCAGGTTGGACCCTTCCCGCTCAGGTTCTCGCGTAGATCGCCACTGACTTTGGCGGGGTCTTCGCCGTCGGCAGAAATCACCCATACTTCGCTAAGGCGGTAGGGAGGCTTATCTTGCCGGATTGGAGGTGTTAAATAGGCGATCTTTGTCCCGTCCGGAGAAAAACATGGAGCTACCCCTCCATCTTTGGTAACCTGCTTGATGTTGCCGGTATCGACGGAGGCAACATAGATTTGCCCGCCCGAATCAAACGCGACAGTTTTTCCGTTGGGTGACAAGCTCAGTCGGCGCTGTGTGTCGCCTTTCGTGGCCACCCACTGAGGGACAGGTATTCTTTTGGGCTCCCCTCCGGATGAAGGGATGACATCAATATATGCCCCCTCGGGCCTGAAAAGGATACGTGTCGCTCCGACATGAAAATAGGCCCGGCTGAACGCGATCCACTTGCCGTCGCCGGACCACGACAGGCCGTCACCGAGAACATCAGCCGCTCCCTGCAACTCCTTCGGCTCACCGGCCAGGTCGGGATCGACCCGGCCCGGTATCGGCACGGTCCAGATGGCGTTTCCGGAACCGAAGGCCAGCGTTTTCCCGTCTGGAGAAAGACGGCTCCCGCTCCATTGAGGGATGCTGAAAGGCGTCCGAATTTTTCGAAAATTGGGTTTCCGGGGGGCCGGCTCGGTGATTTTTGCGAGCCCGGCCAGTCTTTCCTTAGCCAGGGCCACCTCTTCTTTTTGGCCGGGATAGTCGGCGATAAGGCGCTGGTAGGCCTTCAGAGCCTCTTGGCTGCCCAGTTTTTCGTGGCACATGCCGATTTGCAGCAGCGCCTTGGCCGCAACGTCCTTCTTGTCGGGGAACTTCATGATGATGCTCTGAAAGAGCTTGATGGCTCCGCCGAGGTCTCCTTCCGCCTCTTTCTTCAAGAGGGCGGCTTGATAGAGCTCTTCGGCCGATTGAGAGGACGTAACAGACTGTACAGGGGCCTCGGCAAAAGCGCCGGCTATGAAAGCCGCTAAAAGGACCGCCATCCAACTAATCGTTTTTCTTTGAGACATTTTCAAACCTCCCTGTGAAGATCGCACAGGGATAATATAAGCCATACTCCGGGCCGGAGGGTTAAGCCCCCGTTGCGATACCGATGAGCTTTCATGGCCGCCCGTTCAGGCCACGAATCTGTACCCGACACCCCTGACGCTGAGGATGTGAACGGGACGGGCCGGGTCGTCCTCGATCTTCTTCCTCAGGTGGGCGATGTGCGGGTCGATGGTCCGGTAGGCGACGACGGCCTTCCCCCAGGACTCGTCGAGGATCTCGTCCCTCGTCACGACTTGGCCCCGGCGGGCGATGAGAAATCGGAGCAGGTTGAATTCCAAGGCTGTCAACGCCAGCTTCTTGCCCCGCTTGACGACCTCGTGGCTCTTGAAGTCGATCTCGACGTCGCCAAATTTAAAGACATCGCCCGGGTCGTCTTCTTTTCGCGCGCGCCTCAAGATCGCCTTCACTCGGGCGACGAGCTCGCGCGAGCCGATGGGCTTGGTGACATAATCGTCGGCTCCGAGCTCCAGGCCCACCACTTTGTCCATCTCCTCCGTTTTGGCCGCGGTCACCATGAGGATGGGCGTTTTGACGCCGGCTTCCCTGAGCTTCTTGCAGACCTCGAATCCGTTGAGCCCCGGCAGCAGGATGTCCAGGATGATCAGCTGGAAGCCCCCGCCCAAGGCCTGCTTCAGGCCGTCTTTCCCGTCGGAGGCCGCCGCGACTTCGTAGCCCTCGAATTGGAGGTCGTCCTGGAGGCCCATGAGGATGGCTTTGTCGTCCTCGACGACGAGGATCTTATCCATTTTCGTCCCCCTTCCTGAGTTCAGGCGGCCTAACCGGAAGCCTGATCGTCACCCGTGTCCCTTTCCCCGGTTCGCTCTCGAGAAAGACCTTTCCGCCATGCGCCCGGACGACGTGCTCAACCAGAGGAAGCCCGATGCCGCTTCCCTTGACGCTGCTTTGCAGGGCGCTCTCGGACCGGTAGAATTTTTCGAAGATTTTTTTCTGCTCGGGCTTGCCGATGCCGATCCCGTGATCCTCGACCTGGAAATTGACGGCATCCTCCCCTGACCATGCCCGCAAGGTGACGCGAGGATTTCCGCCCGAATACTTCACGGCGTTGTCGAGGAGATTGAGCACCGCCCGGCCGAGAGCGTCCTTGTCCGCGCGGATAAGCGGCAGGTCGTCCGCGATCTCCGTCTCCAGGGTGAAATCCTTGAAGGCCGCCTGCTGACGGAACCGGCCGGCCACGTCGGCCGCCAGGGCCGTGATGTCCGTCTCCTCCATCCTGTATTCCTTCATGCCCGCTTCGATCTTGGAGAAATCGAGGAGGTTCTCGACGAGGCGGCTCAGCCTCTCGCTTTCCCCCGTGATCGTTTCATAATACTGCTGTTTCCTCGATTCATCGACGACGCGGCCTCTCTGCAAGAGTTCAGCCATGTAGCGGATGGACGTCAGGGGCGTCCGGAATTCGTGGGAAACAGTCGCCGTGAAATCCGATTTCAGCTTGGCCAGTCTGAGCTCCTTGGCCGTGCTCCGTATGGCCAAAAAACCGCCGAAAAAGAGGGCTGCGATGACGGCCGCGAGAGACAAGACATAGATGGTCTTTCTCAACCGGAACTGTCTCTCCGCGGCGCCGACACCGCTCCTGTAGATGTCGATCGCCCACGGCGGGAAGGAATCGGTAAATGCGCCCGTGAAGACGAGCTGTGGATCCCCGCTTTTCTCCGACGCTTCTGGGGAGACAAGTCCTTGGCCGACGACGACCTTCCGGGATTCATCGACGATCGCGACTGATAAGCCTTCCTCCAGCTCCGGTTTTCCGGAGTCCGGGGGGAAAAGCCCGCTGGCCAAAGCCTGGGGATCGAGGAGCATGCCGAGCATGGTGTTTGTGTCCAGGGGGAAAAAGGAGGCTAGAAGAAGGCCGGAATCCGTCGGCTCGGCGATGCGCAGCCATTTTCCGGAGTCCGCATCCATCTCGCGGGCCTCGAGCCGCATTCGCGGGATGATCCGTCCTCGGACCTTCTCCAGGACCCCTGTCTTCGCCAGCCGTTCTCCCTCGATTTTTTTCAGGTCCTGAAGCCGGCCCTCCCAGTCCGCCCGGAGAGAAGCATCCAAGTCTCCGACAGCCGCCCGGAACCGGTCCTCCGCCAATTTCCTGAAAGATTCAAATTGGCTCCTGCTCAGAGGCCACCTCGCATCGAGGAGGCCCTGATAGAGCTCGAGAAAGGCCCCGGCCGCTTCCGCTCTCTGCCCTTTTTGGAGATGGACATTCCCGATCTGGAATAAGGCGGTGATTTCGAGCGGAATCCCCTCGGAAGCGAGGTCGGAGAGGCCGATTTGGAGCTGCTGCCTGTACGTGGCGAGGGCTTTTTCGTTTTGCCCCGATTTCGCGTAACACCTGGCCAGCCGGTCCAAAAGAAGGGCATCCAAGGCCGGGTCGGCGGTCTTGGCCGCCAAGTCCTGATAAAGAGCGGCGGCCAGGGAATAATCGGTCAGACGGAACTCCGCCGCCTCCGCCCGCTTCCAGCGCTCATCGTTTTCCAAAGAGCGCGCGATTTCCCTGGATCTCTGTTTTTCTCCCGGGAGGAGGAAAAGCGGCTTGGCGCCCAGAAAAACGAATTGGTCCTCGTCATCGACGAAAAAGACTTCGGATACGAGGGGCATGTCGCCCAGGGGGTCTTTCAAGACGGCGGCCGCCTGCGCGGGTTCGGCGGCGGCCCGAGCCTTTTTTACGGCCTCGAGAACGCGCTTCTCGGTTTCGCTGACGAGCGATCTGGCCCGGCCGTCGATCGTATCGACGAGCCGTTGCCGCGCGCCCTCGATCTCCCTCTCCTTGAGTAGTTTCTCCCTTTCGGCCTCCCGGACGGCGAAAAAAACGAGGACGACGCTCAAGATCAGGAGAGATGCGGTAAAGAGAATGACCGCCCGTCTTTGCCAATCAAGTCTCATGACGTTTGCCCCAGCTGGCTGATGGGAAGGTTATACCGGTGAACACCGCGAGTCAATAAAAAGACGTTGCGATTGGATTGAGAATGGAAGGTCGTTCCGGTGGTCGGATAGCCGCCGGCCAGGGGAGGGAGGATCTGAAGGGCGGAAAGCTCAGTGGATGAGCCGCCAGACCTCCGACTTGCCCTGGCTGCGCCTCCATATTGTGATGCTTATTTCTTCTCGACGGGCAGAAAATTCTCCATGACCCAGAGTTCGAAGGTCCTCCCCATGCCCTCCGCGGCCTGGCCTTGGGCGAATATCATTTTCCCCGACGGATGCCAAACAACGTCGCTCAGGTTCGTATGGCTGGACGGCGCGTCTGCAATCTTCTTGGGTGAGCCACCCGTCGCCCCGACAATCCAGAGCTCGGCACGAGCCCTGGAACCAGGTGACGCATCCTGCAAAACATAAGCGATTTTCGTGCCGTCAGGGGACCAGGCCGTATTCGGCGTCCCGGTAAGTCCTCCGCTCAATTTCTTGTCTTGGCCTGCCTCGACCATAGTCTGAATTGTTCCGTCGGGGAGCGAAATCATCTTGAGCCATCGGCCTTCATTCCAGGCGAATTTTTTCCCGTCCGGCGACCAGGCGAAGCCCGGCCATCCTTCCGGTAGAAGCGCACAGAGGACTTTTGAAGCGCCATCCGGCAAGGACAGCAAAACGATGTTCTTTTCCTTATAAAATATGCCGATCAAATATCGGCCGTCCGGAGAAGGAATGCCATAGCCACTTATCCCGAATTTTTCTCCGACGCGCTCGATTTTGTAATCCGCGGGGTCCATGAGATAGAATTCTTCTTCGGTCTCGCCGAGCAACTTGGCGACCATGTATCGGCCCGCCAGCGGCAGCCATCGGATATTGACGTAGGCGCCTTTGAAATTTGCTCCGTACCGTTCCCCCAGCGCCTGGACCGGCTCGACCGTCAGATCCCCAAGCGAGATGCGAAAGATGCCGACGCGTCCGTCATCGTTATTCCAGCCCGGAAAGAGCAGGCTTTTCCCATCCCTTGACCACTCGACGTTGCCCATCCAATACCCTCGCGCGGGGATCTCCAGATCCTCCCCCGCTTCTCCGGAGCTGACGTAAGCGTTCGGCAGCTGGATATTCCCCTTGCGCGAGGTATAGGCGATCCGCGAACCGTCCGGAGACCATCGATAAAACATGGCCTGCGTGGGATATTTGGCGAAGGGGCGGAAGGCCCCTCGAGCCTCGCCCGTCTTCGGATCGACCGGCAAGACGAACAAATCCGAAGGACTTCCTACCGAACTGATGCCATAGAACAGCAGTTGCCCGCTCTTGGTGAAGTCTGAAGGGACCTTGTTTTTGCCGATGTCGGCTTGAATGCGAACCGGTTCTCCCGAAGGTCGGGAACTGGCCATCGGGACGGCCCAGAGGTCGACCGTCTTGGCCCGATTGCTGACAAAAACGATGTATTTCCCATCGGGGGACCAAAGAGGGTATTCATCGTCCGCGGGATCATCCGTGATCCGGATCTCGCCGCCTCCGTCGACGGCCCAGACATAGACATCTGTGTTCTTCTCTTTTTTCTTCATGCCCACGATGTGTTTCCCGTCGGGAGAAAACTGAGCGATATCAGCCAGTTCGTTCAGGTCGGCTGAGACGACCGTGCGTGGGGCCCCTCCCTTTTCAGGAAGCAGGGCCAGGCGAGATGTCTTTTCGGCCCCATTGACGAGGGCGATCAGGATAGCATGGTTCTGTTCAGACCAGTCCAGGGGATAGACGGCCGTCTCTTTATCTGAAGCCGACCAAAGAGGTTCCGCCTTTCCACCCCCGACATTGATCACCCGCAGTTCCCCTCGGCCGGATTTGTAAACGACCTTTTCCCCGTCCGGAGACCATTCAAAAATTAGCGTGGCGACGTCGGCGTTGATCCCTTCGACCAAGGAATGACTCTTGCCCGAGGCGAAATCCAAGACACGGATGCTGGCACGCGGCTCTTTGTCCTGGACACCGATATAGAGCATCTTCCTGCCGTCGGGAGAGAGACGGGCCTGATGGCTATTTCCCGCTTCCGCGAAATTGATCTTTCGGAACGTGAGACCTTCTTTGTCACGCGCAGGACCACCCGCAACCGCCTCCAGCTGAGTCAGCCGGGAGCGGGCTTCCTTAGCCTGCTGTGTCTGATCTCCGTAATCCAGGAGCAGGCGGCTGTAGGCGTTAAGGGCTTCGGATTTTCCCAGTTTTTCGTAGCACATGCCGATATGCAGCAGCGCCTTGGCCGCGACTTCGCGGCTCTCCGGGAACTTCTTTACGATGTCCTGATAGAGGCCGATAGCCTTCTGCAAATCCCCCTGCCCCTCCTCGACATACAGGGCTTTCTCGTACAGCTCGCCGGCCGTCTGTTGGAGAGCGGCTGCTCTGGCCGGCACGAATAGGCCCAGTGTGGCGACCAAAACCGGGATCAGTATGGCGTTTGTTTTTTTCATGGCATCCCTCCGTATCGTATTTTCGCTCCCAATATAGCGATTCGCGGAGACGGATGTGTTAAGGAAGTATCAAGACATCGTGAAATTCCCACGCAACGGCCTTTCATTCCACGAACTTATATCCCACGCCCCTGATGCTGAGGATGTGCCGGGGCCTCGACGGATCGTCCTCGATCTTCTTGCGGATATTAGCGATATGGCTGTCGACCGTCCGGAACGACACGGCAACGTTGTCTTCCCCCCAGACGCCGTCCAGGAAATCGTCCCGCGTCAGGACCTGGCCACTTCTCTCGACGAAAAGCTTCAACATGTGGAACTCGAGGGGGGTCAACTCGAGCTTCCTCCCCTTTTTGGATGCTTCGAACTTCTTGAAGTCCAGGTCGATCCCGCCGAAGCTGTAAACGTCCAGGTTCGAGGGCTTTTCTTCCGTCCTCCGGAAGACGGCCTTCACCCGGGCCACGAGCTCGCGCAGGCTGAAAGGTTTGGTCATGTAATCGTCGGCACCTAGCTCGAGTCCCAAGACCTTGTCGATCTCCTTGTCTTTCACCGTGAGCATGATGATCGGCGTCCTGTCCCCCCGCATCCTCAGCTTCTTGCAGACCTCGTACCCGTCGAGGACGGGGAGCATGAGGTCGAGGATGATGAGGTCGGGTTTCTGCCGGCCGGCGGCCGCGAGCGCCTTTTCGCCGTTCTCGGCCGTGAAGACCTGATAACCCGCGGATTCGAGCTCGTCCGAGAGGCTCAGACGAATTCCCGGTTCGTCCTCGACGACAAGGATTTTCTTCGGCATCGACGCCCCTCCGACTAGGATTTTATCGGGAAAACCATGGAGAACTTGCTGCCCAGGCCGAGCCGGCTCTCGACGAGGATCCTTCCCCCGTGGGCCTCGACGATGTGCTTGACCAGGGTCAGCCCCAGTCCCGTTCCTTTGACGGACTGATCGAGGGCATTTCTCCCCTGGAAAAACTTTTCGAAGACCTTCCCGACCTCGTCCGCATGGATCCCTATTCCCTTGTCTTCCACCTCGAGGACGACGTTCTCCCCGTCGCTCGAGAGGCCCACGCGGATCGCCTTCCCGGGAGGCGTGAATTTCACGGCATTGCTCAGGAGATTGGCCAGGGCCCGGGCCAGGGCGTCAGCGTCTGCCCGGAGAGTTGGGATTTCGCCCGTGATTTCAAGGCGCATGTCCGGATTTGAAGACGCTTGCTCTTTTTTGAAGCGTTCGACCTGTTCCGTGGTGATCCGGACGATATCCGTATCGGACAAAACATATTCCTTCTTCCCCTCTTCGATCTTGGAGAAATCCAGCAGGTTGTTCACCAGCCGCGTCAGTTTGTCCGTATCCTGGACAATGATCGAGAAGTACTGGTCCATCTTCCCCGGATCGCGGACCTTCCCGTCGACGAGCCTTTCCATCAGGGCCCTGATCGAGGTCAAGGGCGTCTTGAATTCGTGAGAGACCGAGGAGACGAAATCCGATTTGATCTTGAGAATCTCCATCTCGTGGGCGATCGTCCGGGCAATGAGGAAGGCACCAAAGGCGAGGACAACGACGAGAGTCAGGATCGTCCAGAAGTAGAAATTCCTGCGGAGGTCGAGGATTGCCATACCCTTCGCCGGGACCTGGAAAAGCTCGATCTTCCAGGGGGGGAAATTGTCCTCGAAGTATTCCGTGACCAGCGGGAGCGCCGCCGGAGCGTTTCTCTTTCCCGAGAGCGCCCGCCCGGTCAGGTCGGCGAGGACGACTTCCACGCCGTCGTTCAACTGAACGTTTCCGAGGGCCTCGGGCAGAACACCCCTCAACAGATGATCGTTGTTGAGCTGGACGCCGACGATCCCTGCCGTCCCCTCACCCGTCCTGTCCGGGATCCAGGCGGCCAGAAGAAGGAGGTCTCTCCCCCCGACATTTCTCGAGAAGCGGTAGGGATTCGGACTGTACGCTTCAGACTGGGACAGCCTTCTTGCGAGCTCCGGGATGACCTCTTTTCTGAGGAGCCCGACGGCCTCCCATTCTTTCATTCTGTCCGATTGGAGGTTTTTCAGGTCCGCGTATTCTTTCCGATATTCCTCGGAAACCGGCGCTCGTTTTTCCCCGGCCAGCCCGGTGTCGATCGACTCCCCGACGAGAGAGATATATGTCTTGAACTGGTCTTCGCTGAGAGCCGATGGCTTCTTGAGCAGCTCCTGGTACGCGTCCAACGCGGTCTTCGCCGCTCTCTCGGAATCTCTGAGGCGCTCGTAGCATTCGACGGTCTTCAACCTAGCCAGGAGACCAAGGGGCAGGCGGGACGGTGACAGGCAGTCGGAGTAATCGCTAATGATCCTCGCATACAGCCCGATCGCATCGTTGTAGCCTGAGGCTTTTTGGAGGCATCGGGCCTGGCCGGTCAGCATCTCGGCTTGAAGGTTTCTGCCCGAGGCCAGGGTGGAGAGCTCCTTATAAAGAGCGGCGGCCGCGCGGAAATTCCTATCGACGAACTCGAAGGCTTCAGCTCTCCGGATCCTCGCGGCTAGCGAGGCGTCGCCGGCCTTCGGAGAGTCGCCCGATTTCTTATCGGGCGGGATGAGCAAAAGCGGAAACGACGCCTCCTCATTTCTGTATAAGAGGACAGCCTGCCCGATGAGTGGATCGGCGGCGAACCGTTTTTCGGCCAGATCGTGGATGGCGGCGTGGTCCTTTCCTATAAATGCAGGGTCCCGGGCCATTCCCTCGAGAGCACGGGCGATCTCCTCGAATTTCGACTGGAAATGGGCCCTGATGAACCGGGCGGCCCTACGGCCTTCGTTCTCCTCCTGCTTGGCCAGCCTGAACCGCTCGTTCCGGATGGCCCGGACGCCGAAAACGCTGAGGGTAAGTGCGGGCAGGAATATCGTCAGAAAGAAGATGAAGACCAGCTTCTTCTGCTTCCTGATGGCGATTCGGAGGTTCTCGAGCATCCGTCACCCCGATGGACGAGGCTGGGCTTATCGTATCCCCTTCTTCCGGCTTAAACGTTAAGGGAGTGTGAAGATTCTGTCAAGAGATGGAACAGAGTGACGGCCGGTGATAAGATAATTTCCAACCCTGCCCTGGCTCGTGCGTTTAAGTGAGTAAGGGCATAGGAAAGGCCCCGATGACCATATGGCGGACGGACGAAGAACTCATGCTCAGGTACCGTGACGGAGACGCGACAGCCTTCGAAACACTTTACCGTCGCTACGAGAAGCCCCTTTTCGACTTCATCTATCGCCTGGTCCCGGATTCGATCGACACCGAAAGCCTGTTCCAGGAGACATTTTTCCGGGTCGTCCGAGCGAAGAGAAACTACCGGGCGACGGCTCAGTTTAAGACCTGGCTCTTTCAGATCTCCGTCAATCTCTGCCGGGATAGGTCAAGACGGATGAAGCATCGTGATCATCTCTCGCTCAGTTCTCCTCTCGCTGCGCGGGGAGAATCTCGTGCCGAGCTTCAGGATTTCGTTCCTGATCCATCTCCGGCCGTCGACAAAGCCGCCGAGGCCTGCGAGCTCGAGACTGCCGTCAGAGGAGCCGTCGCGGCTCTTCCCGAGGATGAACACCTCGTCGTGGTCCTGAGAGAATACCAAGGGATGAATTACTCGGAAATCGCCGAGATCACGAACCGGCCGATTGGGACCCTGAAATCCATCAATCACCGGGCCCATGAGAGGCTTCGGAGCGCTCTCGCGCCTTATCTGGGAGAATAAACGATGGAATGCGAAGACATCCGGAAACGGCTCAAGGCCTTCCTGGACGACGACATCGAGGAAGACGACAGAACAGCGATCCAGGAGCATTTAGAGCATTGCCCGGGTTGCGCCGGAGTCGCCCGGCAGCTGAAACAACTATCAGGCGTGCTCCAAACTTGGAAGGCCGAAGAACCCCCTGGGAATTTATACGAACGCCTGCAAGCGGGATTGGAATCCCGGGAATCGTGGTGGAAGAAGGTTTTGACGCCCGTATTCGCCGGGAAAACAGCCCTTCGGTTTGCCGAAGTCGCCGTGGTCGTCTTCGTCACCCTCGCCGTCAGCCGCCATTTCCAGAAGCCCTCGCCGGTGCGGCCGGAGGACGATCTGGCCACGATCAATTTCTACGTGACGGAACACCAGGAGGCCGTCTTGCTGGCTGCGTCTACGGTATCTGCCGTTCAACAGCCGGCACGGATGACTTTAGACCGCGACGACATCATGTATTATGAATACATCGACGATTATCGCCGGATATCGCGCCCTGGTATGATCTTGAGAGGCCCCGACTCCATTCGTGACGCCGAGACGGCCGCACCGGATTCCGATCTCGCGGGCGCCAAGGCCCTGACGCGGTCCCAAGCCCTGGCCGCCGTGGGCTTCGACGCCGTGGCACCCTCCCGGGTCCATCCCGGGTATATCCTCGACGGTATCACGAAGGTCGCGGGACGCAACAGCCTTCATCTTCTATACACCAACGGGATCGACACCTTTTCCGTTTTCGAGCAGCTCCTCGACGGAGAGCAGGGGCTTGCCGCGAAAGACTTCAGGGAGTACGCCGTTTACAAAAGCTCCACACTGGCGGAAGGTCCAGGGAATCAGGCGGGAACCACCATCCTGGCCTGGAAAAATACGCATGTCTCTTTTGTGTTGATTGGCCGGGCGGATATGTCCCGATTGATGGAGATTACCCAGGCGTTTACGGACGCAAGTAAGAGCATAGATATCATCGGCGAGTGACACCGAAAAGAGGTCGCTCGCCGGGACTTTTTAAGAAACCCGACTTCGGGGGAGGAGAAGACTATGAAAAAGAAGGGATTGGTCTTTCTTGCCGCGGGCGTATGCCTGCTCTTTGTCTGGGCGTTCGGCCCTGTCAACGCCCGGACTATGCCCCCGGCGCCGGTCGGGCAATCCGTGGAGACGAACAACCTCGCGGAGAAGCAATTCGCCTCAGCGGTCGCGCTTCTCAAGCGGGAGAATTTCTCCGAAGCGATCGTTGCCTACGAAAAAGTCATTCGGCTGCTTCCCGAGAGCCCGATCGCCCAGGACGCCCGATATTGGATCGGGCAGACCTACCTCCGGATGGGCAAGTACGACGAGGCGCTATCCGTCTTCAAAAAGCTCCTCAAAGACTACCCGGGAAGTCCGATCGTACCCGTCGCGCAGCTGATGGTTGCTCGGGTTGAGCAGGAGAAAGAGGTGCAAAAGACGCAAGCGATGCGGTCCGCAGCGGCTGACCAGACGGTTAGCGTCGACCCCCAGAGCGGCGCGGAATTCCGCAGGATCCACACTCTTTCCGGAAAAAGCGATGTGATCGCCGGACTGGGCGGGTTCTTGTCTCCCAACGGGAAGTTCATACTCAGCGAAATGACGGTCATCCCGCTGGACGGCTCGGACCCGTTCCCCCTCGCCGACAAAAAGGGCTGGCGCGGGACTTGGTCGCCTGATGGGAAGAAGGCCGCCTTTTACGCGGAGAATGCCATCTGGGTGGTCCCCGTTTCCCCCGAAAGCGGCCGCCCGACGGGACCTCCCAAGAGAGTGTTGGAAGGAAAATACGCGTTTCAATATCCCGTCACCTGGTCTCTCGATTCGACGCAGATCGCGCTGTCGAGGAGGGACGACACGACGGCAGGGGACATCTGGATGCTATCCCTTAAAGACGGCGCGTTGACCCGGCTCACGGATGAGCCGGGGTATGAAACGAACGCCTTTTGGCTCCCGGACGGCAAGTCCCTGGTTTACATGACGAGAGGGCAGAGATTCGAGATCCGTTCAATGCCCGGCAAGGGTGGAAAGCCGCAGACGCTCGTCGAAATGGAAGTCGGCGAGCTTTATTCTCCCTCCCCCGACGGGAAGTGGCTGGCCTACAAAGACCGACAGGTCCTCCATCTCTACAGGATGGCTGATCAGCGCACCTTTCGCATAACTCCCCCTGATGATGTTGGGGAATTCTTCTCCTGGTCTAAAGACGGCGAAAAAGTGCTTTTCCGTCGTTCGTCTTACGAATGGAAATCCCTTCTCAGGATGGGTTCAACTTCTGGGGGGCCGACTTTCCAGCTCGCCAGGGGCATCGATCTATGGCCCTATCAGCAATTCTGGACCGCCGGCGGCGACAAGATCATCACTCACAGGGCGAACGACTCTCAGCTTGTGATGATCTCCCTCTCGGGAGGGGAACCTATTCCGTTCGAGTTGGGCCTCGCATCAGAGGGAAAACCTAAGCCTCTCGCCTTTTCCCCCGACATGAAAAGCCTGGCCTACGCCATGGATCGCGAAAACGACCTCGAAGACCTCTACACGGTTCCCGTCTCGCTGGAGGGGCCAAGGACCACGGGTCCGCCAGTGCTGGTTTTCAAGGATTGGGACAGGCGTCAAGTCTTTACCCAGTTGTCCTGGTCCCCCGATGGCCAGCAGATCGCCCTGATCCATAAAGGGGATCTTTGGCTGACCTCGGCCAATGAAGAAAAGCCGGTTCAGCTGACCAAAACTCCCGAAATAGAGGGAGGGCCCAAGTGGTCTCCCCGGGGGGACAGGATCCTGTTCAATTCGGAGATCAAAGAGGGCGATACCCGGCTCAAGGTCATTTCGGCCTCCGGCGGCGAATCGATGACCCTGTCGAATCCCAGTGAACGCCATTGCTGGTCTCCGGATGGGAAGGCCGTGACCGCCGTCTCCGACAAGAAAATGTTAAGCATTCCGCTTGACGGGGGCAAACCGGGAGAGATCCTCGATCTTGGAGGCAGAGGATACACAGAACGATTCTGGGGCCTGAATTGGCTGTCGGACGGCAAGCGGATTGCTTTTATGGCCGAGCCGGAAAAGGACAAAGGTAATTCTTCGCTGATCTGCATCGCTTCCATCGATACGGGCAAGATCAACGAGCTCGCGACCGATGATAAGGGCTGGAAGGACGGATTCTTCCTATCCCCGGACGGGAAATGGGTTTCTTATTACACCGATGATTTCATCAAGACCCGTCCCACATCGACCATCTGGGAGGTCAAGGTGGAGGACCTCATCAAGGGAAAGAAATAGATCCTTGTAAATCAACCTGCGGCCTTCCTTCAAAATGCCGCTCTGCCGATGAGATTCTTTAGCGCTTGGCGCGTCTCTTCTATTGAAGGAGCGGTAAGCGGAGATGTCGCGATTCATTGTGGATATCTTTCCATTGACAGAGGGATCAAAATATGACTATAGTAAGACATAGTAAGACCCAACAGGAGCTTATTATGGCTAGGACGACCAAGACGCTGACCGTCTCTCTGCCGCCCCAGATCTATGAGGAGATCGAAAGGTTGGCCAGGCTGGAAAGAAAAACCAAAAGCGAGCTTTTTCGCGATATGGTCTCGGTCTATGAAGACCATCTCGACGAAGAGTGCTGGGAAAAGCTCCGCCGCCTCGGCCGGGCGACGGCGAGGAAGTATCGGCTGTCTTCCGAGCGGGATATCGAAGAGTTGGTCCATGAAGCTCGTGGAATTCGAGATTGAACGGCC
>Ga0315296_10002485_pt1 | contig 15701 bp, 14 predicted proteins | sample YL17G14_18_MG_FD_203921 | JGI IMG/M metagenome (GOLD analysis project Ga0315296, IMG submission 203921) | Sediment microbial communities from Yellowstone Lake, YNP, Wyoming, USA - YL17G14_18 | ecosystem: Environmental > Aquatic > Freshwater > Lake > Sediment | place: USA: Wyoming | collected... | reverse complement strand
GAAGAGCGACAAATACCTTGTGAAATACGTGAATGATCGCTCCAAACTCGTAACAGCGAACGACCTGAAATCCAAGACCGCGGCTCCCAAGAACAACCCTGTTGCAGTGGAAGGTACCTTGAAGGGGGGTAAGAATCCTGGGGCTCCCACCAAAGAGAGCTACGAGGCTGCCTTGGAGAAGCTCGAGGCAGTACCCGAAGTAGACATGGTGTTAGCTCCTGAAGTATCTGATCCGGCGATCCACGCGGTCATAGAGGCGCACTGCAAGGTCATGAGCACGGATGCCTGTGGCAGAATCGGTATCGGAACCGTGGCCAGGGACGAGTCAATCGAGGACATCGTGAAGAGGACAAACGTACTCGTCAGCGATAGATTTGTCATAGTGGCACCTCATGGTGTCGCTGGGGCTTTGGCTGGCTTGATCAGCAGCCTGGACTACTATGAGTCACCGACCTTCAAACCAGTTAGCGGATTATCGGAATTGGAGAAGTACTACACTCCCTCCGAACTCAGGCAGCTGTTGAACGCTGGGATTTTACCAATGGTGGCCCAGAAGGGCAGAGGCATCATCGTGGTAAAGGGCATCGCGACGAGTAAGGAGCAGATCAGCGTCGTCCGAACCACAGACCATGCTGTAAGGCTTACAAAAAACACAGGGGAGCTCTTCATCGGGACACTGAACAATGTGACTGGACGTTCAGCCCTCAAGGAGAAGTTGACTGAGCTCATGATCAGAATGGAGAAGGAAGGATCCATCGTCCCAAGCACCGACCTGACAGAGCCGGCGTTCATGGTGGACGTGTACAGCTCGCAGCTGGACTTTGCACAGGGCATCGTGAGGGTGGACCTGGCTATTAGGCCTGTTAGAGCGATAGACTACATATACGCCACAATCAACGTGCAGGCATAGGAAGGATGAAAGATGTCAATATTGGTTGTATCTGCAACAGAGAGCAAGGTGACCGTCGACGGAGAAGAGGTAGCTGGCCTCCAATCCATCGATTTCAAGGTTAGCAGGGAGCAGGTGGACATCACAAGCGTCGGTTTGGGCGAACGCCAAGGCGTGATCGAGAGTGGGCAACTATCGGTTACTGGAACCCTCACGATCAGGTCCCTGAACAAGAAGCTGGATGATCTTCTCTACTCGGTTGTTCCGGTTTCCTTCAACATGGTCGCTGATCTGAAGAAGGCGGGGACCACAGTGAAGAAGATAACCTTCGATGAGTGCTTCCTGGACGACAAGGCCTTCACGCTGGACGCTGCGGGTGTTGGGATAACCGTCTACAACTTCACATCCACAAGGGTGAGAGAGGAATAAGCCGCTAGGAACAGGGCACCAAAGGGACGGAAAGGATGCGACACCAAAAGAGGCTCACGAAGGAGGACGTACTTAAAGGCAAAGACAGACTTGAGAATCTATATTTGAAGGACTACGACGCGGAGGTGGTGATCCGCCCACTAACGGACGGGGAGCTCTCCGAGATTTTTTCTCTTATTGGCAGCGTTCCACTCAGAGAGGACGGCACCCCTGACACTAGCAAGATGGATGTCAACAAGAACTTTGAGGCCCTAAGGCTGGCTGCGTCTCTGGGACTCGTCGAGCCGAAGATGACGGTGGCTGAAGTCGCCGAGATGAAGTTCGGGGTGCCGGAGTTCATAGGCACAAAGGTGCTGGAGATAAGCGGGGTCACATCTAGCGAAGAAGCTAAAAAAAAAGGCTAGAGATCGAGGAATTCCTGAAAAGCCCTGAAGGACTTGAACTCGCTGCGCTGTGCCTCGACTACGGGTACAAACTTGCCGAGCGCCCACAAGACCTCACGCGGGACCAGATCAACTTCCTTATGGCGGGCCTAGAGTACAGGCTAAAGCAGGTAACTTATACAAGACCACTCGAGAGGGGCACAACCAGGATTATCTTTGAGTAACTAAGGCAAGCACCAAGTTCGAAGGGAACCACCAATGTCAGCCCTTGACACCCTTACGAGAAGGATATTCGAGCTACACAAAGGTAGTGTGGACTCTATTGCTGGGTTGCAAGGGTTCAATAACAACATCTCGACGCTGAATAGGGCAATTTCTCGCATATCTACAACAGTCATCAACGCTGTCAACGCCATAGCCAAAGCCATGTCGATGTTTGGGCAGATGCAGGGCCTCTTTATAACTGGTTTTGCTCGTGATCTCATGCCCACTCTGCCACCCATTCTGGATACATGGAATACGGAAATCGAGGAGGCTGTCGCATCTGGTCTCGAACCATTGAAGCTCTCGATCTTCTGGAGGCTTAACCCTCCAACTGATGCTATCACAAGGGCGATACATGGGCTTGTTGAGGGACCAAGAAAGATAAGCATCCCCGCATATGAAGGCATACCCACCATTCCGTCGATGCCCTTGGTCACTCCCCCTCCAACCCAAGAATTAATGAAGACCATTAACGATTACATAGGCAGAACCTCAGAAATTGAATACAAATTCTACGAAGCAGCTCCCGCCATAGCGCTGAGAGTAGGCATCAATTATGGGGGAGTGCGTAGACGAGCAACAAGGGGTGTTTTCGATGTCGCCAGGAGGGGGGTGAAGGAAGCCTTTGGCGCTGAGACTCTTATAGCGGCGCCTCCCAGGCTAGAGGCGGTAGGGGCGATTCGAGAAGTTTCCGATAGGTTTATGGCTCCTGCTTCTGTGTTGGCCTCCACATTCGCACGCGTACCAAGGTATGTTTTGGGTGTTTCGGAGGCTGGCAGGGTTGCTCAACCTATAGCCAAAGGCATCTCAGCGACCTACAATGCCAGAGTCCTTGAGGCCGTCTCAAAGGTTCATGAAGTCTCAGGGTTCACGAGAAGGTTTTCCATTCCAACAAAAGTGGAGGTAGGCCCAGCCTTAGAGATGGCAAAGGCGAGTGGACTTGTTCTATCTATTCCTGACATGGAAAGGGGTCTTCAGCCTATAACCAGAGGCGGGGTGGAGGCCTACAGAACAGGACCACCCGGCATAAGACCACCAACGGAAGTTGTAGCGGAAAGAGCTGCTGAGGCACCTCTAGAGGTGATTGTCAAGTGTACCGATCATATCAAGAGCATTGGGTTGCGAAGCCATGACATCGCGAGATCGGTCGCTGGTATGCGCGCAATCAGACCCCCGCCTATGGAAACAAGGTTATTCAGCACATTTCTTGATGTGAGCAAGAGGAAATTAGATGGAGTAAGCCAAGAAGTATTTGATGTCTACCATGCGGGTACTCCAGCCGTGTGGACACCTTCGATTCGGGAGGCGGCGAAAATCGTCAGCGACCACATTATAAGAATATCCGGCATGGCGTTGAAGGAAGCAGAGGCCTATGGACTTGGGCTTTCAAGGGCGCCTTCGATCATGAAGGCAATGGAAGCGGCCACAAGAGTTCCCAGCATCTCTGAGTCTGTAAAAGTTCCCTCTTTGGGGACCCCAGTCGCGGAGAAGACAGTGGAAAGTAAACAGGTTTTGGTGTTTCCAGAGGTAGAGAGGCTTTCTCAGCTCGTAGCTGAAAAGATAGCGGAGACCTATAGACATGGGGTTTTAAGGGCATATTCAGTCACGGAGGGGATGAAAGCACTTACTTCGGAGATGGCAGCGGGCAAAAGCGTGGTTTCAAGGGTACCTTCAGTCACAGAAGCAATGGAAGCGGCCCTGAGGGCTCCTAGTATTAAGTCTACAGGCAGAGTCCCTTCTTTGGGAATTCCACTTTTGGGGAGGGCAGTGCAAAGCAAGCCTATCTTAGTGGTAACAAAGGCGAAGTCTTCTCAATCAGTAGCTCAAAGGGTAGCGAAGACCTATACATCCAGGATTCTCAACTATATCCCCAAGCCGATCAAGGCGATGGCTGATAGAGTAACGAAGGTGTCTGGTTTCGGTGGTCGCAAACGTGCACCTGATCATGGTCTCGATCTGGTGGGAGTTAAACAGAAGGAGCTTTCTGTGCAGGCTCCAAGTGTTGTACATCCTCCATCACCATCTGAGATCGGGAGGGTTGACAACGTCCCTGTCACAACCGTGCCCGAAACGGATCAGGTTTTCCATGCGTCCGGCGTCATTTTGAAGGAACTCATTGCAAAAACATCTCATCTTGGTATAGTTGAAGCCCAATGGCCATATGTAGCTGTTGAGGCTATGGAGGCAGTTAGGTCCCTCTCTGGCGCCGTTCCAAGGGTAAGCGGACAATTCTCTAGGATGGTGGGGGAGAAACACCTGGAGATAGCTAGGGCGTTTGCGGTAGAGCCGTATTCTGCGGCAGGAAGCGGACTTAAGATCGGTCCCGAAATGAACCATAGTATCAATCTGATGAGAGGAGGGGTAAGAGAACTCTCCATGGCTGCTCTCAGCATCGCGCGCCCATCACCAACTCAGAAGATCGTGAACGTGATCAAGGACCACGTCATAGCAATGCCAGAGATTAGTAGAGCCTTGGCCGCCTCCAATACACTCTCCAAGGAGTTCACGGATCACAAGATGAAGATGGAGAAGACCTTTAAGATCTATTTAGGACGAATGCTTGTCTCTTTGCCACGTGTCGGAAAGGATAATCTGGAGAGGATTCCATTAGAGGCTCCTGTGAACGTACCGTCGGTAAAGCTTCAAGAGATCATCCCAATCCTATCTTCCATCCAAACCCCTGCCAAAAGAGAGACGCCTAGAGCGAAACAACGTAATCGGCCAGTCGCCCAGCCACGTCCGATCACGGTCAACGTCGAGCCTTTAAAGGGTGAGAGTGACCTAAGGGAATTGAGGAGGAAGATTGTGCAGATACTTAGAGAAGAGGCAAGAAGGCACGGGGTGTTTTGATGAGTATAGAACTTGATAGTATGCCTCTTGTGAAACATGTTCGGGACGACGCTACTGGGGCTACGAAGGAGCTCCGAAGTGTCTACAACATAAGCGTCAGTGAGAAGCGGAGCATAGTTGAGCACAAGATCCCTGGCTTACAGGGGGGTGTCCTCCAGGACTTGGGAAGGGAGCCTGTTAGAATATCCTTTGAAGGCATCATCTATGGTGAGAAGGCTAAAGAAGGCTTGGAGACGATCAGGTCGAAGTTTAAGGCGGGGCAAGCAGTCCCCTTCTCCTCGGGCATATCCGGTGTATCTGAGGTGACTCAGGTATTAATAGAGGATTTCCAGGTAGAGGAGGTGGGTGGCACAACAAACAGATACAGGTATTGGATAACGTTGAGGGAATACTCGATTCCACCTGAAGAAGAGAAGCCAGCCCCCAGCCAAGAAGAGGAAGCCAAGGAGGAGACAGAACAGGCCGCTGACGACGCTAAGGATTCCATAAACTACATAACCGGGAAGGTTTTAGACGCCGATGGGAATCCACTAGAAGATGTGGATGTGAAGATTACATTCGATGGAGGGGAATACTCCCTCAAGACCGATGCAGATGGGGTCTACAGAAAAGACGATCTGGATCCAGGAAAGTACACCGTCACGGTCGATGCGCCGGGATACGAAAATATAAAGGAAGAAGTAGAGATAAAAGGAAAAGGAGCTTAGAAAGTTGCACAATTGAGTTTTGGAAAAACATCAAGTCACACCAACTCGCATGCGAACTTAAATCATCAGAGATCGAACTCATCTAAAACTCCATATGGGGTTCCTCTAAGCCATCCCTCTTTCCAGTGCTCTTTAAGAACATCTTTAACTGTTTTATCCTTACCGTAATAGTTTTGGATAGCCTCCTTTATCTTTGCGTATGCCTCTTTTGTTCTCTCAGAGTCTCCAGGCTGTGGGTCACATGCTTTTATCATTTTTTGATAAAATTGAGTATTTCGGGTTTTCTTATCTGAGCCAACCTCATAAAAAGGTTTAGCTGACCCGTCTTTGTCTTTCCCATGAGCTTCATCAATAATCTTGTTGTATTGCTTCTGTTCTACAGTTTCATAGGTGAGTGCACCCTGACTTATTGAACCAATGATATCAATCGCGGCCCCTATTGCGACAAGAGCTAGACCCAACGGAGCAAGCGGCGTCAATGATAGAGCCGCTCCAGCTGTCGCTATTCCTTTCCCCATGTACATTACAAAATCGGTGTAGAAAACCTCTTCCATCCCTGGTTGCGCATGTTGATACATGTCACTATAAGCCATACCCGTGTCAATAAAGTTACCAACAACCCCACCACGAGCTCCCCACTTAGCAAATGTTGGTAGTTTTTCGGCAATTTTTCCTATTTTGCTCACATCAGAGGCAAACCCTAAAGAGGTCTTTGTTACATTCCCAGCCATTTCCCAGCCCTCCTTCTGTTGATCCGTCACCGCAGCTACAGTTGCTATTAGCGACAGACCTGCTTGTAGTGAAGCAATCATATTCACTCTGAACTTGGAATCTGGGACAAATTCGGCAGCATTAATAGTAGTTCCAGACTTTAAAGCAGTATTTACAGTTTCTTCTAACTTATCTACGTTTTTCATTAGTTTTGCTTCTTCAAGATACTTTGCAGTCACTAGAAAATCCTTTTTGAAACGACCCATATCTACTGCTCCTGTCTTAACCATCTTCGCCATGCTGAATACTGCATACGCATCTGTGACATTCAATAGTTCGCCACCGAGTTTCCCAACCCAATCACAGGTTTCCGCAACCTTCTTAAAATCTTCAGAATAAAATAAGCTTAAATGTTTTTTATATACTTCTTCCCCATAACTGGTCCTAGAAAGAAGCAGATACGCATCGGAGAAAACTGTCAGATCTTCATCCGACAATACTTTAGTATCCGATCCTGGTTTGTAATGCTGTTTATACTGCGAAATGAATAAATTATCCTGTAATATATCCCAGAGTTCCTTTGCGACAGGATCAATTTGTTTTTTGTATTCTTGGGCTATTCTTCTATAACTGTTTCTTAGCTGTTCCATGGGGGGATTAATCATCTCTTCTATTATCATATTACATTCAAGAGCAGAAAGAGAAATAGCCATGTTGCCAAGGGCTCTGAATTTTTCGTTTTCTCTTAATAGGTACTTTTCATATTTTGCTGCTTGACGCTGGTATACTATTTCCTTAGCAGTTGAATACAGTCCATACATCCCAGAATAGGTTCCTAATCTCTCTTTTGCCTTGGATAAGAGATCCTCTAATTTTTTGTTGTGCTCTTCTATTCTTTTAACATAGTTTGGCCAGTTGCTGGATAGGACACAGTCGTTTTCACTGGGCTCCCATTCACTAAACCATGACCCCTTGGCTAACTCTGATAAATCTACTTTTTGATAGCTGATTTTTTCATTTGGCCACAGGCTGAACCAAATCTTATCTCCTGATTTAAAGTTGAAGAGAGGTCCCTTGTATGCATTGGGATTCAATATTGCACCCGTTTTAACATTATTATCTTCAATTTTGAATCCAAAATCAGATGTGACCAAAGAAAACAATTTTCCTCCTTTGTCATCTGCCCAACCAAGCTGCAGAGACCAGCCTTCTTTGGGATCATTTGGGTTTTCAGCGGACGCGTAAGGATCATTATAAGATACTATGATGAAATAGTTTTTGACTGCCTCTTTTTGATCACCAGTATCATAAACAAATTTTGGAGAATAACCTTTAGCTGTCATAATCTCGCCTATTCTTTGACATCTTCTAAGTCGTCTTTTGTTATTTTATATTCTTTGAAGAAATAGTAGTTGCCTTTTGGATTATCCTCGGCATCCTCTTTAAAATCAATCTCACAATCATAGATTTTGTCAGGTATCACACTGTCAAATGTAATCGTGATTTTTTCTCCTGATTCTTTGGCTACTTCTTTAACTTTCAAAGTCTGTTTATACTCGCCATCATCACTTACCAGCGTAATTGTATCATCCTCACTATACGGTTCATCAGGATCTATATAGAGTTCTATTGTGAAGTGATTATACGTCTCCATCTTAAAGTCTGGTACCTTTGTCTCCTTCTTCTCAACCATTTTCTCGTTTCATAAATTCTTTTACTTGTATAAAGATTTTCGATCGATCAAGGTGATTCATAAATGCTAACTGTGAAGGAGAGGTTAATTCCCACATACAACTAATATATGTGGAACAGTTGCTTATATCCCATCTAATAACGAAGCAGGGTTAAGGCAATCACGGACAGATGACCATGGAGGGAATGTTCTAGGATGGGAAAAGCCACGATCAGGATCGATTCACCGCACGAAAAATATGCAGGGGGAAATTGAAATGAACTCCTCTGGAAGGCAGACTCAGCAGCGTGAGAGGCATAACAGTTTATAGGCATGTGCCGTTAAAAAGATAATGGTGTTTTGCTCTTGGATGATAAGGATTCGAAGGAGATCAAGGTCGCTGACATCGGTCCGAACGTAATCGAGAGCGTCAGATTTGTATACGATAATTGGAAACCCATTGTGGATAGAGATTATAAACACACCATGGCCGATGGAAAGGAGATCGATGACAAGACAGATAGAGATGGCTTCCTCCAAGAACAAAACTTTGCGAGCGGGGGAGGAAAGGTTGCTCTAAAGGCTCCAGCTGAAACGGATGGAAAACCCAGTAGTGGGAGTAACCCTGGCCCACTTCCTGCTCTTGACCTGAGAAACCGTAACGAAGGAGGTCAGGGACCTCTGAGAAAGTGGGATTCCCGAAAGGACCTGGTGGAGCAGCTGCAGAAAATGCTGAAGGAGTTAAAGTATCCTCTAGGCGATACTGGTCCAGATAATGATGGGGTTGACGGTGATTTTCGTACTATTACTCAGACAGCCATCGAGGACTTTCAGAAGGCTCACAAGGACTGGGAGGGAAAGTCGCTTCTAATAGATGGTCGTGTAGGACCTATGACCGCTGACGCCCTCAACAGGGTCCTAGTGGGAATATGGTACGACAGCTACGAGACGCCCATAGAGCTGACGGGAACTCTTAAGCTCGTGACCGTGACGGAGAAAGTTGCGGTAGAGAAGGGCGTTGAACTCTAGGTGAATTGAATGGACGACAAAGGTGCAGCACCCCCCGTTCAGCGTTTTGTCATACAAGTAAACCCTGGGCGTCCTCGGTTTGGGGTTGATCTTACGTTATGTAAAAAGGACTTGTTGCCCGATGCCCGCAACCAGAAAATAGAGTTTACTGCGAGGATCTATGCTTTCAAGGGTGGGAAATGGGAGTATCCAGGCGAAAACAGGAGGATCGCCTTCAGTTTCATAGATGATAAAGGAAAGAAGACAATTTCAAAGGAGTGGGGGGTCTGTATGAATTATCCTATAAGAAATAAAAATAACATAACCCCTGCGAGCGCGATCGAAAGTAATCAAAACCCCGATCTCTTCTTTCCCGACGACGATCCTCAGATGAACGGCTTCAATCTAGAGGAGGATGATACATCGGGAGACCCCTGTCCTACCGAGATCCTTGCGGCTAATGATAACCCAGTTCACCACCACCACTATCTAAAAGCTACCACAAAAGATGCTGTAACAGAGGCAACGGTTGTGGTGAGATGTGAGGATTATGGTGCCTTCGGCATCTTACAGGTTGAAGCCGAGGACTGTGAAACTCTTAAGCCAAGGGAAAGCAATGGCGAGTGCAGCGGCGAAATAGGACCAAACGAGGTGAAGATTCCCAGGGATGACAACGAGAATTTTATAGCGGATGGTGCTGCTCAAGACAAACTCAAGGATGGCACGAAAGCCCCAGCGGATGAGGATAATGACGACACACCTGTAACAGATGGTTATCCAGGAGATGGACTCACCAACTACGAAGAATACAGGGGCTTCATCGTCACAGAAGGGGGCACCAAGAAGCATATACGGACTGACATAACGAAGAAGGATATCTTCATCTATGATAAAGACGGCCTCACAACAGGTTTTTTCAATCAGTCCGATCTGACAATAAATTTCATATCTGAACCATGTTATTTTAATGGTGATTCAAGTGATCAAGATGCCCCACCGGATGCTGGAACGCAGGTGATAAACTTCAATCGTGGACACGCAACAGGGGGAGAACAGCACGGTTTAAGATTGGTTAATTTTAACTCCGGTGGCGGATTGTATGGATATACGTATGGGGGAGGACCAGGTCTCCCAAGGGTCACCAACAGAGTGGCGATTGACCGCGCTGTGTGCACCGGAGCCGGTGAACACGCTAACGCGCTGTCCGCCACTACAGCTCACGAATTGGGGCATTCGGTCAACGTTTTCCACCATGGTCAACTCCCGGATCACAATCATGGAGGGGTTGATACAGACCCCACAGGAGGGGTCACCAGCGGTGATGCTTCATGTGTTATGCGCTATGATAACTATCGTACTCAATGGTGCCATCCTAATGCCCCGCCCCCAGGCTGCCATATTCACCCTATTCCCTTACCCGAAGCCCCTGGCACCACGTACTGCAGCTCACCTAACGCCACGGGTATCAACGTAATTAAGAATCACTTCAATAACAACGCATCTGTGGGGAATTGCAAATCACATATAAGAGTCAAAGACTGGTAGAAATAGTAGGGATTGGTGTCAATATTGGGATCGGATGAGACGCCTCAAATTAGAATGGTGTGCAGAGCCAACGAACAAATAGATACAACGGTTTATGAAGATGAGCCCTTGATCCTTTCAGTATCTCTCGTCAACGATGCCGCAATTCACGCGTCCTCCTTCAACGCACCGTACAGAGACGAGCTCTTGGAGCTGGAGAGAAAGCTCAACGCGAAACAGATAGCGAAAGAAGAATACGAAAGGATGGTTAAAGAGATTGAGGGAAAGATGCTGAAGGTCAAGGTCATCAGGTTCGGAGGCCCCCAAGGATGGTCCAACTTCATCAAATTCCAAATCCCCTCAAGGGATGCTTGGAGAGAAGTAAAATGGCCTCTTTGGTTGCTGGTACAGAATCCTCCAAGTCAGGTCGCGGACCTCGACGCTTCAACTCCCTGTTACGTAGAATTCGGTCTAGACCCCAAAGATGAAAAAAGGCCTAAAGGTGAATTTCAAGTCAAAGCCGTGGCCGAGATCGTTAAGGGCAAGAGCACTGAGTCTAACATTGTCACTGTGAATCTTCTAGAACAAGAGATGCCGGAGCCGAAAAGGGGCAAAGAAGAGACCCTCCTTGCACTCGGAAGTTATGCCTACAAGAGAGGCCTCTATGAGAATGCAGTAGAATACGTCCAAAGGACCTTACAAGTTAATCCCAGCTCTACCGCAGCACTAAATATGCTCGGTGATATAGAGGAGAGGAGAGGAAACTTTTCCGCCGCCCTATCTGCGTATGAAAAAGCATTGGAAGCGTTTTATGTGGAGTTCCCGAAAATTCGTGAGCCCCCTCGCCCCATAGAAGCCAAGATCATCAGGCTTCGCGCTTTGATGAAGAGGTGAACTAGTCGAAGCATTTCGATCATAAAGCATCAAGTCTGTAGACACGACGGCTATGTGCCTCAACTTTTCTTCGAAGTTTCTTGAACTGGCTGCACAAGCGCAGTTTCAAATGTAAAGTTGATGTTGACTCCTCCGGGTGCACTGATGCCTATTGAGTAGTTGCTTACTCCCCAGTTCTTCGCCGTTTTGTCCAGCTCTTCCTTGAGCTTCTTCAAGTATTCGATGATCCTGTCGATGAGGCTCGCCTTCTGTTCGTTTGAAAGACTGTTGAAGTACAAGATTACCCCGAAGCTTCTCGATAAGAGTTCATCGTCGGTGAGCTCATCTAGCTTTTCTGTTTGCCAATCAAAAAAAGATTTCAGCCCATCAAGGTTTGTTGTAGAGGCATCTGGAAACTTTATGAATCTCTTCGACATTTAGACCTACTCCTACCAGACTTGAAAAGGTCTAATATCCTTTTAACTTTTGCCCAGCACATCCTGAGCCAAACACATATCGGTCTCTAAAGGATGAGCAATTGCGATGCAAAAATGTGCGATATCAGTTCGTGGTATGCTCTTCGTACCCTAATCTTTTATAAAATACGATGAGAACTATCTCTTGAGTGTGTCATGCTTAAACCAGCTTACAAGATACAGATCGGGTCTGAGACCTTTGAGCCAAGTGCCCATAGCCCCGTTGTCAGCCTTCAAGTAAACCTCGACTTAGACATTCCTACAGATAGTTCCGAGATTCTGTTCGGCGTGAACAACAAGACCACTAAGATCAAGAAAGAGGATAATGCCTCAATCCAGCTCGGTTATGAGGACAATCTCACAGACGTATTCAAAGGGGCGGTGGACAATGTTGAGCCTGAAATCTCTGGGATCAGAATCACAGGGTTGAACTTCGTTTCTAAGCTTCTCGGTCTAAGAACTAACCAAGTCTATGAGAACCAGAGTGCTGGAGATATCGTATCCGACCTTTCAGGAAAGGCAGGTGTGACCACGGGTGATGTTTCGAGTGGCCTCAAATTCCCTGTATACTATGTCGAAGACAGCAAGAATGCCTACGAACACATACGAGACTTGGCCGAGAAATGTGGCTTCGATGTTTATATGACCACTGATAGCAAATTGATGTTCAAGAAATATGAGAGAAATGAGCCCCGAGTTCTGGAGTATGGAAAGAACATCATTGAGGTCACCCTGCAGGAAGAGAGGTCCATGGTCGCCAGTGTTATCGTTCAAGGAGAGAGCCCGTCCAGCTTCAAGGGATCCGACACGTCCCACTGGCTGACGAAAAGACGGGTTGAAGGGCTAGCCGGGAGCGGAGCCAATATCTTGATAGAGGACCCTACAGTGAGGGATAAGGACACCGCGGAGAAAGTTGCCAAGAGCCGGCTGGACACGCTGACGAGGACGCTGTTCGGAACTGTTAAGGTAATTGGGGATTCTGAGATAAAGCTCGGAGACACCATAGAGATCAAGGGGATGCCCAACTCGAAGATCAACGGGGAGTTTCAGGTCCGAAGCGTGGAGCACTTCCTCAGCAAGACCACAGGGTTCACAACCCTAATTGGTTGGAGGAAATAAAAATGGACAGCATGTTTGAAATCATCAGAAAGGTCGTTGAAAGCGAGGTTAGTAAGCTGCACGTCGCGGAGTTGGGGGTGGTTACATCCATCTTCCCACATTCCAGTGACAGTGATAAAGAAAATTTCGAGTGTAATGTCAAACTGAAATACAAAGACCTGGAGCTAAGAAAGGTTCCAGTGGCAACTCAACACATCGGATTGGGGAACATCCCTAACATAGGAGACCTCGTCCTCATCACCTTCGTGAATGGAAACATAAACGCACCCGTGATAATAGGACGCCTCTACACCGATGAGGATAGGCCCCCAGTTAGCAAGGAGGAGGAAATCGTCTACATTCCCGCGTATTCCAAATCATCTGACCTCAGAAGATTCCATATGGAGCTCCCTAGCGGTTTAGTATTGTCTATAACCGATGAAAACGTGAATCTGGATGCCGGTGACACCACTGTTAAGATTAAACGGGATGGAGACATCGAGATACAGTCAAAGGCAAAGATCAATGTCAAAGCAGAAGGGGACCTTTCCTTCTCCGCAGATAATATAAAGATGGAGAGCCAAAATAACATGGAGATCAAGGCTGGAAAGGGAGAGATAAAGATGGAGAGCCAGACAAACATGCAGCTGAAGGCGGGAGCAGGAGATTTTTCATTATCCGCGATTAACGTCAAGGCAGAAAGTCAAGCATCTATGCAGCTTAAGGCTACAGCAACAGTGGAAATCAGCGCCAATGCACCGTTAACCATAAAGGGAGCTATAGTCAACATAAATTCGTAATTGGTGGTTCTATGGATCAGCCAGCGGCGAAACACGGAGACAAGGCAATGAAGCCGGATATTCAGATTATTTTGATTTCAAGGCTAGAAGAGCTGGCGTCAGCACCTCCTCGCCACGCCCTATTAGGAATTGTGTTTGCAGGGTAGTCGAAATGTCGAAAGAAGTGCTTGGGAAAGACCTGAAACTGGTCGACGACTTGTATGATATAACGTTGGGTAGCGACTTGACCATCAGTCCCAGCGGAGACTTGGAGACGGTCAGTGAGGAATACAACCTCGGTCAGGCAATTGTCAACAGGCTCAGAACGAGGCAGGGAGAGCTAGCGGACATCGGGCACGCCCTCTACGGCTCACATCTATACGAGCTGGTGGGTGAGCCCAACAATGAGAGGACGAGAGAGTTGGCTAAGTTGTACGCGAGAGAAAGCATAGCGCAGGACCCTAGGGTGAGTGAAATAGTGAGCATAATCGTCGAAGTACCAAAGGATAACCCTAATCGCATCGACGTAAATATCTCCGTTCTACCGATCGGTAGAACCACAGTTTTAAACATAGTATTGCCATTCTATTTGGAGGTGGCATGAATGGCCTTCGTGAAGAGGTCTTACGAGGAGATACAGGAAAACATACTCACTCAGATAACGAGAGGCGTAGTCAATGAGAAATACACCTACGATATCACCCGATCAAAATACAAACTCGGTAATACGCCTGTGAAGGAGATTGTTAAGGTTGAAGGCTTACTAAACGGAAGTGGACACGTCTTTAGCAAAGGCGACGACTACAAGCTAACGGGTGACATGCTTGAGTGGCTAGCCGGCAGAGATAAACCTGACGATGGAACCACTTTCCTAGTCAACTATGTTTTCAGTGGACCAACGGGCATCACCGACATAAACCCAGGAAGCGTCGTAAGAACAATAGTTGGAGCCGTCAGCAGAGAGATCGAGTATCTCTATGAACAACTGAATCAAGTCTATCTCTCTGGTTTTATCGACACTTCTACAGGTAGCGCCTTGGACCTCGTCGTATCGATCCTCGGTGTCGCACGTAAACCAGCGGAGCAGGCCTCCGGAATGGTTACCTTTGGAAGGAACACGGACCCAGGTGAGATCAGCGTAGATCATGAAACCCATTTGCATGATGGAAAAACAGCCTATGAACTGAAGAGCACCCCAGTGAAGAATATTGTTAGGATCGAGGGAGCGGTGGGTGGAAACCCATATAGCTTTGAACAAGGCGCCGACTACGTGCTAACTAGCAATAGGGCTGAGTGGCAGGCGGATGGAAAGAAGCCAGACCTCAATTCTTTGTTCTACGTAGACTATGTCGCCTACGAGCAGATCAAGGTCCTTGCTGGGACAAGAGTTTCCAGCTATGCAAGAAGACCAGAAGATACAAAGGTCTTCGTAACCATGGAGGAGAGGAGCCTTGAGAGAACCCCTGAAGGGAGATGGGAAGCTGATGTTCCGGTGAGAGCCAGTTTAGCTGGAAAGGCGGGGAATGTCAACGCTGGAGCGTTAATCGTTATGCCTCAGCCCCTGGTTGGTGTCGAATACGTCATTAATCGAGGAGATATCCTGACGGGGATGGATGCTGAAAACGATGACGAATTCAGGGAAAGAGCAAAGCACGCCTTGGAAGTCGCCGGGAAGGCTACTTTAGTCTCTCTCGAGTCCGCGGTTAGAGGCGTCGATGGAGTGACCTCTGTCTTGATCGAGGACATGCCGGATGGAGTCCTAGGTGTTGTCAAGATCATCGTGTTTGGCGGCGAAACCAGCGAGATTGAAAGGGTGATCAGCGACACGAGGGCTGCTGGGATCAGAGTGGAGTTTTCTAGGCCGCAGCCTGTTCACATTGATGTAACAGTGACGTTAACGATGATGCGAGGCGCTACGCCCTCGAGGGTGGAGAGGGACGTAGAGTCGAAGATAAGAGGCTACCTCTCTTCGTTAGACATCGGTGAAGATGTGGTATTCAGCCGGATCGTGAGAGCTGTCCTTGATGTCGAGGGAGTG
>Ga0315296_10002484_pt1 | contig 15710 bp, 15 predicted proteins | sample YL17G14_18_MG_FD_203921 | JGI IMG/M metagenome (GOLD analysis project Ga0315296, IMG submission 203921) | Sediment microbial communities from Yellowstone Lake, YNP, Wyoming, USA - YL17G14_18 | ecosystem: Environmental > Aquatic > Freshwater > Lake > Sediment | place: USA: Wyoming | collected... | reverse complement strand
CTCGACGATGACAGGCCTGTGATCGTCCGGCGCATTGGGAAACAGCCTGACAGTTCTGTTATCCCCGACGGTCGCAACGGGAAATCCGTCCCGACCCCTGGACTCAGGGTAGCATTGCTGCACGTCAAAGGAGAGACTCTTGCGGCAGTCCGAGGACTGCCTGTACCTCAACGTATGGACTGCGGCCAAAGCGGTCCGCCAGCACACGGGGTGCATCGTCCCGGTGCTTCTCTATCTGGTGTCTGTCGTCCTTGCTGAGCTAGGCCTCGAGCTTTCGGTGCGTTTCCTCCTGGGTGGACCTTGACAGTCGGATAAAGAGCAGGCATAGTGAACCAGGTTCGGAAGAGATCACGCGGCACTCATCCGAGGCTTCCTTCATCGTCGTCGCGACCCCCCACATCAATAACGTGGGTCGGGAACTGAGCCCCCATTGGACAGCTGCATCCTCGGGATGGCGGAGCGCTTTGAGTTTGTCCGGCTCCGCGCGATCCCGACATGGAGATGGGCCCTCTGGAGATGGCCGTCACCGACTTCATCGCCGGCGGGTACAGCGACGAGGTCGTTCCAGTCGTCCGTCCTGCCTCGGTAGGCGGCATCCCCACCGACAGGTTCCTCCCGACGCAGCAAATCGTCGCGATCGAAGAATGCCGGCGCCTGGCGTGTCGTCCACACGCGTTGAATGGTGTCGGCGAGCCACTCGAACCTCGGCGTCGCGGGCTTTGTCACTAGAATGAGCGCACCAGTGGACCCTTCCGTGAGCGTCGTGCAGACCCCGATTTGCCTCAGCGACAGGCACTCTGCGGCGCGTCTTCTTGGCATCGTCCGGACGAGGACCGGCGAGGCGGTCGAGCTGTGCTTTCAGTGCCAGACGTGCGCATCGGGCTGCCCGGTGGCGTACGCCATGGACCTGACGCCTCCGCAACTCCTGCGGGCGATCCGGCTCGGCCTGGACGAGGAGACCCTGGCCTCGCGGACCATCTGGCTCTGCGCCTCGTGCCAGACCTGCACGACACGTTGCCCACAAGGGATCGACATCGCTCGAGTGATGGACGCGGTGCGTGGCGTCTCGCTCGAGGAGGGCCGGCCCGCCGCCTTGCGGCGCGTGCGCGCCTTCTACAAGACCGCTCTGTCGAACATGCGTCTCTTCGGTCGAATGTACGAGGCGGGCCTCATGGGCGTGCTGAAGTTGAGAACGGGCGAGTTCAAGAAGGACCTCGGCCTCGGAATGGCCATGATCCGGAAAGGGAAGCTGCGGTTCTTTCCCTCTTTCGCCGGGCTGATCGACACGCAGCGCATCTTCTGGCGGGTGAGGGCGAAGGAACGCAAGGCGAGGGCGGGTCATTGATGTACGGCTACTACCCCGGCTGCTCCCTCCACTCGACCGGCGCCGAGTACGACGCGTCGTTCCGCGCGGTCTGCGCCCGCATTGGAGTCGATCTTGCGGAGATCGAGGGCTGGACCTGCTGTGGCTCTTCCGCGGCGCACGTGGCGTCGCACCTGCTCTCGGTCGCGCTGCCGATCCGCAATCTCGTGCGCGCGGAGGAGCAGGGTCTGGCATCGGTCCTCGTTCCGTGCGCCGCCTGTTTCTCCCGGTTCAAGACGGCCGCGCACGACGTGGCGCGTGATCCTGTACTGGCGAGGGACGTGGAGGAGGTCGTCGGCAGGAGGTACGGAGCTTCGGCGAAGGTCCTCCACCCCCTCGAGATTCTCGCCGAACGGCTCGCGGACCTTGCGGCGAGGAAGACGAGGGACCTCAGCCACCTCCGCCCCGTCGCGTACTACGGCTGCCTTCTGACCCGGCCGCCGGACGTCATGCAGTTCGACGACTGCGAGTACCCGTTGAGCATGGACAAGGTCCTGCGGGCCGTGGGGATCGAGACGCTCGATTGGTCGGCGAAGACGGATTGCTGCGGGGCGGCGCTGTCCCTCTCGGAGACCGATGTTGTGCTCGACCTGACACGCGGGATCCTGGAAGAGGCCAAGGCCGCCGGCGCGAATGCGATTGCCGTGGCCTGCCCCCTTTGCCATGTCAACCTCGACGCGCGCCAGCCAGAGGTCGATGCGAAGTTCGGCACGGCGTACGGGATTCCGGTCTTCTACTTCACGCAACTCGTGGCCCTCGCCCTGGGAGCGGCGCCGGCGGAGGTGGGCCTCGGCCGGCACCTGGTCGATCCGCGTCCGCTCCTCGCGATGGCGGGATGACGGCGAGCGCCCAGAAGAACCGAGGGTCCGACTCACAGGTGGAGACTGATGGCCAAGCTGACAATCGAGGACCTTAAGGCGATCCGCGAGAAGACGCTGCAGTCCCGAACCCTGCGAGAGGGAAAGGGAAGGGCTCGGATTGTCGTCCACATGGGCACGTGCGGGATTGCTGCCGGGGCGCGGACGGTGATGTCGGCGATTCTGGCGCAGATCGAGACCCGGGGCCTTACCGACGTCATCGTCACAACGTCCGGGTGCGCGGGCCTGTGCTCCCGTGAACCCATGGTCACCGTCGAGGTCCTCGACCGGCCGCCGGTGAAGTACGCGGACGTCGACGCCAAGAAGATCACGGAGATCTTCGAGGGCCACGTGCTCGGGGGCCGCATCGTCGAGGCGTACGCCCTCGGCCTCGGATCGGAGAGAACGCCATGATGTCGGTGTCGGTCGTGGCCCGGATCCTCGAACGGCATCGCTCGAACCCCGCCGCGGCGATCGCCGTTCTCCAGGACCTCCAGAAGGAGCTGCGCTGGCTGCCTGAGCCGGCGCTCCGGCTGGCGGCGCTCCGGCTCGGCGTCCCTCTCACGCAGATCTACGGTCTGGCGACCTTCTACCATTCGTTCTCGCTCAAGCCTCGCGGCCGACACCTCATCCAGGTGTGCCTTGGCACCGCCTGTCACGTTCGAGGCGCGCCGCGGATCGAGACGGCGATCCACGACCAGCTCAAAGTGCCTCTCGGCGGGATGACCGCCGACGAGCGGTTCAGTGTCGAGACCGTCCGGTGCGTTGGATGCTGCGGCCTTGCGCCGGTGGTTGTCATCGACGAGGAGTTTCACGGGAACCTGGAGGCGAAGGACGTTCCCAAGGTCCTGGAGAATTACCCGTAATGGCCTACCGCGCTCACCTCCTCGTCTGCGCCGGCACCGGCTGCGTCTCGAACAGGGCCTTCCAGGTGAAGACCGCGCTCGAAGCCGAGATCGTCAGACGCGGTCTGGCGGACGAGATCCAGGTCGTTCCGACGGGCTGCAACGGCTTCTGCGAGCGCGGCCCGATCGTCGTGTACCAGCCGGACGGGATCTTCTATCAGCGGCTCGCCGAGAAGGACGTCCCTCTGCTCGTCGAGGAGCACTGCCTCAAGGGACGACCCGTTCCGAAGCTGATGTACGTCCCGCCCGAGGGCCGGACGCCCATCCCGAAGCTCGGGGACATCGGCTTCTTCAAGCACCAGCGCCTCATCGTCCTCCGCAACCGCGGTCTCATCGATCCCGAGCGGATCGACGACTACGTCGCCGCCGACGGCTACACGGCCCTTGTCAAGGCCCTGACTGAGATGACGCCCGCGCAGATCATCGAGCAGGTCAAGGAATCCGGCCTGCGGGGCCGAGGCGGCGCCGGCTTCCCGACGGGCTTCAAATGGGAAATCTGCCGGAACGCCCCGGGCGCGAAGAAGTACCTCATCTGCAATGCCGATGAGGGCGACCCGGGCGCCTTCATGGACCGGTCCGTTCTCGAAGCCGACCCGCATGCGGTCCTCGAAGGGATGGCCATTGGCGCGAGGGCCATCGGCGCGGCCGAGGGGATCGTCTACGTTCGCGATGAGTACCCGCTCGCCTTGAAGCGCGTGACACTCGCGATCCAGGCGGCTGAGGAGTACGGCCTGCTTGGTGACGACATCCTCGGCACGGGTTTCTCGTTCCGCGTGAGCGTCGTCCGCGGCGGGGGCGCGTTCGTCTGCGGCGAGGAAACGGCGTTGATCGCGTCGGTCGAGGGGCGCCCCGGACGACCCCGCGCGCGGCCGCCCTTTCCTGCCCAGAAGGGTCTCTGGGGATGCCCGACCAACATCAACAACGTCGAGACCTGGGCGAACGTGCCGGTCATCATCCAGAGGGGGGCGTCCTGGTACGCCTCGATTGGGACGGAGAAGTCGAAGGGAACGAAGATCTTCGCGCTCGTGGGCAAAGTCGCCAACACCGGGCTGGTCGAGGTCCCCATGGGGATCCCCCTCCGCACGATCGTCTACGACATCGGCGGCGGCGTGCCCGACGGCAGGGAGCTCAAGGCCGTTCAGACGGGCGGCCCCTCGGGCGGATGCATCCCGAAGGAGCTGATCGACATTCCGGTGGACTACGAGGCGCTTGCGGAGGCCGGCTCGATCATGGGTTCGGGCGGCCTGATCGTTGTCGATGATGCCACCTGCATGGTCGACCTGGCGAAGTACTTCCTCGCGTTCACCATGGACGAGTCGTGCGGCAAGTGCACGCCGTGCCGGAACGGGACTCGCCTCATGCACCGGATCCTCGATCGGATCACTCGCGGGGAGGGCCAGGCGGGCGACATCGCGACACTTCGGGAGCTGGGCGAGGGCGTGAACGCGCTGGCGCTGTGCGGCCTCGGCCAGACTGCGCCGAACCCGGTCCTGTCGACCCTCAAGTACTTCGAGGCCGAATACCGGGCGCACATCGAGGAGCGGCGCTGTCCGGCGCTCTTGTGCAAGGATCTCATCGACTATTGGATCGACCCGGAGAAGTGCGTGGCCTGCACCCTGTGTCTCCGCTCCTGCCCGTACGGGGCGATTACCGGCGAGCGCAAAGTGATGCACGTCATTGACATGACGAAATGCGAGCGTTGCGGCGTCTGCATCGATTCGTGCCCGAAGAAGGTCCGTGCGATCGTCAGGCGCGATCGGGCAGGCATGTCCGTGGGGGTGGCCCGATGAGCGATGTCCTGACGAGCGAGGCGCCGGCGATGATCCGCTTCCGGATCGACGGCCGCGAAGCCGCCTTCGAGGATGGGACGACGGTGCTCGAGGCGGCCCGCGTCCTGGGGATCGAGATCCCGACGCTGTGCTTCAACGAGGCCGTCTCTGTCTACGGGGCCTGCCGGTTGTGCGTTGTCGAGGTGACGACCGCCGGCCGCACCCGTCTCACGGCCTCGTGCACGTACCCGATCGCAGAGGGCCTCGAGGTCCGGACCGATACCGCCGAGATCCGGAGGGCGCGCCGACTGGTGGTCGAAATGCTCCTGGCGAAATCCCCGGACGCCGGACCGCTCCACGTCGTCGCGGACGCGCTCGGCGTGAAGATGCCAGGCCGTTGGGCCCTCGCGCCGGAGGATCAGAACGACTGCATCCTCTGCGGTCTGTGCGCGCGGGTCTGCGCCGAGATCGTCGGCGCCGCCGCGATTGACTTTGCCGAACGCGGGACGAGGTCGGCCGTCGTTCCCTTCTTCCACCGGCACACGGAGGCGTGCATCGGGTGCGCGACATGCGTCACCGTCTGCCCGACCCACTACCTCAAGGTCGAGGATCTCCATTCGCGGGAGGTCGCGCACGCCTGGGACTCGGCCGACGACGAGCGGCGGTGCATCCTCTGCAGCGGCTGGCGGACGGTCGCGCGCTTCCACGAGAACCCGGCGGCCCTCCTTGGCATCGGCACCCACGGGAAGGAGGCGCCGTGAACGGTTCGTCGACCGGCGTTCCTCCCTACTGCGGCCCGGACCCCTCGGGCCAGCCTGCGTTCGAGCCGGCCCGGTCCGGCGTGGAGACGGGCCGGTCGGCGAGGGTCGGCGTCCTGCTCTGTGTCTGCGGCCCGGAGATGCGGAAGCGCCTCGACTTCGACGCGCTCGCCTCCTTCGCCTCCTCGCTCGACGCCGTCGGCCATGTCGAGACGCATCCCGCGTGGTGTCTCAGGCCCGGTCTCCGGCGGCTCAGGCAGATCGTCGCCGAAAAAGGGATCGAGCGCCTGGTCGTCGCCGGGTGCTCCTACCGAACGCACAGGCAGATCTTCGCCACCGCCCTCGAGCGATGTGGCCTCAACCCGTACCTCTTCGAGATCGCCAACCTCAAGGAACAGTGCGCGGCCGTCCACCCGGAAGGCGCCATGGCGCGGGCGATGGACCAGATGGCGATGGCGGTGGCGCAGGTGGCGGCGCTCGAGCCCCTCGAGCCGATCTTCGTCCGGTCCGAGCCGAGGGCGCTCGTGATCGGCGGGTCGCTGTCGGGGCTGGTCGCCGCCGAGACGCTGGCCGGCGCCGGCATCGACACGATCCTCGTGGAGCAGGCGGATGTTCTGGGCGGACGTGCGGGCGGCTCCCGCGAGCGGTGGCCCGGAGCCGATTTCGGAGACGAGATCGACGAGAGAGCGGCGGCCGCCCGATCGAACTCCCTGATCACGATCCACCTGTCGTCGAAGCTGGTGCGCGTCGCCGGCGGCCCGGGCCAGTTCGTCGTGACGGTCCAGACGCCCGGAGGTGAAACGGCTGTGCGTGTCGGGGCGATCGTGCTGGCGACCGGTTCGCGTCCCGCCCCGCCCGGGGGCGTGTACGGCCACGACGGGAAGCGCGTGCGCACGCAGGAGGAGTTCATGGAACTCCTCCGTGGCAAAGCCCGGGTGCCGGAGACACCCCTGTCGATTGTCATGATCCAATGCGTGGGGTCGCGCGACGCGAACCGTCCGTACTGCTCCAGGGTCTGTTGCCTCTACGCGGTGCAGAACGCGATCGAGGCGCGGAAGAAGTGGCCGGATACGCAGGTGGCGATCCTCTTCCGCGACCTCGAGATGTCGTGCCTCACGGAGCGCGATGTCAAGCATGCGCTCGAGGCCGGCGTCACCTTCCACCGCTACGACCCGGCCTCGCCGCCGGAGATCCAGGGCCAGCGGGTGAGCGTCGTCGACACGCTGCTCGGGCGGAGGGTCGAGATCCTCTTCGACCTGCTCGTCCTGTCCGTCGGCCGGATCCCCGGCGAGGGGACGGCCGGAGCGGCCCGGGTTCTCAACATCGACACCGATGCCTACGGGTTCGTTCCCGAACCGGTGGTGCGCCTCCGGCCGCAGGAGCACGCGGGCCGCGGGATCTACGTGACCGGCTCGGCCCACTGGCCCGCCTCGCCCGAGGAAGCGACGTACCAGGCGTTCGAGATGGCCTCGCGCGCGGCGATGGCGCTCCAGCGGGGGTGGCTCTCGACGCGCCCGATCGTGGCGACCGTGGACGAGAGCCGGTGCCTGGGCTGCGGTCTCTGCGCCTCGATGTGCGGCTTTGCCGCGATCTCCGTCGTACAGACGGACAAGGGCCGCAAGGCGACCGTTCAAACGATTCTCTGCAAGGGGTGCGGGACGTGCACCGCCGGGTGTCCGGTCTTCGCGATCAGGTCCGCGTTCTACGGCGACGCGCAGATCGCTCCCGCCATCCACGCCGCTGTGACGCCATGAGCAAGAAGTTCATCGGTTTCGTCTGCGAATGGGGTGGCTACACCGCGGCCGATCTTGCGGGCTTCCGCCGGGTTGCGTACCCGGCCGACCTCCGAACGATTCGAGTCGAATGCACGGGACGGGTTGATCCGGTCTGGATGCTCGATGCGCTCATCGAGGGGGCCGAGGGCGCGATGATCATCGGGTGCCCGATGGGCGATTCCCGGCACGAGGTCGGGAACTACCGGGCACAGGAGCGGACCCGGTGGGTCGCCAAGGGTCTGGCGCTGGCTGGCGAGCGGCCGGATCGCGTCCGGACCGCCTTTCTTCCGTCGGAGGACGCAGAGGGCTACGCGAGGACCGTCCAGGAGTTCTCGCGCCTCCTCGATGCGTTCGGTCCTCTCGACCGCAGCGAGAAAGGGGTGGAGCGGCTCCGCGCGCTGCGGGAGGTCTTTGCCAGCGAGAAGATTCGCTGGCTCGTGGGACAAGGACAGAACGTTGCCGAGGACGCCGACGCCTTCCGCGAGAAGATCCCCCCTCTCGAGCTCGACGCGCGAATCGAGGAGGTCCTGCGCGACGAGTACCGGCGCGTTCGAATCCTGCGAGGATTGCGGAGAGAGCCCATGAGCGTCGTGGCCCTTGCCACGCACCTCGAGCTGCCCGCGCAGGCGGTGATGCGCGACGTCTCCGACCTGATCGGCATCGGACGCCTCGCGATCGAGGGGCACGGCGATCCGCCGCGCTTCCGCGAGGTGGCGCGATGACGAAGGTGGGCGCTGTCCTCGTCGCGGGCGGCGGGATCGGCGGGATGCAGGCTGCGCTCGATCTCGCGGAGTCGGACTTCAAGGTCTACCTCGTCGAGCGCAGCCCCTCGATCGGCGGCGTGATGGCCCAGCTCGACAAGACCTTTCCGACCAACGACTGCGCCATGTGCACGATGGCCCCGCGCCTCGTCGAGGTTGCCCGGCACCCCAACATCGAGCTGCTCACACACTCGGAGATCGAGGGGGTCTCGGGCGAGGCGGGCCGCTTCGAGGTCGCCGTCCGGCGCCGGACGCGGTACGTGGACGAGCAGAAGTGCACAGGCTGCGGGATCTGCGCCGAGCACTGCCCGGTCCTGACGCGCGACGCGTTCAACTGCGGCCTCTCCGCGAGGCCGGCCGTCTACCTTCTTTACCCACAGGCCATCCCGCGAATCTACTCGATCGACCGGTCGCTCTGCCTTGGGTGCGGCCTCTGCAAGAACCTCTGCGGTCCCGGCGCGATCGACTACCGCCTCGGCGACCAGGTGCGAACCATCGAGGTCGGCGCCATCGTGGCCTCGCCCGGCTTCGACCTCTACGATGCCCACTTGTCCGGCGAGTACGGCTACGGCCGCTGCCCGAACGTCGTCTCGTCGCTCGAGTTCGAGCGGATCCTTTCGGCGTCGGGGCCGTACCGCGGAACGATCCTCCGGCCCTCCGACGGGCGGACGCCGAAGCGCGTGGCCTTCATTCAGTGCGTCGGCTCGCGCGAGGAGGCGCGGCCCTGGTGCTCGTCGGTCTGTTGCATGTACTCGACCAAGCATGCCCTGATCGCCATGGAGCACACGCCGGGGCTGCAGTGCACCGTCTTCTTCATCGACCTGAGGGCCTTCGGCAAGGGGTTTGACGCCTACTACAACCGCGCCCGGGAAGCCGGCGTTCGGTACATCCGGTGCCGGCCGTCCTCCATCAAGGAGGTGCCGGGCACCAGGGACCTCAGGGTGAAATACCATCCGGCGGCCGAGAAGCCGACGACCGAGGTCTTCGACGTCGTGGTTCTCTCATGTGGGCTCGGCCCGTCCCCGGCGTCTCGCGATCTCGCGGCGCGGCTCGGCATCACGCTCGATGGAACCGGCTTCTACCGTGCCGGGCGGTTCACGCCGCTCGAGACCGAGCGCCCCGGCATCTACGTCTGCGGGCCGTTCACGGATCCGAAGGACATCCCCGAGACCGTGATGGGGGCCTCGGGCTCGGCGGCCAAGGCGATGGGGCTGCTGGCCACCGAACGCGGAAAGATGGTCGCGCCGAAGCAGTACCCGCCCGAGATGGACGTGACGGGCCAGGAGCAGCGAATCGGCGTGTTCGTCTGTCACTGTGGGACGAACATCGGCGGCGTCGTGGACGTGCCCGCCGTCGTCGCGTACGCCAGGACGCTTCCCAACGTCGTCCACGCCGAGGAGAACCTCTACACCTGTTCCACCGACTCGCAGGAGCGCATCAAGAAGGCCATCCAGGACCACCAGCTGAACCGCGTGGTCGTCGCCTCGTGCACCCCCCGGACGCACGAGCCGCTCTTCCGCAACACCGTCCGCGAGGCGGGTCTGAACGCGTACCTGTTCGAGATGGCGAACATCCGCGACCAGTGCTCCTGGGTTCACATGCAGATGCACGCCGAGGCGACCGAGAAGTCGAAGGACCTCCTCCGTATGGCCGTCGCCAAGGCGCAGCTGCTCGCGCCGCTGCGCGAGCGGTCGATGAAGATCAACCGGAACGCCCTCGTCGTGGGCGGTGGCGTGGCCGGGATGACCGCAGCGCTCGATCTGGCGGCGCAGGGTTTCCTCGTCCACCTCGTCGAGCGCGACGTTGAGCTGGGGGGAACTCTCCGGCGCCTCAGGTTCATCCCGGGGCACGGCGATCCGTCCAAGGATCTGGCCGCTCTCGTCCAGCGCGTCCAGGCGGCGGAGACGATCCGCCTGCACGTCGGCGCCGAGATCGCGGCGATCAGCGGCTCGATGGGCAAGTTCAGGACCAAGGTCCGGGAGGCCGATGGACAGGAGGTCGAGTTCGACCACGGGGCGGTCATCGTCGCGACAGGGGCGGAGGAGTACCGGCCCACCGAGTACCTTTACGGCGAGGACCCCCGCGTCGTGACGCAGCTCGAACTGGAGGAGCGGCTCCATGCGGGCCGGAACGGGGCCAGGCGGATCGTGATGATCCAGTGCGTCGGCTCCCGGGACGCGGAACGGCCCTACTGCTCGCGGGTCTGCTGCACGGGGGCGATCACGAACGCCCTGGAGGTGAAGAAGGCCGACCCGTCGGCCGAGGTGGCGATCCTCTATCGGGACATCCGGACGTACGGGATGCGTGAGGAGATCTACACGGCGGCCCGGGCGGCCGGCGTCCTCTTCGTGCGTTTCGAAGACGAGGACAAGCCCAGGGTCGAGGCGAATGGCGGGGCGCTCAGGGTCACGGTGAACGATGCGCTCATGAAGCGGCCGCTCGAGATCGCCGCCGACCTCGTGGTGCTGTCGGCCGGCATTGTTCCGCGGACCACGAACAAGGCCCTGGCCCAGTTCCTCAAGGTTCCACTCACGCAGGACGGCTTCTTCCTCGAGGCGCACATGAAGCTGCGTCCGGTCGACTTCGCAACCGAGGGCGTGTACGTCTGTGGGACGGCCCACGCGCCCAAGGCCGTTGACGAGTCGATCATACAGGCCGGGGCCGCAGCCGGCCGGGCGACGACGCTCCTCTCGAAGGAGGCGATCACGCTCGAGCCGACCATCTCGCGCGTTATAGACGAGAACTGCGACGGGTGCGCCTACTGCGTGGAACCCTGCCCGTACAAGGCGATCACGCTCATCGAGTTCATGAAGGACGGGCAGATCAAGAAGACCGTCGAGTCCGATCCGTCGTTGTGCAAGGGGTGCGGGGTCTGCATGGCCACCTGCCCGAAGAAGGGGATCACGGTCGACCATTTCCGGCTCGATCAGATCCAGGCGATGGTCGACGCGGCGCTGATGAGGGTCTGATGCCGGACGAATTCCAGCCGAGGATCCTGGCGTTCTGCTGCAACTGGTGCTCGTATGCGGGGGCCGACCTCGCCGGGACGTCGCGGATTCAGTACCCGCCGAACGCGCGGATCATCCGCGTGATGTGTTCGGGGATGATCCACCCCAGCCTGGTCATTGATGCCTTGTCCAAGGGGGCGGACGGCGTGCTCATCTGCGGCTGTCACCTCGGTGACTGCCACTATCTGGAGGGCAACGTCAAGGCGGGGGCGCGGGCGGACGCCATCCGTCTCATGCTCGAGGACCTCGGCATCGAGCCGGAGCGGTTCCGCCTCGAATGGGTCTCGGCCTCGGAGGGCGGGCGGTTCGCCCAGGTGATGCAGGAGATGGTCGAAGCGGTCCGGAGCCTCGGCCCCTCGCCGTACGCGACCGGATAGGGGTACGCAGATGCCCGACTTCGTGAGATACTTCGAGACCAAGAAGTTCATGTGGGACGGCGTCGAGAGGGCGGACCGCGCCGCCGCCGAGGCGGCGGCGGAGAAGTACAAGGCCGACGGCTTCGAAGTCCGTCTTGTGGAGGAAGAAGGCAAGTCGTACGTGTACACGAGACGCGTGGCGACGGAGACCACTGTCTCGGGCTGAGGAAAAAGGAGGTGGCGCGATGGCGGTGAGGGTGTCGGAAGAATGGCTCAATATCTGCGGCGGATGCGAGGTCTCAATCCTCGACATCGGCGAGGGACTTCTCGACCTGTTGCCAGCCCTTCAGTTTGTTCACATGCCCGTCCTCATGGATAACAAATACTTCGGCCAGACGGGCGAGAAGGCCGAGATGGATCTTCCCCAGGCCGACGTGGGACTCATCTCGGGCGGGGTCAGGAACGAGAAGGAGAAACACGTCGCCCAGGAGATGCGGAAGAAGTGCGGGACGATCGTCGCCCTCGGATCCTGCGCGTGCTTCGGCGGGATCCCGGCGCTCGCGAACATGTACAAACTCGAGGAGCTGTACGACAAGGTCTACAGGGACTCGAAAACGACCGAACCGGCGGCGACGCCGGCCGAGAACCTGCCGCCTCTGCTCGACCGCGTCTATGCGCTCGATGAAGTGATCAAGGTCGACGCCCACATCCCGGGCTGCCCGATGAACCCGGCGCACATCGTCCAGGCGATCACCGGCCTTCTGGAGGGCAAGCCGTTCACCCTGCCGGAGCGGTCGGTCTGCGACGAGTGTCCTACGAAGCGCGAGAAGAAGGCGGGGGGCGGCGAGATTAAGCGGCCGATCCATGCCCTCGAGTTCGCGCAAGGCCAACCGTGGGAGCAGACGCGCTGTTACATGGAGCAGGGCTACCTGTGTCTCGGCCCGGTCACGCTGGCCGGGTGCGCGAGCATCGTTGAGGAGGGGGAGACGCCCGTCCCGCGCTGCATCAAGGGCTACATGACCTGCCGGGGCTGCTTCGGCCCGATCCGCAAGGGCGCCAACCCCATGGTGGACATGATGGGCGCGATCGCGTCGATCGGCTTGAACGCTCAGCAGGTGCCCGACCGTCGGGCCATGCTCAACCGCTACATCGGCGGGCAGAACCGGCTGCGGCCGCTGGCCGAGCGGCCGGCCCGCTAGCCCGGACTATTCATGAAAGCCCAGAATAGTCCGCCCTTCGGGCTTCGACTTCGACCTGATTTCGGGCCTTCGCTCAGGGCTCGCCCGGGCGACGTCCTGAGCACCGCGCAGAGCGCGGTGTCGAAGCCGGTGGTCACAGGAACGCAGGCACAGCGGCGCATTATGAATGAACGCGGTGCGGTCATGAATAATGCGGGCTAGGAGGTGCGAAGATGGCTAAAACGATCACAATTGCACCGGTGTCGCGGCTCGAGGGCCACGCCAAGGTGACGATCAACCTCGACGACACCGGAAACGTCAAGGATACCTACGTCAACGTCGTCGAGCTGCGCGGGTTCGAGAAGTTCTGCATCGGGCGGCCAATCGAGGAGCTCCCCCGCATCGTCACTAGCATCTGCGGCGTCTGCCCCTGGTCGCACCACCTCGCCTCGGCCAAGGCCACCGACGCCGTGTTCGGTGTCAAGCCCCCGCCGGCGGGCGAGAAGCTCCGGCGGCTGTGCAACGCGGCCGCGTTCTGCGAGGAGCACATCCTCCACTTCTTCTTCCTGGCGGGCGCCGACTTCGTGATGGGACCCGACGCCGATCCTGCGGTCCGGAACGTCATCGGGATCGCCAGCGCCCATCCGGAGGTCGGCAGGCAGGTTGTCCGCAACCGCCACCTCGCCGCTCGGATCCTCAACATCGTGTCGGGGAAGTCGATCCATCCCGTCACCGCCGTTCCCGGCGGCTTCTCGAAGCCGCTCACGGAGGCGGAACGGGTCGCTGCCCTCGCCCTGGCGACGGAGGTGCTCGAGTTTGCCAAGTGGACGATGGCCTGGGCCAAGGAGAACGTCTTCCCGAAGTACCTCGACGTCGTGAAGATGCTCGGCGTCATCACGACCGGGTTCCTCGGAACGGTTGACGCGAACGGCGCCCTCAACCTGTACGACGGCAAGCTACGCCTGATGAAGCCCGATGGCACCTCTGTCGATCTCGACGCGGCGAACTACGTCGACTACATCGGCGAGAAGGTGCTGCCGTGGACGTACCTGAAGTTCCCCTATGCGAAGTCGTGGGGGGAGGGTTTTTCGATCGACGTGGACAGCCCCAAGGGGATCTACCGGACGAACACGCTCGCGCGGATGAACGTGGCCGACAAGATGGCCACGCCGCTCGCGCAGAAGGAGTTCGAGGAGTTCCGGCAGGCCTTCGGCCGGCCGACGCAGCTGACGCTGCTCTACAACTGGGCACGGCTCATCGAGCTCTTGTACAACGCCGAGCACCTGGTAGAGCTGCTGAACGATCCCGAGATCACGTCCAAGGAGACGCGCGTGCCAGTCACCCTGCGTGCGGCGCGCGGGATTGGCTGCGTCGAGGCGCCCCGGGGCACGCTCATCCACGACTACGAGACCGACGCCCAGGGGCTCATCACGAACGTGAACCTCATCGTCGGCACGACCCATAACAACGGGCCGATCAACATGTCTGTGAACCAGGCGGCGCGGGCCCTCATCAAGGACGGCAAGTACGACCAGGGGATCCTGAACAGGGTCGAGATGGCCATCCGGGCATACGACCCGTGCTTGTCCTGCGCCACCCATCGGCTTGACGGCAAGCTCGCGGTGAGAATCGACATCCGAGGAGCGGACGGCGAGCCGGTCGGAGTGCTCGCCAACTGACCGGACGCAATGACGGACGAAAACGGGCAGCCGCCTTGGGCGGCTGCCCGGTGTGTGATTCTGGGGTGCGGGAACCCGCTGCTGGGTGATGATGGCTTCGGCCCCGCGGTGGCACGCCACATCGACACGCATCTCGGTATGCCCGCGGGCGTCGTGGTTGTCAACGCGGGGACGGCCGTCCGCAAGATCCTCCTGGATTTCCTTCTGGGCGATCGACCTGAGCGAGTCGTGATCGTGGACGCCATCGACCGGAGTCGGCCCCCCGGTGAGGTCTTCGAAGTCCCGCTCGACGAGCTGTCCCATCTCCGCTCGGACGACTTCTCCACGCACCTCGGGCCGGTGTCGAACCTGCTCTTCGACTTGCGCGACGGCTGCGGGATCGATGTTCGGATCCTGGCGTGCCAGGTCGCCGGGACGACCGACGTCATCGGCGAGCCGATGTCGGAGAGGGTGCGCGCGGCCGTTCCCCTCGCAGCGGCGGCCGCTCTGCGGCTCGTGGCGTGAGGCGGACGAACGGCGTTGTCCGGAACGGGAAGCTGACTGTCGGCGACACGGAATACGACAGCGGGTGAGACGAGCAGATATCGGCTTGACCCGTTCGGATGAAACGCCGGGGAGGTAGACGTGTGTGACCCGAGGTTGACCCTGGAGGAGGTTCGCGAGCTGCTGGGGGCGACCGTGTTGTGCGCTGGCGATCTGTCGACGAAGGTCGACTCCGTGGTGGCCGCCGACCTGATGAGCGACGTGCTGACGACGGGCGGTCCAGGGATGCTGTTGCTGACCGGTCTGGCGAGTGTCCAGGCCATTCGGACGGCAGCGATCGCCGACCTTGTTGGTATCGTGTTCGTCGGCGGGAAGAGACCGGGCGACGAGGTGGTCTCGCTGGCCCGTGAAGAGGGGATTCCCGTCCTGAGCACGCCGATGTCGATGTTCCAGGCGGCAGGGGTGCTGTACGGGACGGTCCTCGTCAAACAGGAGCACTGTGGGGCGCGATGAGTACTCGGGCCGCGGACCACGAGTTCACGAGAACCTACGTCGTTCACGGCAGAGACTTCGTGAACGCGGGCCGCGCGTCGACCGACATCAAGGACACGCTCAAGAACATCGGCCTCGCTCCCGCGGTGGTGCGGCGGATTGCGATTGCCTCCTACGAAGCGGAGATGAACGTCGTGATGTACGCGACACGCGGTACCATCACCCTCGACGTGATGCCGGCGTGCGTGGTGATCAGGGTGGAAGACGAGGGACCGGGCATCGAGGACGTCGCGCGCGCCATGCAGGAAGGGTACTCGACGGCAACG
>Ga0315296_10002483_pt1 | contig 15712 bp, 13 predicted proteins | sample YL17G14_18_MG_FD_203921 | JGI IMG/M metagenome (GOLD analysis project Ga0315296, IMG submission 203921) | Sediment microbial communities from Yellowstone Lake, YNP, Wyoming, USA - YL17G14_18 | ecosystem: Environmental > Aquatic > Freshwater > Lake > Sediment | place: USA: Wyoming | collected... | reverse complement strand
GGCCTCGGCGTCTTCCTGGGCATCTTCCCCACCTTTGGTGTGGGAGTAATTCTGGCCGTCCTGATCGCCACTTGGGTGAGGTGGAATCGTGCTTCGGCGGCTCTAGGCACCCTCATTATGAACCCGTTCTTCAACCCTTTCTTTGTCTCCCTCAGCGTCCTGGCTGGGAACCTGCTGGTGCCGGTCCGGCTGCGGATTACTGTGGAAAGCTTCCGCAAGGGCAAGCTGTGGTCGGGGTTCTACCACGCCGTCCCGGTGTACCTGCTGGGCAACATCCTTGTGTCGACTCTCTTTGCCGTGCTGGCATACTGGGTGGCACTGGGAGCCATTAAGGCATACCGGCAACGGCGCGCCGCAGCCCGCCTGGCAGCTTTAGCCTCCGCGGAGGCCGCCAGTGACCCGCAGAGCCCACCGCCCACCAAACCGCAATAGACTGGCTACGTTCGCTTGCTCCCCCGAAGCCTCCCCAAGAGCCGGGAGCAGTCAAAACATCTGAAGTCGGCGCGTGCCTTTGATTCCGATTGACAGGGCTGCGACATTCTTGGCAATCTGTTGCGCGATTGGGGACTTTTTGGCTCAGGGCAGGCGCCTGCAATAAGCAGATCATCGGGACTGGCTGGTACTCGGCACAGGGGGTATTCCTATGATGGCATCTCACGCCAAGCTCAGGAGGTGGGGGTGGGTGGTTCTCTCCCCTATCGTCCTGGGTTCCGGACTTAGCCTGTCCCATGCACAGAAGCAGCCAGCCGCGAACGAACCCCCTTCCGTCGCCTGGAAGGCCCCGGCCGAAGCCAAGGCCGAAGATTACGTGGGCAGAGAGACGTGCGCCGGATGTCACCCCGACCGGGCACGGCAGTTCGCCAAGACGGTGCATGCGCGCGCTGAGACGCCCGGGGCAAAGTACGCCACGGGTTGCGAGGCCTGTCACGGCCCCGGCAAGGCGCACGCCGAGAACCAGATGGCAGCAGGGGACGACGCGGCTAAGCAGGAGGCAGGCAAGAAGCTGATCTTCGGGTTCCACGCCAAGCCGGAGGAGAATGCCGCCCGCTGCCTGGCCTGCCACAATACCAGCCACGATCAGGCCCTTTTCAATCGCTCCGAACACAGGTTGCAGGGCGTCTCGTGCGAGCAGTGTCACTCTGCGCATCTCCTGGAGCGCACCGCGAAACGGGAGCGCGTGGAGCCCTCGCCGGCGCTCGCGCAGTTCTTCTCCGCACCCAAGCTGACGGAGGAGAATCGCTGGCTCAACCAGAGCCTGCTGAGGAAACCGCAGCCCGACCTGTGCTTCACCTGCCACCGCACGATCCAGGCGCAATTTGCCCTGCCCACACACCACCGGGTGCCAGAGGGCCTGATGAAGTGCACGGATTGCCACAACCCGCACGGCACGCTCAGCCGCCCCCTGCTGCGGAAAACCAATTGGGAAGCCTGCGTGGCCTGCCACCTGGAGAAGCGAGGCCCCTTTGTGTTCGAGCACGCGGCCGTGAAAGTGGAGGGTTGCACCATCTGCCACAACCCGCATGGGAGCGTGACGCGCCACCTGCTGGTGCGCCGCGAGGCTCGCTTCCTGTGCCTCGAGTGTCACGTAGATCCTTTTGCGGCCAACGTGCCGCACGGGCGCCTCACCTGGACCACCCGCGGCGACTGCGTGCGCTGCCACGTGAACATCCACGGTTCGAACGCCAGCGAATACTTCCTGGAGTAAGGGAGGCTACATGCGGCTGCGATCGTACTTAATCGTCCTTGGCGGCGCGGTCTGCCTCCTCCGCGCCCCGGCGCTTCCCGCTCAGGATCAGGAGCAACCGTCACCCTGGACCTTCGGCGGGTTTGAAACCCAGGGGTCCGTGACTGCTGGTTATCGTTTTACGGATTTCAAAGGCCGCCAGGAAAAATTCCTGGAACTCTTCGACCTCGAAAAAGGCTTCCGGCTGATGGACTTCAACCTGCTAGGTCGCGCCAAGGAAGGGACTTCCCTGTTTGCCGACAGCTACGCGCTGAACCTGAGCGGCTTGGGCGGCGACCCCTACCCGGGCGGGCAACTGACCGTCCGTAAGAACAAGCTCTACGACCTGCGCGTGAATTACCGCCAGAGCTACTACTACTGGGATCGAAACGACAACGCCCTGGTCCCCACCGGCCTGCACGGCCTCACCAGTAATCACAACTGGGCCACGGTGCGACGCTACGGCTCGATCAACCTCGGCGTCTATGCCACCAACAACCTCCGCTTCAACTTCGAATACGGCCGCACCAGCCGCGACGGGGTGAATTTCACCACGCGGGCGCTCGACTATTTCGGCTCGCCCGACGTCTGGGGCTCTTTCGTGCGCGCCAACCCTTACTATGTGGAGGCGCCGCTCAACGACGTCTCCCAACGCTTCACTGGCGGCTTCAGCTACACGTGGCGCGACTGGAGCTTCCACTATCGGCTGGGATATCAGACCTTCGAGCAGAACCTGAGCTGGCAGAACGTGGCATCGCCCGAGCGCAGCCTCAATGTGGACGCGGGCGCCACCCTCCAGGAGGAAGTCCACCATGTTTCCTGGTCGGAGTTTCGCCGCCTGAAGACGCCCGTTAGCGAGTTCTCGTACAGCGGCAGGGTAAACCGCCGGCTCGACGTCCGCGGCGGTTACATCTTCTACCGCTACCGTGGCCCCGCCACGCTCGACGCGACGTTCGAAGGGAATGCCCGCACCAACAGCGCCGGCACCGCTTTTGCACCTTACGCCGTGTCCTGGGATAGCCGCGCCCAGCTTACCGAACCCACCCACGTGCTCGATGAGGGTTTCAGCCTGAAGATCAAAGACTGGTGGAACCTGCACGCCGACTATCGTTACTCCCGCTTCACGGTGGACAGCTTCGCGCAGTTCCATAGCCTTCGTGACGCGACGACCGCAGCCGAAGGCGAGGCAAATAACCAGTGGCGTTCGGGAACTCACCTCCTGGATGTCAACATGGAATTCCTCCCCACCCGCTCGCTGGTCGTGCGGCCAGGTATCCGCTACTTGAAGCGCGACATTGTAGGCCTAGTGGACGGCGTGATTGACGACGTGCACACCAGGCGTCTCAAGACCGTCTGGCCCACGCTCAGCGTCTTCTGTCAACCGACGCGGATATTCAGCGTGCGCGGCGACTTCCAGAGCATCACTAGCGGCGCCTCTTACACGCGCATCAGCCCGCACACGGATGTGGGCTCGCGCTTTGTGTTCCGCGCCCGCCCCACGAAAAGGATTTCGCTGGAAGATAATCTGATCCTGCGCAACCGCAAATTCCAGGACACGGATTTTCGGAGCAATGTCCGCTCCAACGCCTTCACCGTGTCTTACGCCCTCGACGACCGCCTCTCCGTTTATGGCGGGTTCGCTTACGACAGCTTTTTCGCCACGGCTTCCGTCACCTTCATTCGAGGCACGCCCCCCCTCACGGCTGCCTGGCGCGACCAGACCGTCAGCCGCGTCTGGCAGGCCGGGGTCGCCACCCAACCGCTCCGCCATCTGGGCTTCAATTTGAGCGGCAATTTCGTGCGCACTACCGGCGCCGGAGAGATCAGCGGGGAACCGCCGGCCTTCGGCCCTCTGACCTGGCCGCTGGTCACGGGCACGGTCTATTATGATTTCCCCAAGGCCGGTCGCCTTTCCCTCGACCTCCAGCGCACTTACTATCTGGAGGAGCTCGTGCGCGGCGACGACTTCCGGGCGAACCTGCTCACCATCCGCTGGACAAAAGATTTCTGAGTTGACCGCTGGCGCGCTGGCGGAGCCTATCAGCCTCCGCCGCTGAGTCACCCTGAGAGAGCGGTTGTCCTCAACCCTCCAGGATGTTACCTTGGAGTTCGTATAAGGTGACCGGGGTGCATCGAAGCGCGCGCCAATTCTGGATGTTCCACGCCGCAATCTTCTTCCTCGCCTGGGGAACAATCGCCTCCGCGCAGCAAACCGCAGTTCCATCGGCGACCATCAAGGTTGAAGTTAGGCAGGTCCTGGTGCCGGTGGTGGTCACCGACAAGAAGGGTCACCATGTAACCGGCCTGAGAGCCAGAGACTTCCAGGTCCGGGAAGATGGCGTGGCGCAGCGGGTGGTCGGCTTCAGCACCGAGGCGGAAGGCGCGGCGCAACTGTTTCAGCCCGAGCCCGCAGCGGCGGGGCCACCATCTGCTCTACCCTCTCCCAAACCTCCCGTGGAGGCGAACCCTGCGCCTCGTCGCACTTATCTCCTGTGCGTGGACACGCTGAACTCAGCCTTCACGAACTTTTCCAGTGTCCGGTCTGCACTCCAAAGCCTCTTCAAGCAAGAACGAAGCAGCGATTCGCAATATGCCATCGTGGCTCTGGGCCGGCAGCCGCTCATCGTGCAGAATCTGACGCGTGACCCTGCCGCGGTACTGGCCGCCATCAACAGCAAGGGACTTACCCGGGCGATCCAGCAAAGTGAAAGTACAAACCTGGCCCAGCAGGAGCGCGAGTTGACGACGATGCTGGCCGACTACTGCCAGAGGTGTTCTTGCGCCGGCACAGCGCTTCCCTCCAGCCGAACCTCGGGCGGCACCGATCAGGTCTGCATGGGGAAGTGGGCCAGAATTGAGATGTGGGCGGGAGCCGCCGCGCAGGAGCGCACGGCCCTGTTGCGCAGCTTCCTGCGCGACCTTCGCGCTCTGGTGGAGCAGGTGGCGCGCCAACCGGGCAAGCGCACCCTGGTTTTCGTTTCCGACGGCTTCAACCTCCGTCCGGGGCGCGACCTGTTTGGCATCATGGCGGCCTACTCCCGGGATCAGGGCGTACAGCTGAAGAATCCTGGCGACTACATGGGACCGGAGATGCACGAGATCGTTCGCCTGGCGACAGCCCGCGACGTGACGTTCTATACGCTCGATTCGCGCGGGCTCTATACTCCCATGGGCGCCGCCTTCGATGCGAGTGAGGAGCCTCAGATAACAAGGCTTATTGTGCTGCTGCCGGAAATACAGCAGCAGAAGGAAACTATGGCTCTCGAGAACCAGGACGCGTTGGCGGAGTTGGCCGCGGCCACCGGGGGCGTGTTCGTGCGTAACACCAATGACCTGGCGCAGGGAATGCGGCAGGCCTTGGCGGACGGGCGCGAATACTACTTGCTGGCGTACGTGCCCAGCAACACGGCGGCCGATGGCAAGTTCCGCGAAATCAAGGTGGAGGTAAGAGAGAAGAACCTCCTCGTGCGGGCCAAGCGCGGCTACTGGGCGCCCACGAAGTAGCCGGCCAAGCACTCCTTCGACAGGTTCGATGAGATGGAATGAGGTCCCTCAGGGCCTCTTAACGGCGCCGCGCTTCCTCACCTCGTCACGCCTCCGGGACAAACCCTACCCCTGGTTCTCGTACCATTTGACGTTTCCGGTGGATGCTCCGATCGCGACGACGTCCGGCCGACCGTCCCCATTCATGTCGGCCATCACCACACAGGAGGCGGCCATTTCCGTGTCCAGGGTCTGGCGTTCCCACTTCGTGCCCGCCGAGTCCGCTGCATAGTAAACGTAGAGGCTTGTTCCCGGGCCGCGAAATCCGGCCACAATCTCATCCTTTCCGTCACCATCGAGGTCAGCGCAGGCCAGGGCGTGACCCTCGCGGAAGGTGTCGTCAATCACGTGGCGGCTCCACAGTTCGCCCTGCTTCCCTTCGCAGTAGACCACCACCTGCTCACCGTGCCAGGGCTCAATCGTGGCCAGGAAGCGACGGTTCCCGCTTCGGCCCACTGCGACTTCGCTTGCGCCGCGCCGCGGCCTTGAGACCTGGTCGCCCGTCGCGAGTTGGGTCTTGGTCCAGCGGAGGTCACTGCCCCGCCCCGTGGAGTGAAACAGGTGAACGCCCTCAAAACTCGCGGTCAGAAGTTCGTCGCGCCCATCACCGTCCCAGTCAATCACCGCGATACCGTGCACCACGGTGAGCGACTCATCTATGAGGTGCCCGACCCACCCACCGTCCTTCAGGCTGGCGGCCGACGCGTGGCCGCGCAGCAGCACCTCGGGCGGCTCGAACCAGGTGAGCGGCGCGCCAACCCTGTAATCCGGCGGTTCCGCACCATAGCCCAGCAGGGGCGCAGCAACCAGCTCCAGCCGCCCGTCGCCATCGAGGTCAGCCCAGCGCAGCCGGTGGGAGGTCGGAAGCTTGCCAATCAAGGTCAGTTTCCATTCCTCCGCGTCCGACGGTGATAGGCCGGCCTCCGAGTCTCCCGTCCCGCCCGCGGCCGGCGCGAACAGGGGAGCGGCGGCCCACCAGAGGCTACCCCCGTGCGTGCTGTCCTCCAGAGCAAAATCGCTGGCCAGGACCAAGCCCCGCGCGGGATACATGGGCACAAACAAAGGCGCCAGGTTGACGTTCTGCCGGGTGAGGGTCGTGATGGGATGACCCTTCCAGCTCGGGTTCTCATACCATTCGACGAGGCTTTCTTCCGTACTGAGGGCCAGAATATCTGGCCGACCATCCCCGTTCACATCAGCCACCGCCACCTGGTAGCCGCCTGGCATCTTGCCCACCGGATGCGCCTGCCAGTGAAGCATTTTTCGCGCTTTCATCCGAGCCTCCCCGCGCCCGCCCGCCTTTCCCGTCCCCAAGCCGGCGACCGCGCCGCAGGCACCAAGCACCCGCTGCACGAATTCTCGTCGTGGGTACGCACGCCGGGCCTTATGGGGCATAAGCAAACGCGATTCTACTCCCGCGCGGCACTAAGGCAAACCGTAATTGCGGAGAAAGGCCCGCCGAGTGTGCCCCGGCCGCGGGTTTGAAACGTCATGTCCGGTCGCGTATAATCTCCCGTTGGCAGGGCGCCCGGGAAATTTGAATTGGTGAATTGAAGAAAATGCCGCTGCGTACCATGTACGGAAAAATCTGGGAGGCCCATGTGGTCAGTGAGGAGTCGGGCCAGCCCGCGGTCATTTACATCGACCGGCATCTCATTCACGAAGGGACTTCCGCGCAGGCGTTTGCCGGGTTGAAGGCCGCCGGGCGTCGCGTGCGCCGGCCAGACCTCTGCTTCGCGGTGATGGACCACTCGGTGCCAACCAAGGACCGCCATCTCCCGCTGGTGGACACGGTAGCAGCGGCGCAATTCGCGGTGCTGGAGCGCAACTGCCGGGAAGCGGGCATCCTGCTGATCGACATGCACAGCCGCCACCAGGGCATCGTGCACGTCATCGGGCCGGAACTGGGCATCAGCCAGCCCGGGCAGACCATCGTCTGTGGCGACAGCCACACCGCGACGCACGGGGCCGTGGGCGCGCTCGCCTTCGGTATCGGCACCAGCGAGGTCGAGCACGTCCTGGCCACGCAGTGCCTCTCTCAATTCAAGTCCCGCACGATGCAGGTGCGCCTCGAGGGCCGGCGGCAGCGTGGGGTCACGGCGAAGGACTTGATTTTGGCCATCATCGGCAAGATTGGAATCGCCGGCGGTACCGGCCACGTCATTGAATATGCCGGGGAAGCCATTCGCGCGCTCTCCATGGAAGGCCGGATGACGGTCTGCAACATGACCATCGAAGGCGGGGCGCGGGCGGGAATGGTGGCGCCGGACCAGACGACCTTCGCTTACCTTGAGGGACGCCCGTTCGTCCCGCGCGGGAAGGACTTGCAGACGGCGGTCGAACACTGGGAATCCGTCGCCACCGATCCGGGCGCAGTCTTTGACCGCGTGCTGGAACTCGACGCCGCGCAGATTGCACCCCAGGTCACCTGGGGCACGAATCCCGGGATGGTCGCGGACGTGACCGGGCGCGTGCCTGAGCCCAGTTCCTTCGCTAACCCGGTGGAGCGCGAGGCGGCCGAGCGCGCGCTCAAGTACATGGGCCTCACACCGGGGACTCGCCTGGTGGATATCCCCGTGGACTGCGTTTTCATCGGCTCCTGCACCAATTCGCGCTGGGAGGATCTGCGCTTGGCCGCGCGAGTGGTGGCAGGCAAGAAGGTGGCCCGCACGGTCAAGCACGCGCTCGTCGTCCCCGGCTCCATGACTATCAAGGCGCAGGCGGAACGGGAAGGGCTCGATAAGATCTTTCTCGAGGCGGGATTTGAGTGGCGCGACGCCGGCTGCAGCATGTGCATCGGCATGAACGCCGATGTGCTTGCCAGCGGCGAACGGAGCGCCAGCACCTCCAACCGCAACTTCGAGGGACGCCAGGGCAAGGGCGCGCGGACTCACTTGGTCAGCCCCATAATGGCCGCCGCGGCAGCGGTTGCCGGGCACTTCGTGGATGTCCGCGAGTGGGGCGTGGACGACTGTGAGTAGTTGCAGATGTGTTGGAACACCTTTATCAAATTTGTCGCGGCCATAAGGCCCATTCTCGAGGTTTTCGCGATTGCGGCGACACCCATCGTGGCTTTCTGGGGTCTCTGGACTTATCGTCGAAGCGTTAGGTTGGAGAAGGCAAAATGGATGAAGGAGTTGTATGAAAAGTTCTACGAACGGTCGGAACTCAAGAGCGTGAGGGACATCCTGGATGGCGATGACAAACAGAAGATTTCGGAGATGGTTAGTACGGAGGCCACGCAGTTTACAGATTACCTAAACTTTTTTGAGTTCCTCGGGTATCTTTCCGAGTCGAAGCAGATTGGGAGGGGCGAGATTGTCGGAATGTTTGACTATTACCTTAGGAACTTGCGGGAGCATCCAACGGTTTTAAGTTACATTAACGACCCGGCCAAAGGGTTCGAGAAATTGCGGGAATTGCTTAAGCGAGTCTGATACATTTAAAGTATGGCGCTGCGCTCAGCAACTACGCACTTTGTCTTCGTTTATGGAACGCTTATGAAGGGTTTCCAAGAGGATTGGCAAACCAAGGTGGGAGCACGCCTTGTGGGAAGGGGAAGAATAAGCGGCAAATTGTATGACCTGGGCGAGTACCCGGGAGCAGTATGTGCTGCTGGTGATTCCGGCGAATATGTAAAAGGGGAGTTGTACGAAGTCAAAGACCCCGATCTTGCAACGAGCATTTTGGATCAATTTGAGGAGTTTTTCCCGCGGCGGCCCCACAAGAGCCTTTTCGTGCGCATCATTGCGCCCGTCACACTCGAAGACGCTCGAAGGGAAAACGCTTGGGTGTATGTTTACAATCAGCCAGTAGACGAAACCAGATTGGTCCCCAGCGGCGATTATCGAGACAATTTCGCAAGAAGGGAGCGTTAGGCGACGCGTTACGATGCAACCGTTCTTGTTACATACGGGCCTCGTAGCCCCGCTCGATCGGGTGAACGTTGACACCGACCAGATGGTGCCCAAGCAATTCCTGAAGTGGGTGACCCGTGAGGGCTACGGGCGGGTTCTCTTCTACGACTGGCGGTATCTGGAGGGCGAGGTTGCTAACCCCGAATTCGTGCTCAACCAGCCACGTTACCGGGGTGCCTCAATCTTGCTGACGCGCGCCAACTTCGGCTGCGGCTCGAGCCGCGAGCACGCGCCCTGGGCACTCGTGGAATACGGCTTCCGCGCCATCCTTGCGCCCAGCTACGCCGATATCTTTTACAACAACTGCTTCAAGAACGGCCTCCTGCCGGTGACGCTTCCCGACGCTCAGGTGGATGAACTGTTTCGGCGGGTGGAAAAAACAGAAGGCTATCGGCTGACAGTTGACTTAGAAACCCAGACAATCACCGACGACGCCGGACTGAAGATTGCCTTCCAGATTGACCCCTTCCGTCGCGCGTGCCTCCTGAAGGGCCTGGACGACATCGGCCTGACCCTGCGCCTGGAAGACCGCATCGGTGTCTACGAGAAAGAGCACAATCCCTCCGCCACCATGTACGACCCCGTGGACGCGCAGAAGTAGGGCCCAACCTCCCGGTCGGGCTTCCTGCCTACTGGCTTCTGCCTACTGCCTACTGGCCTACAGTGGCCGGTTCAATTGGAGGGCCATCAGGGCGAAAGAGCCGGCGATAACGAGCACGGCAAGGATAGCGAGTGTGTTCCAGAGGTTTTCTCCGGTGCGCGTGCCTGGCTCGCCTTCCGGCACGAAGTATCCGAGCAAGGCGCCGCAGGCCAAGCCGCCTAGATGCGCGGCGTTATCGGCGCGGAAGAGCAATCCGAAAATACCTATGTAAATCACCCAGCGCCAGAGTTGACTTCGGTATTCCTTGCCCAGGTGGCCGTGGTGGAAGCTGGCCCCAATCAGGATACCGATTAATCCCAGGATGGCGCCGGAAGCCCCCACCGAAATCCCGAACGGGCTCCACCAGAGACTCAGAACGAACCCGGCAATCCCGGTGGCGAGATAAAAGGCCAGGAATTTCGCAGTCGAGAAGAGCGATTCGACCGAGGGACCGAGGTCGAACAGGCACCAGAGGTTTAAGCCGATGTGCAGCAGACCGGCGTGAAGGAACATCGCCGTCACCAGCCGCCACCACTGGCCGGCAACCATTGCGGGACCGAACTTGGCGCCCAGGCGCAGCAGAACGCGAGCATCGATCTCTCCGCTGAAAGCTCCCCCGGGTTCGGAGGCGGCGGCCCGGGTCAGGTACCAGGCCACTCCATAAAGTGCGATGTTCGCCGCTACCAAGGCCGAAGTGGCCGTGGAAGGAAGAGGAATCAGCCCGCCGAGGACCCGCCCGCCCGCAGAACCGCCGCGTGCACGGGGCGCTTTCACGCTCGTCCCGCAGAGAGGACACACAGAGGCGCCGCGATCAATCAGGCCGCGGCAGTGGCGACACATGCGGTGCGCTGTTTCGTAGGATTGCTCCCGGGAACCAAACGCCCCGCGGAAGGCCGACTTCAGTTTTCCCCACTGGAACCAGAGCTTCGGCGGAAGGTTCATGTTCTTCTGCAGGCTGCGCGCCGGCGCCAAAAAACCATTATAGCCCAGGGGCCATGCGCCCCTCGGAATTTCGTTTGTGCCTTGGCTTTTCGATGACTACAATAGCGCGCAGGCAAGCCAGGAGGTGACTGTGAAATTCGAAGATGCGGGCCGAGCGATGGATCGCGAGGTAGAGAAGATGGTGAATTACGTGGAGCAGAGATTGAAACCAGCGACTCGCCAGGAAACTGCCAAGTTGCTCCGCAAGGCATCGCGGCGCCTGGCAAGGCTGGCCCTGAGTTTGGAGAAGAGGGAGCAGTAAGTTGATGCTTCCGCGCCTTGGCGTGAAGTCGGGCTGGCAGAGACTGCGCGGGTTTGCCCCACCGGCGCTGATCGCGGGGTTGCTTGCGCTCTCTCCGGGCTGCCTGCATCGGCATCGGCCTCCTCCGGTGTCGCGTCGGCCGCCACCCCCGACGGTGCCGCGGACGACGCCTGCTCCCACGCCCCCTGCCGCTCCTGTCACGCAGGGAGAGGTCGGCATCGCTTCCTGGTACGGGCACCCGTATCACGGACGGCGGACGGCCAACGGCGAGATCTACAACATGTACGACATGACCGCCGCCCACCGCACCCTGCCTTTTAACACCCAAGTGAGGGTCCATGACCTGGAGAACGGCCGAAACGTTCTGGTGCGCATCAATGACCGCGGCCCCTTTGTGGAGGGCCGCATCATCGACCTCTCCTTTACCTCGGCGCAGGCAATGGGGATGCCCTCCACGGCGCTGGTGCGCCTGGAGATTCTGGGTCTCGGATCGCCGGGAAGCGCTGCAACTGAACCCGGGGTCTTCGCGGTACAAGTAGGCGCGTTTCAGGACCGCCGGAACGCCGAGCTGCTGAAAGACGCCATCGCGCGCCGCTTCGCCCCGGTGATCATTCAGACCTTCGACCGCGGTGATGCCGTCTTCTACCGCGTGCGCGTGGGTCGAGAAAGCACCGAGGAACGCGCCACCGACCTGGGCCGGCAACTGCGCCAGGCGGGGTTTGCGATGGAAACCTTCGTAGTAAGGCTCGACTGACCTCCGTTCTTGGTTGTGGTCGCCGGTGGTTGGTTGTTAGTTGTCCGTTGCTCGTTGTGAGCTGTTGGACGCGGGTCGCCAGTCGACATGGAAGAATGGTAGAGAGAACGAAATTTGAGAACCTGCGTTCGCGAACGTTCCCAGCAACAAGCAACGAACCACTCACCACCGACAACTAACAACTGACAACGGAGCATTGACCCAATGGAGACCTGCCTGTTCTGCCGCATCATCGAGCGCCACGCGCCGGGGAAGATCGTTTACGAAGATGATTGGGTGGTGGCGATTGAAGATGCCCATCCCCAGGCGCCCACGCACCTGCTGGTGCTGCCGCGCAAGCATCTGCCCTCGCTGAAAGAAGCCAGCGCGGAAGATGAGTCTTTGCTAGGGCGCTTGTTGACTGTGGCCGCCCAACTGGCGCGGGAGCGGCAACTGGAGTCCCGTGGCTACCGGACCGTCATCAACACCGGCCCCTTCGCCGGCCAATCGATTTTCCACCTGCACTTGCACGTCTTGGGAGGGCGCGTTTTCCGCTGGCCGCCGGGATAAGGGAAAGGCAGTCAGCAGTCAGCAGTCAGCCGCAAGGTGAAAGCGGCTCAGCCTGCGTCCTGTTCATCACTCGGTTCGGACCGGAACGGAATCAACAACCTGAGAGGCAGGGACTACGGACCACGGACAAGGGCAACCCACAAGCTACAGTTTGCCCCTAACTGACAGCAGACCCCCGGCTACCGTACCACCGCCAAGATAGTGTCTTCGTCGATGGCCACGCGCGCGGGCTTGCTGGTAGCGGTGAAGCGGAAGCGCCCGCCAGTGTCGCCCACCACGACGCGCCCGAGGAGAACTTTCCTGTCTTTCTCGAAAATCGCCACCACCGGCACGAGCATCTCAAAGTCCGCCGAGACGCCGCTTTGCTCGATCGTACCCTCGACGATGAATTTCTTGGGTCCGCTCCGCCGCGTGCTCACGCCCAGCTTGTAGGCGGGGATGCCGATGCCATACACCCAGTCGGCAAAGAACCAGTCGAGTTTGCGATTGCGGTCGAGATCCAGGTCGCGGGTCATGTACTTTTCCGCATGGCGGATAAAATCCCGCGTGGAAGGATACTGGCCGTGGTAGGTGGCAAGAAAGTCGCGCAGCATCCGGAAGAACTTCTCATCCGAGCCCGAGGCGCTGTCCGACATCATAGCGCGCAGCATATGAATCACCCAGCAAGACTTCTTGTAAACGATGTTGGTGTAGCCCTCGGGATTCAGGGAGTTGGAGAGCCGATGACCCAACCACATCGGGCCGCCCGATTCGATGGTGTTGCCTTGCTCAGTCTTGCGGAGCAGGTCCGCCTTGTAGCTGCGCAGCAGCTCACGGAACTTCCGTTCGCCCTCCCGCTCGCGGGCCAAGTGGAGCGCCGCCGCATAGCTGGCAAAACCCTCGGAAAGCCACTGGTCGCGGAAGCTTTGCCAGCCCACGTCGTTTCCCCACCACTGGTGAGCGATTTCATGCGTCACGGCAAGCTCATTCAGGTAATCGTCGCTCTTCCCGCCCAGTCCCAACCGCGAGCGCTCCGCCTCGGGCAGAAAAGAAAGCGTGGGGAGGTAGATCAGTCCCGGCCAACCCTGGCCGTAATAGCCCGGGATCTGGGAAACCGACAAGCGCGGATAAGGAAAGGGTCCGAAGAGCGTTTCAAAGTGCTGCACCGCGCTGGCAGCAACGCCTGCCACCCGATCCAGCAGGGCGGCAGGGTCCAGCGGCGCCACGGACTTGGGAATTACGCCGATGGGAACGTCGCCATGGGGCGAGCGCTGCACGATGATCCCGCCGGGCGGCTGGGCCTCCACGTGGCGCTTCTCCAGCGACGCCTCTGCCTCGCGCGCCGCGTACACCTCGATGACGGCATTCCTCGCGTGGCGCGTGCGGGAAACGTAAGCGCCCAGATTGAAACCCGCCACGGGGATGGCCTCGCGCGAGATCCACCGGCTGTGCTTCACCCCCTCGGAGGCTTTCTCCTCCACGCGGTCCCCGGTGGCCACCAAGGTCAACTGCTCGGGGAAATGGAACCTCAGGTCATAAACCCCTCGGGGATTCAAGCCCCGGTTGGGATACCAGCTCCCGCGCTCGCCCACGTAAAGCACGCCCTTACCCACGTCGGTGATGACATTGCCTCCGTAACTGAAAATCAATCGATACTTCTCTCCGGCAGGATGAGGGGAAGGCAAGACCACCACGACCCAATCGTTCCCGCGCGCGGTCACCTCCGACTCTTCGAGCGAAGGGTTCTGCAGCACCGTGAGAGGTTGCCCGGTTTCGTCCTTGACCTCCGTGAGCTTCAGCAAGCGCGACAGTTCAAACGCGATGACCCGATCCGCAGACGAGCGAGACTCCAACTCCAGTTCCGCACGTCCTTCCAGACTGTGGTCAGGGTTGATGCGCGTGTCGACCTTGTAGGACAACACCTGGGCAGAACCCACCAGCAAGGCCGGGAGCCGCAGCGCCGATCTCTGGCTCGGGAAGGAACACCAGAGGTCGGCATAGGCCTTCCCGTGGCTCCGCCGCACCGCCCCCGCGCGCACCGCTTCCGGCAAACGTCCGTCGACGTCCACCTCGAAGACTCCCAGATTCACACCCTGCAAGTAGGCATGAAAGCAAGGGGTGTCGCGATCTCCCAGGAAATCCATGAGGATCCGGGTGGAGTACTCCGGATTCAGGCTGTGGACAATGGAATTCCAGTGCTCGGCAAAACCCGTCGGCTGCTCGTAATCATCCGGGTGCGGCCGCCGCGCCCGGGCCAGAATCTCCTGCGCGGTCTGGTCGGTGAAGCGGAGGTAGGCCGACGTAAACTGTTCCTCCAGGATCGGAGATTGGGTGAAATGGGCCAGGCTCTGTCTTTCGACAGGGTCCGGCGGCATCAGCAGAACTTCACCCTCTCCGATAAACACCGCTCCCGTGACCTCGCCGGTGACGGCGGTGAAGAGACCGATGAAGCCGCGGTTAAAATAGAAGTTGGCCCGGTCGCGGGTGACCTGCACATCGCGCAAAACATAGATCTGCGCGGGGTCAACGGATACGCCGTTGAGTTGCTCGAAAAGTTCCCGCGGGCTCAGAGGCGTCTGGGCCAGGACGACAGGCGTGCACAGGACCCAGGCCACGCAGAGCCAGGAGAGCAGCGTCATACCACAGCCGTGGGGCACTGACCTGGACCGCGCGGCCACCGAAGGAATCGTCGCCAAGTCCATCTCCCTTCCCCTAGGTCTTCCAAGCTTACTCTAAACTCTTGCGCGCCATTGTCAACCGGGGAACGGTCTCGCGCCGGTGGGCGGAGCGGAGTAACCTTGTGGCGGTCCGTGCCCACGGCGCAGAGCTCGGGTGAACTGACTTCGAAGGGCAGCAGCGCGCCAGCCAAGATCATGCTTTCCGGTAGTGGCTCAGTTTGAAGATCGTCGCCAGCTTCCGAGATCGCGACTTCGGGGGAGTCAGGGGTTGCACTTCTACGAGTAGGGCGTAATACGGCCAAGTGGGCGGCGCCGTGCGTCGGAGAGAAAGGTAGCGCAGACCTCCGTCATTGAGGTCTGCGGCTTTTCCTAAAGAAGGACCGCGGACCCCAAGAACGGGGGTCCGCGCTACCCGCTCACTCGGGCGGAACCAGGGTTCGGCTTCTGCGGCGCCCTAGAGTCTGTGTGATAACCGCCTGCTGTAGCGGCGGTCTATGACCGCCGGCGTTGATTATCAATGATTTCGCCGCTCACAGAGCGGCGCTACAGTGGCCAGATTTCGGCGGTTGAGATGTGGTCTATGATGTGGGAATATGGGCTCTGTGGCACGGGCGTCTCGCCCGTGGGGACATGTATCCAGAATCCACGGCCGGGACGGCCGTGCTACGAGAGAAGGGGGTTCGTCC
>Ga0315296_10002482_pt1 | contig 15720 bp, 14 predicted proteins | sample YL17G14_18_MG_FD_203921 | JGI IMG/M metagenome (GOLD analysis project Ga0315296, IMG submission 203921) | Sediment microbial communities from Yellowstone Lake, YNP, Wyoming, USA - YL17G14_18 | ecosystem: Environmental > Aquatic > Freshwater > Lake > Sediment | place: USA: Wyoming | collected... | reverse complement strand
GGAAGATCAGATCCTAGTCACCGTCGTTGACGAAGACCTCACGAAGAAGCCCCCCGGGAGAGGTATCGTACTCGCCCTTGACAATCCCCAAGCGATGCCTGATTTTGCAGAAGAGTACGGAAAGCCCTTGGCTTTGCGCGGAATAGGTCAGGGGCTCAGTTTCCTGAACAATTCCATCGCTCTTTCGAAGTATAAGCTGAAGACCCGGCTGATAACGGGGCACAGAGAACCTGTTCTCGAAACTGACTTTCTCGGCCGAAAACTAAGCATGCCCGTGCTTGGAGCCTCTATGAGCGGTTTAAGTTACGTCAGCAGCATTACCGAAGAGGAGTTTGCCTATCGTATTCTTGAGGGATCTAGACTTGCTGGCACCATTGGTTTTACCGGTCACACCGCCAAGGACTACATGATACATCCAGGGATAGTGGCGCTGAAGAGAGTGCAGGGTGATGGGGTTAATATCTTCAAACCTCAATCACAGGAGATTCTGTTGGACTTGGTAAAGCAGTCGGAGACAGAGAAGGCGGTCGCCGTCGGTATCGATATAGACGGCGCTGGCTCTGTGAATTTCGCCGCGGCAAGTAAACCCGTCTTCAGAAAGACCACCGACGATCTGAAAGAACTCAAACGATCGACACGGCTTCCTTTCATCGTTAAAGGGGTCATGTGCGTTGAGGACGCTCTCGCGGCAGTTGAAGCCGGTGCGGATGCGATAGGTGTTTCGAATCATGGGGGCCGGGTACTAGATTCAACTCCTGGAGTGGCGGATGTCCTGCCTAGTATCGTGAGGGCACTACGGGAAACAGAGCGGGGCAGGAGAATTGTGGTAACGGCAGACGGCGGTGTGAGGACGGGCTATGACGCTATCAAACTGCTGGCTCTTGGTGCCGATTTTGTTTTAGTCGGAAGGCCGTTGGCACGGCAAGCGCTTTCGAATGGCAAAGATGGAGTCAAGAGAGTCTTGGATTACATTAGGACAGACATGAGAAAGGCCATGATAATGACATCATGCAACAGTCTCGAAGAAATAGATGAGAAGATCCTTTACATCTAAGTTGATGCCCAATCCTCACTTTCCCAAATCCTCAACTCTGCTTTGGTTTGAGTAGACGATTTCATCCAAGTGCTTTACCAGAATAGAATTCTGTCAGTACTCTATTGGAACGTCGACTCGACGCTGGTCCGTTGGGAATCTTGTCAGGTCATCCGGCGTCAAACTGAGTAGCTTTTATCGCCAACGCATCTATGCAATGGGGGTGGCTAGATGGAGCTCGTCCAGTTAGCCTGTTGTGAATGTGACTACGCAGTGGATTTACTTCTTGGAACGCAAGAGGCGGATCAGACCTTCTCTGATCTGAATGAGGACTTTGCATACTACAGGCTCTTCCAATGTCCCGCTGACATGACAGTTCATTCGATCAACGTACACGACAGAGAGTTCGACGGAGCCTGTCCCGAACACAAGGTGAAGCTGCAGTCTCTGGCGGACTTGCCTAGGGCCTGTCCAAAATGTGGTGGACCGGTTCAGCTGACTCGCAAGGATATCTTGAAGCCTCAAAGAGGGGAATGACGGAATGACGGGCACAGTTGCTGAGAAGATAATCAAAACGCATCTTGTCGAGGGAGAGATGGAGCCCGGGCAAGAAATCGGTATCACAGTCGATAGAGCATTGATGCAAGACGCCACAGGCACTATGGCCTGTCTACAGTTTGAGGCCTTGGACATATCAACACCAAAGGTCGAGTTTGCGATAGCATATGTCGACCACAACATCCTCCAAACTGGTTTTGAGAATCCGGACGACCACAGATTCCTTCAAAGCTTCTGTTCCAAGTACGGCATGTACTTCTCGAAGCCGGGAAACGGAATCTGCCATCAAGTCAATCTCGAGAGATTCTCCATTCCAGGGCAAGTGCTGTTGGGGTCGGACAGTCACACACCAACTTCGGGCGGAGCAGGAATGCTTGCCATCGGCGTCGGCGGCTTGGATGTAGCCGTGGCCATGGGCGGTGGAGCTTTTTACTTTGAGATGCCAAAAATCCTTGGGGTTAAGCTGACTGGGAGTCTGAATCCTTGGGTTACCGCGAAGGACGTTATTCTTGAAATGTTGCGCAGGCTGACAGTCAGAGGTGGAGTAAGAAGAATAATCGAATACTATGGACCTGGCATCAAAACTCTGTCGGTGCCTGAGCGGTCAACAATAACGAACATGGGCGCAGAATTAGGGGCCACAACCTCAATATTTCCATCTGACGAGCTAACGAAAGACTTCTTCATTAGACAAGAACGGATTCGAGATTGGAAATCTATTGAGGCAGACACAGACGCCGCATACGACGAGAAGATGGAAATCAACCTCAGCGAACTCGAACCTCTCGTTGCGGCACCCGGCTCACCAGACAACATAAAAACCGTACGCGAGGTTGAGGGAACGCCGGTCCAGCAGTCTTGCATCGGTTCCTGTGTCAATTCCAACTATCGAGACCTGCTCGTTACCGCTCACATTCTCAAAGGCAAGAAAGTCCACTCCAACGTCAGCCTTCACGTCAACCCCGGTTCTAGACAAGTCCTCGAGACCGTGACTAAAGCGGGGGCGCTCTACGACATAATCGCAGCAGGTGCTAGGATCATCGAGAATGCCTGCAACGGTTGCATCGGAATGGGATCCGCGCCAGCATCTAATTCGAACTCGATCAGGTCTTTCAATAGGAATTGGCCTGGTAGGAGTGGCACAAGGAATGACGCGATCTATCTGGCCAGTCCGGAGACATGCGCTGCTGCGGCGCTATATGGCGAAATAACCGACCCCAGGAAGCTGGGGGCCCATCCTTCTATCGCATGGCCTGAGAGATATGTAATCGACGATTCCATGGTCTTGCCGCCCTCGAGAGAGCCCCAGAAAGTAGAGGTCGTAAGAGGACCTAACATCAAGCCTTTGCCAAGAAGAGGTTCAATGGAGCCAACGCTCGAAGGCGAAGTTCTGATAAAAGTCGGCGACAACGTCAGCACCGACGCGATAATGCCTGCAGGCGCCAGAATACTACCTTTACGCAGCAACATTCCAGCCATAAGCGAATACGTTTTCGCCTGGACCGACCCGGAATTTGTGCAACGAGCCAAGGCGAAAAACGGCGGATTCATAGTTGGCGGCGTCAACTACGGCCAAGGCTCAAGCAGGGAACACGCAGCATTAGCACCGATGTATCTTGGAGTCAAAGCCGTGCTAGCCAAGTCATTTTCACGAATTCACAAATCAAACCTCATCAACTTCGGCATAATACCCATGGAATTCTCCAACCCCAGCGACTACTATGAGATCAAGGTTGGAAGCAAGATCAAGATCGTAAGCGTGATTGAGAGCTTGCGAAGCGAGACACAGAGCATACAATCCAAGATAGACGATCGTACTGTGGAATTCAAGTTAACATTGACAAAGAGACTCAGGGCCATATTGATCGCCGGCGGCTTGCTAAACTATACCAAAGCCGAACAATAGGGACTGTGAGTGAGAGCTAGCATGAAGACCTACAAGGTAGCAGTTCTTCCGGGGGACGGGATAGGTCCAGAAGTGGTAGACATTGCCGTCAAAGTGTTACAGGCAGCACAGGACAAAGCTGGGACGTACAAACTTGACTTCGTTTGGGGGGAGGCTGGGTCTGACGCGATCGCCAAGTACGGAACGAATGTGCCACCTCAGACTATTGACATGTTGCCAAAAACAGTGGCTTGCCTTAAGGGTCCAATGACAACGCCTGAAGAGCCAGGAGCGCCCCCTAGCGCAGCCCTTACAATTAGAAGACTGTTCAATCTGTTTGCGAATGTCAGACCTTGCCGTTCCCTACCGAATGTGCCTTCTCTGAAGCCGAACATTGACCTTGTAATTGTGCGGGAGAATACTGAAGGCTTGTATTCCAACATCGAATTCGACGTAACCGAAGGTGTAGCGGTTGCGATGCGCGTTATCAGCAGGCAAGCCAGTGAAAGAGTCGCGCGATTCGCCTTCAAACTCGCAAATCAAAGGCGCAAGCACCTCTCGTATGTGCACAAGGCGAACATTCTAAGACGCACGGACGGAATATTCAACAAGGCCATATTGGATGTGGGCAAGGACTTTCCGGACGTGGTCGCTGAGAGCTATCACGTCGACAACATGGCCATGCAGCTCATCAAGCGACCTGAAACCTTTGATGTAATAGTAACTACGAACCTTTTCGGCGACATAATCTCCGATGAGGCCGCGCAACTCGTTGGCGGACTCGGCATTGCTTCAGGTGCCAACATGGGTGACAACTATGCCATGTTCGAACCCGTCCATGGCTCAGCACCGAAATACACCGGACAAAACAAGGTCAACCCGACTGCTACTGTATTCGCGGGCAAGATGCTTCTCGAGTATCTGGGGGAAAAGGACTCAGCACATGAGATGGAGAAAGCCGTTCTTGAGGTCTTGCGAGAGCGTAAAGTGTTAACCTATGATCTGGGTGGAAAGGCGAAATCAAGTGAAATGGCCAAAGCGATTGTGGCCAAGATAAGGGGGTCCTGATGCCTGGCTGGGCATCGAGCGTGATACTAGTGGAAGGCAAAGGCAGGAATAGAAATGTCAACGGAGCGAGCCACGAAAGATATCGGTTTACGTGGTATTCCGGTAGCTGACACAAGTATTTGCCTCATAGACGGGGTCGGGGGCGAGCTCTCATACAGGGGCTACGACATCCACGACCTGGCGGATTATTCTACGTACGAGGAGGTTGCTTACCTCCTTCTAAACGGCGATCTCCCCGCCCCTTCCCAATTAGAAGAGTTCTCCTCAAGACTCGCTTCGGAGAGAGAACTCCCTCAAGAGATCATGGATCAACTTCAGAAGATCCCAAGAACATCAGCGGCCATGGACGTGCTACAGTCTACTGTTGCCCTGCTAGCGGGTTCTGACCCAGATCTCTTTGACGAATCGAAAGAGGCTAACGGCAGAAAGGCAACTCGACTCGTAGCCAAGATGCCGACCATTGTCGCGGCATGGGATAGAGTCAGAAGGAAGCTATCGCCGATGGGTCCGACCAGAAAGCTGTCTCACGCGGCCAACTTTCTTTACATGCTCGAAGGGCAAGAACCGAATAGCGAAACTGCGCGGGATTTTGATGTCTGCCTCATCATACACGCTGAACATTCATTCAATGCATCAACCTTCGCCGCCCGAGTCGTCGCCTCCACAAGAGCGCACATATACGCCTCAGTTGTCGCCGCGATTGCAGCACTATCAGGTGAGCTTCATGGAGGTGCCAACGCCCAGGTCATGAAAAATCTCCTGGAAATTGGGGACCCAGAAAAGGTCGAAGGGTGGGTTAAGGCTCAGTTTGACTCAGGCCAGCGTATCATGGGAATGGGGCACGCAGTCTACAAGACCATGGATCCCAGAGCTGACATACTCCGACATATGTCCGAGAGGCTCGCTCGAAGAACGGGAGACCCGAAATGGTACCTCATGACACGGAAGATAGAAGACACGACAAAGCAGGAGTTCAAGAAGCGAAAGGGTGGCGAAATCAATCCAAACGTTGACCTGTACAGCGCCTCAGTGTACTACATGATCGGAATCGCTCCTGACCTGTACACGCCGGTATTTGCCATCTCCAGAATTGCCGGCTGGACGGCCCATATTATTGAGGAGAAATCTCCGGAACCACCAGTCAGGCCTACACTTTACAGACCATTGGCGGAATACAACGGAAGGTACTGCGGCCCTCTAGGCTGCGAGTATATTCCCTTGCGAAAGCGAAACGCATGATGTGATCCTTGGTCTTCTGGGAATCATTACAACGAACTCGATGATAGCGCTGTGGAAGAGCTTTCACACGATTTGTTCATCCTCAACTCTTGCAGTCATGTTGGGGCTTTCTCTGACTAGGTCATGGGTTTCTGAACAGAACCTGAACTTTGTGCTCCCTCTTGTTCTCTTGGCCTCCGCTAGTCAAGGCTGGTCTCGGAATGGGTTGGAGCCACCTGGCTGCTTCCACTGATATTCCACTCTTCGCCTCTGGGTATGCTCTTCCTGGTGGTGCCTCAGCAACTAGTAGATCACGTTCATGCCCAGCTGCAACTGCCGTCCGAGAGCTCTCCCTATTTCTTCTCCCGCAATCCGATTCGATTGCGTCAGGATATCAGCAATCGCTACCTCACTCTGCTAGACTCCTTGCTGATTCAGCCTCTTCGCTGCAAGCAGGCAGTATTCCCTATTGATTTCAACGCCTATTCCGATTCTATTCGTCTGAAGACATGCGATCAGAGTTGTTCCGCTGCCGAGGAATGGGTCCAGTACGACATCTCCTTGGAAACTGAACAGTTTGATGCATCGCCTGGGGAGCTCGACTGGGAACGGTGCGGGATGCCCAATCTTTCTTTTGCTCTCGCCGCTGAAGTTCCACACGCCGTTCGTCCATTGAATGAACTCGTCTCGAGTAATGTCCGATTTCCCTTTCCGCAGTTTCTTCCATCTGCTTTTGTACATGACCAAGACGGTTTCGACTGGGGCGATCACGTAGGGTGCGGAAGCGCTCATCCATGATCCCCACGCTGTGCGTCTGGAGATGTTTTGCTCGTTCCAGATGATCGTTGAATGATACTTCCATCCTACCTCCTTGGCGATGGTCGTGACGTCGGCGCACACGCTCTGTTGGCCCCCCTTGTTCTTGTCTAGCGGGATGTTTAGGCATAGACGTCCGTCAGGTTTCGCCAGATCATGGGTCTTCGACAACCATTTCCGCGTGAAGTCGAGGTACTGATCATAGGGCACGTTGTCGTCATAGCTCTGATACTTGATGTCGATGCCGTACGGAGGAGATGTCACGATGAGATCTATGCTCTCGCTTTCGATAGTACCGATCCCCAAGATATCGGCATTGTAGATTCGTAGCGAGTCTGTATCGAAGAACAGTTTCGCGGTCTTTCTATTTGCCATTTGCTTCAGGCTTCTTCCATTGATCCATTTGCTTGCTGACGACTTTACTCGTGGCAACGTCAAGGTATAAGAGCTTGACAACAATGTTGGGTCGCTCATCAAATCCAAGCAAGGTCCCTAGTGCATATGCATTCTCATTCCTCCACCACCACAGCTTTGGCACTAGCCTTGGGCATCACCGCGTCTTTCTTTGTCATTGAATTAGTGGGAGGAATTCTAACAAACAGCCTAGCCCTCCAAACTGACGCCTTCCACATGCTGACCGATGTTGTCGCCTTGGCATATGCCTTAGTGGCGGCTTGGCTTGCACAGCGACCCGTCACCTTGAAGAGAACCTACGGTTACTATCGCGTTGAGATATTGTCTGCGTTCTTGAACGGCATTCTCCTGTGGGCCGTTGTCATCTTCGTAATCTACGAAGCCATTCAACGGATCCAACAGCCCGCAAACGTACAAAGCCTAAACATGCTGATTATCGCGGTTCTTGGACTCGTAGCAAACGGGCTTGTTGCCGCAACTCTTTCACGCTCCAGAAATGAGAGCTTGAATCTCAAGGGTGCGTTCCTGCACGTAGTCGCCGATGTTTTGGGCTCAGTAGGGGCGATTTCTGCTGGACTAATCATGCTCTTCACAGGTTGGTACCAAGCTGATCCCATAGCCAGTATCATGATAGGCGTGCTCGTGTTCTACAGTTCTGGAAAACTGGTTCGCGACTCCGTGAACGTTCTCCTCGAAGGAGTCCCCAGCCACATCGACGTATCCGCAGTGGAGCGCAGGATACTCGGGATGCAGGGAGTGAAGAATGTCCACGACCTCCACGTATGGTCTATCGCGGACACCAAGATGTGCTGTATGAGTAGCCACGTGGTTGTGGAAGATGGCACGGACGGGAGAGACCTTGTCACGAAACTCATTGATATTCTGAAACAAGAGTTCGGGATTGATCACACCACCATTCAGCTCGAGGACGAACACTATCCGAAGGCGGCCGGCGAACACTAGAAGCTGAACTTCGCTTGACGGTCTCGCGCACTAGACGACGCGCAAAGCCTCAACCTGGCAGCTCATCAAACTCTGGAAGAGGAGGGAAACTGGGACGCCAGAAGACGCGATCACAACGAGAGGACTGACGAAAGTCTTCGGAAAGTTCACTGCCGTTGACGGCCTGAACTTGAATGTGAGACAAGGCGAATTGTTCGGCCTGCTTGGTCCAAACGGCGCCGGAAAGACCACGACGGTGCGCATGCTCTGTACCCTGATCGAACCCACACGCGGTACCGCCACTGTTGCAGGTTACGACCTCGTGCGGGAAGCCGCCAAAGTCAGGCGCCAGATCGGTGTCGTTTCGGAAGGCGTAATGCTCTACAAGGAGCTAACGATTGAGGAGAACCTGAGATTCTTCAGCAGATTATACAATCTTCCCAGCAGAGAAGCCGAGAACAGGATAGCACATTTGCTTGAGATGTTTAGGTTCGAGGACAAAGCCAAGCGAATGGTGAAGGCCCTTTCGTCAGGTTGGACCAAGAAAGCACTGATATGTGCAGCCCTGCTTCACAGCCCAAAGATCCTCTTCTTGGATGAAGTGACTTCTGGTCTGGATCCTCAGTCGGCAGCAGCCCTTCAGGATTTCACCAGGAACCTCTGCAAGGAGGGAGTCACGGTCATCTGGACCACTCATTACATGACGGAACCCGAGAAGATCTGCGATCGTGTAGGGATTGTGTTTGCGGGAAGACTGATCCAAGTAGGCTCACCGAATGAACTGAAGCGCAAGGTAAGCGAACTCTCTGTTATGGAAGTTGAAACACCAGGATTGTCCACACAACAGATTGAGAGAATCAAAAACATTGAAGACGTATGCAACATCTCATACACCGATCCAGTTCTGAGGATCACGTGCTTACATGATCATGCGCTGGCAGAGAATGTCACAAAAATCCTTCTATCCGAAGGCGCCAAGATCAGATCAATCAACACAAAAGACCCCACCCTCGAAGAGGCTTTCATCAGACTGACCGGTGGCGAAGAAGAGATCGACCGTTTCCTCGAGAAGGCAAGAACGGAATAGACGGAACAAACGAGCGACCTCTCTTCGTACAGAGGTGAAAATGGCCATGTACATCCGGGCGTTCCTCAACGATGCTCTAGCAGTTGTGACCAACGAATTTCGGCTCTTGAGACGCAATCGTACGGCAATCATAATTTCGCTTGTGATCCTGCCGATATTCTTCACAGCATCACTAGGAGGAGCTAGCGGCAGCGCAGGTGAGCGCTTTTCACCGACTGCACACCTTGCAGTGGCCTACGTTGACCATGATCTGACGATTGCCTCAGGTCGTTTCTTCGAGACACTTTCAAGCTCAGGAAATTTCAACAACTTGGTTCAAGGCTACAGTGAAGACAACGCCATCGCAACGTTAGGAACTGGGAAGATCTATGCAGCCATCATAGTGCCCAGAGGATTTGAAGATCATTTGGCAAAGAACGAGACGGATAGTCTGGTCGTCTATGTGGACGATAGCGTAAACGGTTTTGGGAGCCAAGTCGTCTCAAGCCTGCAGGGCAGTCTGCAGAGCTTCAGCCCAAGCGCTGATGAAGGGCCGCTTCTCAGTGGGGGCTCGTCACAAGTTGAGATCATTCAAAAAGGAGTCAAGTTCTCGAGTTTCAACATTGGATTGACGATCGTTCTAGGTCTCGTCATAGTATTCGCAACATTCTACGAAATCGCGGGCGGCATGTCACGTGAGAGCGAAAAGGGAACATACGCCCGCTTGCTAATGAGCCCTATCAGTCTTGGGGCCGTAATATTCGGCAAAACAATGTATGACTTGGTTCTCAATGTGATTCGTACGCTTATGGTTTTCGGGCTCGCTTTCTATGCTTATGGAGCGAGACCGAGTACCGACTTCGGAACAATCCTGGCAATTTCGCTTCTCATGGCCTTGTTGACGATGGGGTTTGGATTCCTGATTTCGGCGATCGGCATCGGGGTGAGGGCGGTCATCATCATCGAGTTCTTCCTAGTGTTGTTCCTTTTTGCCTTTAGCGGGTTCATCATAGACAGAGAACTCTTGAGGGGGATCTCAAGCACGATTTCGTACGTGTTGCCTTGGGCATATGGCATCGAGGTGTTGAAGCGCACCATACTTGTCGGACGTCCTCTGCTCACTATGACGGGCCAACTGGAATTCATCGCAGCATCCATCGCGATGTTCTATGGCATTGCATACGTTCTCCTCAGGTTGTCGCGGGAGAGACTTGTCACATGAATCCTTTCGCTCGTGACACGACGACTGTCACTGTTAAGGAGCTGAAACAACTCCTCCGCGACCCGCTTTCCCTGGCTCTGACCATAATGTTTCCGATACTCTTGATTCAGCTCTTCGTAGTCATAGTCACCGCATTCAGTGCGCCCAGCTACTAGTCGTCTACCTGACGACCACTTTGATTGCTGTGTTCACCATGTCTCTGGGACTGCTGCTTTCCACGAAGATTCGCAGTTCCTCAACATTGACGGTGCTCGAAATTGCGATAACATTTCCGCTTTTCCAACTCGCAGGCGCGGTTCAGGCTCCGGAGTCATTAGCCTCAGGCGGACGGGCGATAGCGCGAATACTGCCGTGGACCTACGGGAACGATGCGCTTAGACGTGTTATCTATCTCGGAGTCGAATTCGATGCGATAGTCATCGATTTGTTGGTTCTCTCGCTCAGTAGCCATGTCTTGTTACCAATTGCGACTCTCCTGTCAAAACGAACAATGTAGAACTGAGAACAACCACAAGAGCAGGAGAATTGATATACGCGGAATCGGAGCCTCAATGCAGGCCATGCTGGGGATGACATGATCTTGACTCGACGGGCACTGGTCTTCTCGATCATCATGATCATTGTTGTGGTCGCGCCTCTTGTGAGGAGTGTTGAAGCTGTCTCAGAACCGAACGTTGTAGTCACGTCAGTCTATTGGGGAACTAACCCTGCGGGAGGCGTATCTGTGCATCCTGGCGATACCAATATCCCGTTGTCGATTGTCCTGTCAAACGCGGGAGACGCAGCAGCTCGGGAAGTCAACGCTAAGCTTGTGTTGGCGGCTCCGTTCAGTTACGTCTACTACGTTGATGGAAAGTGGGTTTCCGCCGAGACGGTTGAGCAGAGCGCCGGTGACATGCTGCAAGGCTTCTCTTTCACTTTGAGATTTGCCTTGGCTGTGGCTTCAGATGCAACCGCGGGGGTTCACAGGCTCACGCTTATGGTCGATTACAAGACGGCGAGAGAACTTTTGCCTGTGGATAAGGTGCTTAGTGTGGACGTTCCTGTATGGACGGGTGACGTTCGTGTTCAACGTGTCCTGACTGTGCCAGCGAAGGTGTACCCCGGCGACAACCAAGTGGCGGTCAAGGCGTGGCTCGTGAACTCGGGCACAGGGTCAACAGCTGACCTTCAGGTTCGTCTGATCTTGGAGGACCCATTCAAGCCTTCTTCGGGAGGATCGGACACCTTCTTTCTTGGGACAGTGCAGCCAGGGCAGGTTAGCGAAGCAGATTTCTACATCGATATTAGCAAGTCGGCTCAGTTCGGAAGCTACAACCTCAGGCTAGTCACAGACTCATCTGGGTCTAGCGGCCAAGTGGAGATCGGACAGATCCCCGTCTACGTGAGCGAGAAAGTGAGGTTCGAGCTCGTTCAGGTGGAGCCTAAGGTTCTCCACGCCGGCGATTCCGGCGTTAGCATTAAGGTAACCATAAAGAACGTCGGCAGTACAACCGCGGACTCGGTAAGGGCCCAACTAAGGGTCGGTAACTACTTCTCAGGAACCCTCACAGACTTCCTCGGAACGATGGGACCGGCCGAGTCGAAGACAGCATACCTGACGGTTGACGTGGATGCTAAGGCTAAGCCTCAGATCTACAGAATGGATCTACGCATCGATTGGACACAATCCGACAACAGCCTTGATGACACCCTCCCGGTGGAACTCCAAGTGTCTGCTGCTGAACTTCCACTACCATTGATCGCGGTAGCCGTCGTCTTGCTCGCATTAGTGATTGCAGTTGTGGTTCGCAGAAGAAGAAAAGCACAGTCACTAACTGCGCACTGATCGGACCTAGGTCAAGCCTGCAGTGATCGCAGCGCCCACTTTTTTTCCTCAACGCCTGCACGCTTGTTTGTGACCCTCGCAAGCACAAACAGCAGTGAGGACACGCGATTCAAGTACGGAACGAGGTCAGGGTTCAGTTTCTCATTCTGCGCGAGCGTGACGGTTCTGCGCTCTGCACGTCTGGCAATGGTCCTGGTCACGTGCAGCGCAGTGGCAGCGCGGGTTCCAGCTGGAACTATGAAGGTCGATAGTACCGGCAACTCGGCGTCAAGTCTGTCGATCTCTTCCTCAAGACGCTTCACCATGGCTTGGGTGACCTGCCATTTCCGCGGGCTCGATTCCTTTGGACGCGTCGCAAGCTCTGCGCCCACGAGGAAGAGATCTTGCTGAATTCCCTCCAGTATAGCGTCGACCTCACTATCCTCAATTAGTGATCGAGTGTATCCAATCCAAGATGACAGCTCGTCCACCGTTCCATACGCCTCAACCCTCAGCGAATTCTTCGAAACTCTCTCCCCCGAGAAAAGACCAGTTTCTCCCCTGTCGCCCGTTCGCGTGTACATTCTTGGCATTGGAACCCTCACGGAGAAAGCTACATGACTGCCAATTCAGAGTTTCTAATCACAAAGGTACATATATGCGTGATACTACCCATGCGTTACGAGTAACGAGTACCTTGAGCTGGGTTCAGGGTTTCCTCCAGGATGCGGGGCGACGAGGCGTCACCGAGACCACTATCGACCGCTACACATGCATTCTCAAAAGGATCGTCAACCATGAGCATCTGAATCTCGAAGCCTGCACCAAGCCCGAGCTCATGGCTATGCTGGATCGCGTTCGAGAGAGATCCAGTCTCGCCTACTATACCCTGCACGTCGTCGTTGTCAAGATGTCTCTGAGGTTCCTTGGCCGAAAAGACCTAGCGGAGGAGGTCCCGTTCCCGAAGCAACCAGACCTGGGCACAGGGATACAGGGCCAGGTCCTCGAGCGCCAGGAAATCGAGCGGCTCATCAACGAAGCCCCGACATTACAGGATCGACTCATCATCGAACTGTTGGACGAATTGGGCGGGCGACGAAGCGAGATCGCCCTTCTCCGAATAAGAGACGTCCAATTCGATGAGTATGGAGCGATCATCTGGCTGACGGGGAAGACGGGAACCCGCCGACGCCGAATCTACGGCTGCGCCCCAGACCTACGCGAGCAGATCAACAACCATCCAGAGAGGAAGGATCCCGACGCCCGTCTATTCCTGACGTCGACGGGCAGCGCCTTCAGCGGGCAGACGCTCTACCGCCACGTCGTAGACCTCGGCGAACGGATACTCGGCAAGAAGATCTGTCCGAAGATGTTCAGGCACACCAGGGCGACCGAAGATTGCAAGTATTTCACTGATCGCGAGATGATGAAGCTCTTCGGATGGAAACGGCCCGACATGGTGGGCGTCTATACGCACCTAAGCATGAGGGACGTCGAGGAAAAGGACCTGGTATTGCACGGCCTGAAGCGGAAGGAGGAGATCCTAAGGCCGATCAGCCAGGTCATCAAATGTGTCTGCGGCCAGGAGAATGCTCCGATCGCTCTCTACTGCGTCGGGTGCGGCGCACTCCTGGCCAGCGAACAGATGGCCAACCTGGCGAAAGTCCTCTCGGACCCGAAGTTCATTCAGAGTCTGATCAGTAGCGAATCTTTCAAAGATGCTCTGCGGAAAGCCTTGGGAGAGAACGAATGATGAAATGGGGATGGGTTCTATGGTATGCCCTGATAATACTCGCTGTGCTGGCCTTTCTCTTCATCGGGATGGTAATTCTAGGATCGGTCGGCAGCATCTATCCATGAGTTTATTCCTGAATCAATCGAAGGGAATCAATCGAGAGCATCCGCTAGGTAGATGAAAGTGAAGAGAAAGCAGCGCAAGAAGTCTTGGTGTAAACAGTCGACTCAGAGCGTGGTCGGGCAAGCCACCCAGTAGACCAAGACTCCGCCGATGAGCTCCTTGCCGTGTCTATGTTCGACATTGTCCGCAGGAGCGGGATGCCTGTGGGAGCTCTCGCTTGCCGTAGCTCCCGCGATACTGAACGGCCCGCTCGATGCTGAGACACCTGCTACTCCGAATGTACCTGCCGATCCATCTGTGCCCGCTGGGATTTGGACGTTGAAGGTTCCTGGGGCGTGGTCGTGGGCTGGTGCTTGGAGAGTTCCTGGCGAGTGCGCGTGAGCTTCGCCTTGGCCCGTGTAGAGGCCTGTCGATCCTTGGAGAGCGATACGAGCGCTGCTCACTGTGAATTGCGTCGGAGAAATCGCCTCGATCTCGCAGACGATTAGATCACCGCCAGAATTCAGGACGGTGGCAACTACGTTCGGAGCGGCTGGATAGGCCGTCTTGAAAGTCACCGTTGCCTTTCCTGTCCCTGGGTCGGTGGTGACTTGGCCCGCTTGCACGAGCGCTGATGGTCCTGAGGGCGGTCCACCCATCATGCCGAGGCCGCTGAGGATGCGGCCTCTCCCACGCCCGATCTCATCTATTCGATTGTGGATTCTTGCGAGTTCGTAGCCCTGAATGGGCCTGGTCTGAGGCCTCCACTTCGCCATTAGGTTTGCAAGAACCCCCTGCCCTTGATTGTCCAGCCCTCGTCTTTGGAGAAGACGTAACTCATTTCTCTCATGAGCATCTCGACGCCCTCGAGGGAGAACTTGTAGCCAATTGGAATATCGACTCTGCCCAGATTGTCGAAGTCATAGTACTGCTGTGCTGTCATCAGGTTCTCCAGGACGGAGTTTCCGTAGATCTTGGCGAGCTTGTAGCTTGCCATATTGCTGGCAGGTTCAATCTGGATTCGCCTCGTTGCTGGGGTCGCTGGTACTTGGGGGCATCTGACCACGAGCGGTTTGATGAATCTGATCCCGTCAAAGAAGATGTTCACGGTGCCCATTCCGTAGGGATAGTTGTAGACCACGAATCGAACCTCAGCAATGTTAGACCAATCAACTACCTCGGTCGGGGGAGCGGTCGGGTTTGTTGGTTTGAATCCTGCTGAGGGGCCGAATGGGCGCTGGACGTAATTCCAAGGCGGGAAAAAGACGCTTAGCCCAGGATCATATCGGACAGATTCTCCAATCGCTGTTGCACCAGTCGTGCCGTCTTTGACTTCAATAGCGATGTTGAACGCTGTGTCAGATTTGATGAAGAAACCGACAGCAATGATCTCTCCCATCGTCTCATCCATCTTTGTCTCATTGTAGGCGTTGAGACCGCCCGCAGGATCCTGGCTGGGCCACTTTGATCCGCCTGGCGGATAGGGAGCGCCGAAGGGGAAGGGCATGTACCAGTAGAGTCGTTCATTCGACATGATCACGAGCGTGGTGATCTTGATGCTTTGACTTCCAATCACATGTTCTGTGGCCTCATCTGCTAGTATGTCGACGCCTGCGCCTTTCTTGTAGTCCGCGGCATTGCCTTCAGTCCAGGGATCGGTTCGGTCATCTCCTACGCCCCCGTTGTAGCCGACCTGCATTTGGAGCGGGATAGTGCCTGCTGATTCGTTGCCCCAGACCCAGATGTCGTTCTTGACGGGGAGCGAGTCTATGATTCGGTGCCTTCGCATCGTCTCCAAGTTGGCGGGGATCGACACGGCGCTGTCTCTGTTGCCTATCGGCTCGAAATAGAAGC
>Ga0315296_10002480_pt1 | contig 15727 bp, 17 predicted proteins | sample YL17G14_18_MG_FD_203921 | JGI IMG/M metagenome (GOLD analysis project Ga0315296, IMG submission 203921) | Sediment microbial communities from Yellowstone Lake, YNP, Wyoming, USA - YL17G14_18 | ecosystem: Environmental > Aquatic > Freshwater > Lake > Sediment | place: USA: Wyoming | collected... | reverse complement strand
CATCGTTGAAAAGCTGCGGTCTTTCTGCAAATAGACTTAATAACTGATTATCGATTTTGCAATCTAGAGTGACTGCAACATGCAGTTTGTTCCATGGCGACATGTGGCGAGTTGGGCATGCCTCTCCTGCGGCGAATGCTGCAGACTTTACAGCGTAGTTATTAACTTCCATGAGTGGCTCAGAATAGTCAAAAGCTATGGCGCCGAACGGACTGCCCCTGGGCTGGATAAGCTTTTCTTGAAACGCAAGAGCGACGGATCTTGTGTTTTCCTTCAGAACTATTCGAACATCTGCACTTGTGCCCTGCAATACATGAAGCCGAAAGCTTGCCAACTTTGGCCTTTCAAAGTTCTGACTAAGCCTGTTTACGGGTTCGCCAATGAAGCATTCTACAATCACAATGGGCAACCAGTCTACGTGTATGTGGATCCTATGTGCAACGGCGTCAGGTATGGCCCTCCGACTTGGGAGTTTGCTCACCAGACTCTGAGGGAGTTTGTGCAGGTTGCGATGGGACTATCCAGTGTGCAATTCAGAACAACTGGAAATGCTGGGCATCTTCGGCCGAATATCGGTTTTGGACTGCTGGATGGGCGGAGCCCATTCTAGGGGATATCTGCCTTCTGAGTGCATTGTTGCCTTTGAGGATTGATACCTGAACGGAATTGGAAGAAAGGAAGGGTGGGAGTGAGAGACTCTATTCGTTTCTCAGAGTGGAAAAACAGTTGCTGCAATCCACGCGAACAGAAGTGAGTTGAAGACTACGCCTGTTCCTATCTTTTGGGTTTCTCTGTAGAACCACCATGAACAGGCTGTCGAGATGGTGAAAATCGGCGCGAGAAGCCAGAAGAACTCTATGAGGAACGCTGCGAAACTCGGAACAAGCAGCCTATTCAACAAAATCATCGGAACGTACTGGAGGCACAGCAAAGCAACATATGGAATGACCTTAATGCCAATGACTTTACACAACGAAAGAAAATCTGCCGAAAACGTTGGCTTTGGCCGCGGTTCTCGAAATTCGTGAAGATACAGGCCTTCAACCAAGAAATACACCACAAAGAAAGGAACAATCGCCAAGAACATCAAGATTCGAATTGCCGGCATTAGCCCTCTAAGCAGAGGCGCGATGACGCCGAGATCGAACGCAAAGAGTCCTTCGACGAGACTGGCCACGATATATATGAGCGCAAATAGGCCTATGGCAACAATGGCACCTTTTCTGTCGAAGGCCTTTGATATTGCCATCTTGATATTGAGCTTTATTGTTGTATACTTTGCCACGATAAGCAGCGCTAGAAGACCACTTGCTCCAGTTGCTAACATCCACCAAGCAATTGAAGCCCCAAAAATCATCGGGGGAACGTTAACGACGAATCCAACAAGAATCATGGGAAGATACAGAACTAGGCCGAGACCGCCCCAGACAGCCAACACTTTCCAGTTTCCAAGAAAACTGCGTTCTTTTTCAAGCTCCGTCGCTGGCGCAGGTTCAGTTTGGAAACGTGACAAGAATGCCGAAATCGGAAAAATCAGACCAACCAGAGCACTGAGACCTATGATTATAGCGGCGTCTCGATAAGGGTAGAGCAACTGTTTGGATTCTTCGGTCGAGGGAACCTCTTGTTCAGAACCTTTCAACGCCTTTGACATCCAGTCGACGACTTCCACCCCAACGGCCGAATCAACCGGTTCAAAAAGATGCGTCGTGGAGGGAGTAACCAGTTTCCGAGCGTTCTGAGCGAGCAAGCTGCCGTAAGTACGGCCAATGGCCACTTCTTGAGAAGTCTCGAATATTGGTGGTAGTTCCTCTTTTTTGAGTTGGTCAAGGTCGAATAGTGTATCATATTTCCCTATGGCGATTAGGAGGTTCTTTGGAAAAGTGGAATTGAGCGAACCATAGTCAGCGCCAGTCGCCATGTTTCCAACGCCTCCGCCGATGAAGACCGAAGCGCGGATATCTCCATGAGCTAGTGCTGCTGCACGAATCGCTCCGGCGCCAAGACTGTGTCCGACAAGACCAACCAAGGAGGCATTCACAAATGATTGGGACTCCAAGTAGCGCACAGACGCTAACACACCTAATGTAGGATCTTCATTATAGCGAAACTGACCTTCAGAACTCCCATGCCCAATGGCGTCGATTGCCAACGCAACAAAGCCATTTCTGGCCAGTTCCAGCCCAATGCCACTCATGACCTGTTTTGCCTCGCTTATTCCATGAACCAAAACAACACAGGGTGCAGGATTGTCCGTGCCAGCAGTGCGTGGACGATAGAGTAGACCACTTATCTTCAATCCATCATCAAGCACCGATACCTTACTGACATCAACTTGGCCAAAATCCGTGTTAAGAAAACCTGCAACTGCAGTCGCTGAGACAAGGATGCATGCCATAAACAGAATAGCCAAGCACTGAAGGTTGACCGCGTTCAATTCTCAGTCTCTTCTTGAAACTCGGTTAATCTGCGCAAAGGTATGTAAGAACCAAACGTTAAACTTTGTGTACGTTGGCCCAACTCTCATGGTTTTCAGCATCAACTGGGCACTGAACAAGTTATAAGCAGGGAGAATCTTAGGACAAAGCCCGATCTGAATGCGGTGACCCGGCTATGGCGAACCTCAAGACTGGCTTGTCAATGCTTTATTGTCTAGGCAAGCCGTTTAAGAAGATGATTCGCGAGATTCCTAGTGCAGGTACAAGATACATAGAGATCGTTGACGACGGTCTTCACGTCTTGAGCAAGCAGAGAGTTTCGACTCTAAGAGAAATAGGCGAGTCCTACGAACTGAGATACATCGTGCATGCGCCCTTTGCAGGTGTAAACATAGCCTTATCATCCAGACTGCTATTGAATGCGATTCTAAGAAGACTCAAGCAATCCATCGTAAACACAAGAGTCTTAGGTGCCAAGTCTTGGATTTTTCATCCAGGCATGAAGACGGGTATAAGCATGTTTTATCCCGGCAGGGACTGGATCGCGAATTTGAAAAATGTAAACTTGATCGTGAGATTTGCCCAAGACAATAGCGTCGAGCCGATTCTGGAGAATGTTACAGAGCCTTTTCTTATGAAAAGCGTTGATGATTTCAAACGTTTCTATGATGAATTTGACGGGGGTTTGAGGATGGCTTTGGACACAGGGCACGCAAACATTAGTGGAGGATTGGAGGATTTTCTCACGGAGCTTTCGGGCAGAATCGTGCACATTCATGCCCATGACAATAACGGGAAAAGCGACCAGCATCTCGGAGTGGGCCGAGGCACCATCAAATGGGACAATTTCGCAAATCTAGTCAAGCAGATTCCGGGAGAATGTGTGATAACAGTTGAATCGGTTGAATATGTGCGGGAAAGCTTGGACAAGATTAGACGTATGGTAGCTTGATGATCAGTCCCCGTCGTTTCAACAACTTGCTATTCTGGTTTTTCCTTACGGGCAGCTTTCCTTTTTTCTGAATCGGGCAGGGGAAGGTCTATTCTTGAAAAGTCTTCAGCAACTTGAGTATTCTTGAAGATCCTCTGCGCTTGTTTCAGCAGCTTGTCAGCGTCTTCGTATCTTGCGCTTATGTGCGTCAGAACTAGACATTTTGCTTTCGCCTTTTTTGCATTCTTTGCCGCTTCGCTCGGTGTCGAGTGTCCGTCTTCCTTGGCTCTTTCGATCAGTTCGTCATCTAGAGTAGAATCATGAATTAGCAGATCAGCGCCTGATGCAAATCTCACGAGTTTTCTGAATGGGCGTGTGTCTCCTGTATAAACGATCTTTCTGCCAGCCCTCGGAGGTTCACTCACTTGCGCAGGGCTTATGATACGTCCATCAGGCGATTTCACATTTTCACCGTGCTGGAGCCTTGACCACAGAACACCCTCTGGAATGCCCAATCCTTTCGCTTTCTCAGGGTGGAATCTTCCTGGTCTGGGTTTCTCTACAAGTGCATAGGCTAGACTCGGAATGACGTGGTTGGCCCAAACAGCCTCGACTACGTATTCGTTTCCTCTGCAAATTATGCCCTCCTCCTCTATTTCGTGAATCTCAACCGGGAAAGTCAGCACAAACTGCACAGTCTCCTTAATGCCTTCCAGAAAATGCTTTATTCCAAATGGTCCGTAGACGTCAAGCTTTCGTTCTCGATCAAGCAGGGCCATAGTTTGCAGGAGTCCTGGCAAGCCCAGAACATGATCACCGTGCATATGCGTTATGAATATTCTCATCTTCTTGTGAAAACCAACTTTGGCCTTCACCATCTGCCTTTGCACGCCTTCTCCGCAATCAAACATTAGCTGCTCGCCTTCTCGCAGCACCGTGACGGCCGGCAGGCTTCTTTTCGGTGTAGGAATGGCCCCGCCTGTGCCCAGAAAGATTATCTGAAGGCTCATAGGCTTCTCACGTCTTTTCGAATAGCGCTATTTCTCTTGTTAGGGTTCTGTGAACATAAACGAAATGCGACTCTAAATGCTTATACCCCAAGGATGTGCCTATCCTTGCTATTTCCAACGTTTTCGGCGAAGCAATGCATATTCTTTGCTTTTTTTTCAGCATTGCGAGTGTCGCATGCAGAACTTCTTTGACAATCTGGTTTGTTGTGCGCTTCAACGTGATCGTAGACCTTCCATAGGGTGGGTCAGTTACGACATAATCAACTCTGCTGAGAGGCGGGTCACTCGCGTCAGCGATCAGCATGCCTTCAGGTTCTATTTGAAAATGGTTCAAATTCCGGAATGCGCCGTTTACCATACGTCTTTGAATGTCAGCGCCCAGAACACGGCAGCCAATAAGTCCAGCTTCTACAAGCATGCTTCCGGTTCCGCAGAAAGGGTCGAATACTGTGTCTCCAGATCTGGCTCTTGTCAAGTTTACCATGCACCTTGCAAGTTTTGAAGGCATTGCCGAAGGGTGAAAGAATGGTTTCTTCCTTGCTCGTCTTTCCACGAAAGGTTTAGCCGGAATCTCGGCAAGTCTGAGGCCGAAGATAAAGGAGTCGCCTGTGAGGACTCCGATGTAAGTTTTGTTTGGGCTTCTCAGATTCACTTTGGCATTGGGGTTTTGTTTCAACAGGAGTTCGCCGATCTTACTCTCAAGATCCATGGAGTTCAATTCAGGAGCGTTTGTCCTTACGCGTCTGATGCGAACGGCGAACGTTTCTGTCTCTCTAAGGATTCCGCGGATGCTTTCCGATTGCATTGATTTGACTATGTTGTTTTCCTTGCCTTGAGATTTGACCAGTTCCAATCCGCAGAACCTTGTGAACGCTGATCTGCGTCTAATTGGTTCCACGCATGCAGGGTCGGTTTCAACCCTCAAGACCTGATCGAGCTTTTCCAAGATCTCGTACTTGAAGTCTTCAGCCTCAAGAATGGCCTTCAATTCAGACATTGGAAGATTCTCATGTTCACCTGACAGGAAGAAGAAAAGCTTGGCCACGCTAATGCTCCTTTTCAGGTCAAGGCTTTGCTTACCAAAGGTGCGATTGAAACCCTGCTCAATGGTCCTGGAACGCAGTCTGTGCTGACTATTCCGTCAGCTCCGTTTTCCAAGATCTTCTTCTGGGAATCTCCCATCAGCAAGGCATGGACGCAAGCAGCATATGCTTTTCTGGCGCCTTGATTTTTTGCCAGCTTCACAGCTTTGGCCATTGTTCCTCCGCTGCTTATTATGTCGTCAAATATCACCACGTCTCTATTCTGGATCGGCAACTGCTTCTCCTCAAGTGTGACGTTTCCTGTTTGTACGTCTCTCTTCGTTGAAATGTAGCCGTATCCGCCTTTCAATATGCTGTCTGCCTCGGCTGCCACGTTCACAGCTTTCTTGCCTAGAGACAGTGAAACAGGGTTCTCGACTAACCTATTCGCCTTGAAGTATTCTGCCAACATGGGAATGGCTGATAAATCGTTCACAGGGATGCCGAAGGTTCTCAACAAGCTTGGGCTGTGAGCGTTCACGGTTATTATCTTGCTTACTCCGCATTTCTCAAGCAGTCTCACGATTGTTCTTATGCTGAAGGCTTCGCCTGGCAGAAATCTCTTGTCTTGGCGGGTGTACGCAAAGTATGGCACAACGGCTGTTATTCTTCGAGCTTTCAAGTCCAAAGCATTGTCAGCCATGAGCAGTAGCTGCAAGAGTCTTTGATCTTGAGGCGGACTGGTTGTCTGCACTATCACAACGTCTTCAGCTTGCAGAGATTCTGTTTCGAAGCGTAAGTAGGACTCGCCATCTGGGAACGTTTTAAAAAACATGGGAACGGTTTTTGTGTTCAGGAGCTTGGCTATGGCTTCACCGAGTTCTCTTGAGGCTGGCCCTGGGATAATCTTCATTGTCTCGCCCGGTTTTGAATGCGGTCGCGGTGGCTTTTAGATTTTTCCAGAAGCTTTGTGTTGATCTATTAGTTCCTTAGCCCTGTCGACGCGGATCTTGCGTTCTTTGACCATCCTGTCTGCGACTAATTCTATCAGGTCGTTTGTTGCGCCTGCAGCGATGGCAATGTTCTTTGCGTGAAGCGACATGTGTCCGCGTTGAATTCCTTCGCTTGCCAAAGCCCGAAGCGCTCCCAGATTCTGAGCTAGGCCTACCGCTGTCGAGATCTCTGCAAGTTCGTTGGCTGTTTTCGCGCCAAGGATTTTCAGTGATATTTTCGCTGTGGGATGCGTTCGCATGGCGCCCCCTACGAGACCTACAGCCATTGGCAACTCTATTGAGCCAGCTAGGTCGCCATTTTCATTCTTTTCCCATGTAGAAAGCGATGTGTAGTGTCCGTCTCTGACGGCGTAAGCGTGGGCTCCTGCCTCTATCGCACGGTGGTCATTGCATGTAGCTATCATGACAGCGATAATTCCGTTCAAGATGCCTTTGTTGTGGGTTGCTGCTCTATACGGGTCTGCCGCGGCGAAAGCGCAAGCGTTGACTATACCGTCAACCACTTCTTCTCCGCCGACTGATTCTTTGGGCACGACGCATGAAGCTCTGGCCAGGCGCTTCGTTGCGAGATTGGAGATTATCCGCAAATATACGCGTCCGCCGGTTAGCCGTTCGATTATCGGGGCAACAGCCTCTGCCATCGTGTTGACGGCGTTTGCGCCCATGACGTCACGGCAGTCAACGTGCAGTTCAGTTATGACCATAGGGCCTTGAGTTGTCTGAATGACTTTTGCTTCCAAGTCTTTGGCCCCGCCGCCAACGGAGACAAGCACAGGGTCTTGTTCGTTGGCCTTTTTGATGATTTCATCTTTTCCTTGGAGAACGCGCATTCTTGCGGCATTTGGATCCTTTGTGCCCACTGTCTGTATCTGGCCAATCATTACGGGGGGTGTGCTGCTTGTGTAGAATCCTCCCCCGTCACGAACCATTTTCGCCGCGTAGCTTGCCGCAGCGACGACTGAAGGTTCCTCTAGTGCCATGGGGATTATGTAGTCGCACTTGTTTATGAGAAAGTTGACTGCTATTCCAAGGGGAACTGGGAAGGCGCCTACGACGTTTTCTATCATGCGGTTAGCCAGTTCGGAAGGTAGGGATCCCGTGTTCTGCAATGTTGCACATTCTTCGTCTGTTAAGCCTGCAAATTCCTTGACGCGTTGCAGTCTTTCCTTCGGGTTCAGCTTATGGAAGCCTGATATCAGAGATGATTTGCTCATGAATAATCCACCTTCACCTTTATGTGATGCTATCCAAGAATCTTTCTGAGTCTTTTAAAGCTTGGCAGACTCTGGGAAAAGGCTAAGGCTTTCGCTGGAGACTCCGTGGTTTAGAAAAGTGTGAGAATAAAGGAAAAAGAAAGGTGGGAGGTTACTCGTACCTCACTTCGATGTCAAAGTTCACCGTTCCGCTTGTTCCAGTCTTAGCCTTTACGTCGAAGCTTAGTCTGTAGTATTCTCCACTGTCTAGCGGGGTGTTTCCTGTGTACGTACTATAAGAGTCGCTCTGTGTGGTCATGGTCAAAGTGTCAACGTACGTCCAGACTCCAGGTACAGTAGCGTTTTCGTAGATGTACGTGTTGAACCATTCAAAAGTGCTCGTTGAAACGTTTGTGGTCACAGTCATTGTCAGGTTGTGTGAGGCTGTGTCGTTGTTCTTCAGGAATAGGCATTCGGTGAAGTTCTGATTGATACCAGGTTGGATGTCTAGGTCGATGGTTACGGTGCCGCCCGAGATGGTGGTGTCCCCAGGGGCATTTTCACCTTCTAGCCAGATCATTTTTGCGGTTCCTATTGTGACGCTGCCGTCTATGTACATGTAGCTGTAGACCTGTGCGCTGACTGCCGCTATGAGTATTGATGTAATCAAGAGAGTCACGAGTTTCAGGCTTTTCTTTAGGTTTATCTTCATATTGTCATCTCACCTCCCTCCTTCGCTTTTTGTCTTTGATGTTGTCTACCCACATTCTTGCGAAAATGTAGACGCTTACGCCTAGGATGACTACGCAGGCTACTGCCAAGGCAATGGCTGAGCCTACGAAGGCGGCGCCTCCCCACTCCGGTTTGATAGCTGCGTATGTTGTTGCGCCTGCAATTGCTACGCTTCCGCCGAGAACTATGTACCACCATTTTGGCTTGAAGAAAATGTAAGCACCTAGTCCAACGACGAATGTGTCGAAGGCAACTATGCCTATGAATGTGGCTTCCCAGGACATTTGTGGGAACATTACTAGCGGGTGAACCGCTATTTCCGCATAGTTGGCTAGGAACAGCGTGGATATTGAAAGGGCTGGAAAGGTCATGGCTAGCATCAATATTTTTGCATGGTTCATCAGTTTCCTGGTTATTCCGATGTAAGCGTTGATGGCAATGATGTTTCCTAAGGCTACGACGAGGTATATGAAGCTGTACCAGAAGCGCATGTACTCACCGAAAAGGCTCATGAACTCTCTGCTGACAAGCAGGTTTCCGAAGCCTGCGAGGGCTCCCACTTGATATAGGTACGGTAACTGCCACGGAAAATGCTTGTCTAGCAGACAGGTCAGAAGGCTTATGGCTAAGAAGAGGTCTATGCCCAGCAACAGAAAGAACTCTGGCTGCAGTGGGGAAGCCAATGTCGGTACCGTGGTGAAAAGTCTGGTATCTTGTTATTTAAGAGATATGAATTAGGAATCAGAATTTGACTTCTACGCTAAGGAAAATGTCAAGGACAACAATACTTTGACCTAAGAGTTTAATGAGGAAGTCGCGTCGCGTCCTCCTTGTTGAGGTGTCTGTTGGTTATCTCCTTGGCAAAGCCGCAGCAGATATTCCGAACCGTTTACGAATTTCCAGAGCCAAAGCCTCAGCGTGACCAACTCGAAAGTTGTCGGTGATTACAAGCCCAGGTCTTGAGCGTCTCACATATTCAAGTAGCCCATCAAAATCGGAGTGATCACTCAGAGCCAAAACGTACTCCTTGTCAGATTTCTGGCGAATAGGTTCATCGAATTCCCATCCGCTCACGTATATTCGAAAGCTGTTTCTTCCCACCGTTCCCGCGGTGTTCATATGGTAAAAGGCAACGCATGGCGCATTCTTCTCGAGTAGCCCTTGCCCTTCGTATTCGTCGGACAAGAACAATCGCCCCAGGCGCATACCATGCTTTTCGCAGACTCTAGAAACGTGGAAAGTCTTCTCGGACATCACGAAAGGCACGCTGACGCCTGCTTTGTGGAGGATCTGCATCACTTCCTGCAGTTTGCCGTGATAGCCAAAAATGTAAACACTTCCCTGTCTCAGACCTTTTTCCACAAGGGAGATTAGAAGGTCTTTCAGATCTGTGTGGAAGGATCGTCTGCAGGCTGGGCTTCCGTATGTGGCTTCCATTACGAGTACGTCGGCTTCCAGAACAGGAGTATCATCGATTCTGAAGTCGCCTGTGAAAGCGATGCGCTTTCCCTCGGCATCATCGACAAGAACTTGAGCTGCTCCTAATATGTGGTCTGCCTTGAAGAACGTTATGCCCTCTTCTTCATATTGAATCGTCTTGCCGTAGTCGACAGTTTCCACATAACCGCCCATAAGGAGAAGAGGGCTGCGGATTACGTCAATAAGGTCTTTTGTGGCTTGTGTCATCAAGATCTTTTCGCATGTCTTCAGGCTTTTTTGCAGTCCTTCCATGTGGTCTGCGTGGGCATGAGTGACAACTCTTAACGGCTTGTTACCATCGTAGGCGTCGCATGCAATGTTCTTGCCGAGGATCACTGCTCCTCTTTCGGTTACCGTTGCTTTCGTGGACAAAGGTGTTCGCCTCGGCTATTCCTTTGAGGTGAGCCAGTGGATCACTTCTCGCGGATTGTCGCACTCTATTTTGACTCTTATTGGTCCTAGAGGAGATTCGGCTTCTTCTTGCGAGAAGGATACGTGTCCAGCAAACGCGACCTGCTTGTTAAGGCAGAAGCTTACAGATCTTCGGTCCAAGCCGTGAAGAAGCGCTGTTCTGGCGGCATCTCGGATGCGTTCTCTTCGAAGAATGTTGTAGATCTTGGTTAGGGCTTCGAGACCTTTCGATTCTGCAGTCAATGTCTTTGCATTAAGTGTGTCCTCGGTTCTGATGCCTACGCTGCCGAACATGTTTCCTATGGCTTTCTTCACTTTTTCTTCAGATTCTGTCGGGTTCACATCGACTTTGATGTGAACGGTTATTTTATCCATTTCGTCTCAATCTTCCCTAGAATCTCTCGTATCTTGGCTTTTGCCGGTTTGATCTCTCCCTCATTTACTACTACATGTTCAGCCATAGCTATAGCATTTCCTAATCCGACGCTCAGTTCCCTCATGTCTCTTTCTAGGAAGATCTCGGCGTCTCTTGGGTCATCGCTTCTCTGGCGGCTGTAAAGCCGCTTGAATCTGGTTTCTGGGGATGAGTGGATCGCGACCAAAGTGAAGCTCTTGAAATGCTTCTTGAACTCCTCAACTTCACTCAGACTTCGTATGCCATCAACGATAATCTTTCGTCTCGCGGACTTTTCAATCTTGGGCGCACATCTCTTGGCAATGACGGCTTCTCCTTCTGTGCGTCTCATTTCAAGCATTATTTTGCCGATGTTTTCAGGAGTCGGAGGCAAGTTTCTTCTTTTCGCTTCTTCCCGAACTTCATCGCCCATTATAACTGCTTCATAGTTGCTTTGCAGGGCGACGTTTAGCATGATGGATTTTCCTGATCCTGGCATGCCAGCTACGCCTATGACGAGTTTTTCCGTTAACATGACATGTCCTTCAGTCGGTATTTTTCAGAATGAAGTTGATTTTATAGATTAAAAGCATTTATGACAGAATGGAATGAGTGATAGACAGAGGATCTGGTAATGAGCGAGTCGATAAGGAGCTTTATGGCTTTTGACCTGAATAGCGATGCAGTCCTGAAGAGATTGGTTGACGCACAGAATCTGCTCGTCAAGACTGGGGCAGATTTGAAGCCGGTTGAGCCTCAGAACATTCACATCACTGTGCGATTTCTCGGAAATATCGGACCCAGTACAGTTGAGAAGATTTTTGAAGAGATAAAAAAGGTTCAGTTTGTCCCGTTCGACGTGAGACTCCAAGGAATGGGTGCTTTCCCTAGCGCGAAATACGCCCGTGTCGTGTGGGCTGGCATTTCGCAGGGCGCTGAGCAAATGCAAAGCGTTTTCAATCAGTTGGAGCCTCGTCTGAACAGCCTAGGGTTTTCGCCTGATCCTAAAGGTTTCAGTCCGCATTTGACAATTGCCCGTGTGAGGTCTGCAAGGAACAAGTCCGAGCTTGCAAGATTCCTAGATGAAAATGTGGACTTTGAGTTCGGTGCCATTAAGGCGTCGTGTTTGAGGCTCAAGAGAAGTGATTTGACGCCGAGCGGTCCGATATATTCGACTTTGAAGGAGTTTTGTCCATAGGAATTGTGGAAAAGGATTAGGCCTTATGCAGGACAAGATTAGCAAGGTTTTGGCAGCAGTTAGGAATCGTGTTACTCCCAAGGCTAGTGAACGTGCAAGAATTGGCGTTTTAGTTGATAAGCTTGAGAAGAAGGTCGCTTCGGCTGCGAAAGAGTTAGGCGTCAAGGTTGTAGTTCGTCTGGAAGGCTCGATGGCTAAGAATACATGGCTCAGCGGTGAGTGCGATGTCGACATTTTCATGCGAGTCACAAGGGCTATGCCTCGTAAGTCGCTTGGAGAAGTGTGCCTGAGAATCGCCAGAAAAGCCACCGAGGGTTCAGAACAGATTGAAAGGTTCGCTGAGCATCCCTATCTCGAGGCCTTCATTGATGACGTAAGAGTCAACATTGTACCCTGTTACGATGCGAAACCGGGCAGATGGCTGAGCGCTACCGACAGGACTCCGTTTCATACCGATTATGTGAATGGGCATTTTGATGAGCAGCTACGTGGCGAAGTCCGAGTTCTGAAGAAGTTTATGAAGGATATCGGCGTTTACGGTGCTGAGATAAAAGTCGGCGGCTTCAGCGGTTACCTGTGCGAACTCCTGGTCTTGCATTACAGGTCTTTTGTGAACGTTTTGAGAGCTTTTGCCGTTGGCAAACAGAGGATAGTCGTGGACATCGAGAACTCCTATAAGGGAAGAGAGAATGAGCTGGGATTGCTGTTCAACGAATCGCTCGTGATTGTTGACCCAGTTGACAAGGGCAGAAACGTGGCCTCAGCCGTCCAGTGCAATAGGCTGCACACTTTTGCAGCAGCTGCAAGAGCTTTTCTGGAGACTCCGAGTCTGGATTTCTTCTACCCGAAGCCGACGTCGGCTCTGACTTTGAAAGAGCTGAAGGCCAGACTAGCTAAGCGTGGCTCGGCAATTATTTTTGCCGTCTTTGGGAGAGTTGAAGCAGTGCCAGATGTTTTGTGGGGGCAGCTCTACAGGTCTCAACGTTCGTTGCGCAAGCTTGTCGTCCTGAGCGATTTCAGTCTCTTAAGGGACTTTGTATGGAGCGATGAGAAGGGATTGAACGTTTTTGCTTTTGAGCTTGAACAGTGCCAGATTCCGCCCGTTAAGAAGCATCTTGGTCCGCCGCTCGAAAGGGAGCATGAGTGTCACGACTTTCTGAGAAAGTATCGGGACAGTTCCAGCGCAGTTGTCGGACCATATGTTGAGGATGGCAGGTGGGTCGTGCAGATTCATAGGAAATATACCGACGTTATGTCTTTGCTCAATGAGAAGCTGAAAGACGGTGGAAGAAATGCAGGTGTCGCAAACAAGATCTCGCATGTGCTCAAGCAAGGTTTCAACATCTATGCTGACGAAGAAATAGCCAGCGTTTACTCGGAGAATCGTGAATTTGCAGTTTTCCTGACCGATTTCCTCTCAGGCAAGCCTCGCTGGTTAGAAACCGCTTAGACCGGCAACTATGAGAACTGCGCCCAGCAACCAGCAGTACAAGGAGAAAAGATGGAACTTCCTGCCGATGATGGCCTTTTGAAGCAGTCTGAGGGCGAAGTAGCCTACTATCGTGGCTACGACCGTTCCGGCGATGATTTCCGTCCAGCCAATACCTGCTGTTACTAGCTGAGTTCTTTCTTCGTACAAGGTCAAGCCTGCGGCTCCTAGTATGGAAGGAATTGAAAGCAGAAACGAAAACTTAAACGCCCTTTCATGTTCTATTCCCAAGAGTAGAGCCATGGCTATCGTTGCGCCGCTTCTTGAAACGCCAGGGGTTATCGCTATTCCTTGGGCTGTGCCGATGATCAAGGCTGCTGGTATGGCAATTGTCTTATTCTGTCCTTTCCCGAACTTTGAGATGTAAAGAATCACTCCGAAGGAGATCAAAGCGGCAGCGATTGGCATAACGCCGTTGAAGTAGTTTTCAATTGCGTCGCCGAAGACTAAGCCGATTAGGACTGTGGGGATTGTTCCTATGATTATTGGGGTGACGAGTTGCCCGTTCTCTGACTTGAAGTCAAGGTGCACAAAAGCAGAGAGGACTCCTTTTATTTCCTTCCTGAAAAAGAATATGATGACTAGCACGGTTCCGATGTGGAGGATTCCGTCATACGCCGTGGAAACCGTCCAGTTCAAAAAATGCTGAGCAAGTTTCAAGTGCCCAGTACTTGATATCGGCAGCCATTCGGTTATGCCTTGTATGATTCCCAGAATTATCGATTCTATTAGGTTCAATATCTTTCGCTCCTTACTTCCTTCTGGCATGTTGGCTTAAAAGTTTGATTGTTGCCTTGGCGCCTCCATTTGGTCCTCTCGTGTGGCGTTGTAAATAGTGAGAAAGCAAAATCTACAGAGAGAAGTATATCACAGCCCAAGACAAGATCGCTACTAGAACTGAAAAGGCAAGCATAAACCAGGCCCATTTGAGGCGATATTTGCCATTTTCATGTCTAGAGATGCGTTGGGTCAACCTAATGATTCTAGAGTTCGTGAATGCGCGTTTTTCATACTTAGTGTGGAAGTTCTTGTACGGTTCTTCGAGCAATACTTCCTCGAGTAATTTTCTATAGTAGAACAGTCTAGCATAGAAGTATATGCCTAGGGCTCCTAGGGCAAAATAGACAAAACTAAAGATTACTTTCGCAAGCAGTGTTTCGACTTCTGCAAGGACTATCAATGTTCCAACCAAACCAAAGAATAGAGATACAGATGCTTATGTGCGAGCAAACCTCAGCGGAGTAATGCTGTAGAATCATCTCTATTTCTTCTTTTCCAGGTTCCACCTTGAAATATCTCCTATGTTAATTCATATGGGCAAGGGATATAAAAGAATTCTGAATATTAGTGCGTGAATACAATGCGAGATTGGTCGTGTTCTAATATGAGTGAATATCCGTTTGGGAGCCGCGAAGACCGTGAAATGCTTTTAGAGATGCCATCAGAGAGGCTGCTTGATTTCTTCTTTCTGCAAATTCGGAATTTGTGGAGGGTTGATGGCCTATACTTCTTGGGCATCGAGAAACGGTTTGGAACTGAGGCAGCTAGAGACATTGATGCTGGGGTATGGGCGAATATGGCGGCTATCGAGGCTAAAATCTTGCAAAGAATGTTCAATGTAGGCGAAGGCCCAGATGTGCCAGCAATCATAGATTTGCTACGCAAATCTAGTTGGGCTTTGGATCAACCGTTCAAAAAAGTTGAGATCAGCGCAAAACGGGCCACTTTGGGCATTGATCGTTGCAGAACGCAGGAGACCCGCGTGAGCAAGGATCTATGCGAGTTTCCTTGCAAGCCTGTACGGCTTGGGTATCTGAAGGCTTTTGCGAAGACTTTGAATCCAAAGGTAGAAGTGAGCTGTCTCGTTTGTCCTCCTGAAACGCACCCGAAAGAACTATGGTGCAAATGGGAATTCGTATTGCACATTTGACAGTTCGCACCATGTTTTTACCATCAGCCATTTTCTCTTTCTGAACATCATTAAGTCGCCTTTCTGGCACACGTATTCAAAGCCCGCTTCGATCAGAGCACTAATCTCTTCTTTCGTCGCTGCCACTTTGCACACGTAACCGTCTGTTTCCTCAAACTTTGCCAGTTGCTTGCGCGCGCTAGTGCCAAAAAAGAAAAAGGCGCGCGAGTTTAAATTCTACGATTCTGCTTCGTGCAAAAGCTCTTGCATGCTCGCAGTAAAGTTGACTTAAAGTCTTCACCATCAAACGGCATTGCAGAACTCAATTGAAACCTTGCCCATGTGAAAACGTCATGTTTAAATTTAAGCAGACTCTAGAAACATTTTCTTAAGAGTTTTAGGGAAGGCTAATTTGCTTGGCAACAAGGAAGGAGCCTATTTGGATAGCGAGAGACCTTTCGAAATGCAGCGGATGCCGCAAATGTGAGATTGCCTGTTCGCTTCATCA
>Ga0315296_10002479_pt1 | contig 15728 bp, 19 predicted proteins | sample YL17G14_18_MG_FD_203921 | JGI IMG/M metagenome (GOLD analysis project Ga0315296, IMG submission 203921) | Sediment microbial communities from Yellowstone Lake, YNP, Wyoming, USA - YL17G14_18 | ecosystem: Environmental > Aquatic > Freshwater > Lake > Sediment | place: USA: Wyoming | collected... | reverse complement strand
CATGTCATAGTTGACTCTGGGAGGTTCCTTCTCATGGAAGGTTATTGTTCCCGTTGACGCGTAGGCGCCGCCAAAGAATATGACAAGATCAAAGAGTGGTCGAGAGTACATGGTGCCGTCTATGCCTGCAAACCTGACGGTTGATGCTCCGAAAAACGCCTGCACGGTCTTGAACACTTCTCCTCGGTCAAACCCCATTCTGATGAAGTTGGAAAGCAGGTCAGCGTGGAGGTTTTTGAGTGATGAAAACCGTTGCTCATAGTCGGAGACTTGCGCTGATGCTCCGAGTCTTAAGACATCACTCGTTCTTCGTATGGTTCCGCTCAGTGATGACATGGCAATCTGTTCTCAGTTACGTCAAGTAATAAGGCTTTCAACGTTCTAAAAGCATTGTCAACTAGAGCGTTTTCACACGCCCTGTCGTTTTGGTGGGATTTGCTTCAAACATGTAGTCAATGTATCACTATCTTGGGCGTAGTGCGAATACTTACCGTTGAGATGAAACGTTGTTTATGAAAGTCAAACTGAAGCGCGAACATAGCGCGCGCGTCCAAGTTTAAGCGCGCAAGATCCTTGATACAGGAACGCGATCACAAATGATAAATCCCCTTAATCAGATGCAAGTGTTGAGCGATTCTGAAGCTCGGTGGGAATTTGATTGAAGTACATGATTGAGATTGACAGAGAGGGATGTATAGCCTGCGCAATGTGCTACACTATCGACTCAACACATTTTGTAGGCGATGATGAAGGGAAATCGAAGGTCGTGGGCGGAAAAAGTAATGGTAAATCGACGGGCAGTTTCGAGGACGAATCTATAGGCGAAGCTCAGGCTGCGGAGTCTTCGTGTCCTGTTAGCGTGATCAAAGTAATCAAAGCTGAGCAGTAGCGATGTTTGATTATGGATTAGTATGAAAAAACCCGTGCCTCAGAAGAACATTCTACACAGAGTTTGAAGGACTGTTCAAAAGGGAATCATGCGTTCTTGAGTTTTTCCGTAGAAATACCACGACAACAAGTACGTTAATCCAATTACAAGTGGTCCGCCTAGGAACCAGAGTCCGAGGACCGCGAGCAGGTTGTTAGAAAAGTGCAGAGCCAGGGCAACCAGATAGTAGGGGAATGGTCGCTTTTTCGCTATTCCGAAAGCCACAAGCGATGTAATGGATGCGTGAAAGAAGACTCCAGGCAGTCTCAAGACTATTGGTTGTCCAAAGAGCACTACATATTGCACGAATTCCGCGATGCCAAATCCCAAGCCGACCAGAAAGCCGAGGATAAAAATGGATCTCTCGGTTTCGGCATGACGATAGAATAGTGGATAAGCCTTGGAGAATTCTTCAATGAGAGGCGCGAGAAGCACCACGGATAGCAGCGCAAGGTAGTTAGGCGGTATCGAAGCCAACAGGTAGTCCCATAATCCATTGATGAACAATGTTAGAGGGATGCTCACGATTATGCCAGAGATCAGGAAGAAAAGTTTTTCTTGGTACTTAGGTCTGTGAAGTGGAACCGTCATATTGTCGTGTCCTGACAAACAGATCGTGGCCTCTAAACTTCTCTGCGCATGACATTATAATAAAGAAACTGCAAAGGGACGCTCAGCATCTGATGTCGCAACTAGCAGCGGTGTTGAAAGAGCTTAAAAGGTTCACACAGTACGTGCATCCTTGAACCTATGCATCAAATTCGGCACGTATCATAGCACAAAAACAAAAATAGGCCATGTTCCACAATCTACCGATTGACCCCCATAGAATAGTCTAGAAGATGAGTCAGGGAGCAATTGCGGGGTTGCCCTAGCCTGGTAGGGGGCAGGCCTGCTAAGTCTGTGGCTGGTAACGGCCGCGTGGGTTCAAATCCCACACCCCGCGCCATTTCAGTACTTCTTCTCGCGGCGCAGGCCGACTGCCCGAGCAAACGCTTTTTCACGACATTTTGTCGACGCCATGTTGCACATCCAAAAGACGAAAATGAACACACTTCCGTCAGTCCTTTTAAGCCAGTTTTTTGGTTTTGCGGAAAAGTTATAGCTAAACCTATAGAAAATCCTTCCACAAATCATAAGAATTGATTCAGACAACTGTAAGCCAGTATGGGAAGTGATATGGGATGAATAGAACTGTCTTAACTTCCTTCACAATTGTGTTTGTTGTCTACCCCGTTCTTATCAGGATTACTTTTTAGGATTCAGTTAGTTAAAGCTGATAACGGAACCATTTACATTAGGGCTGACGGAAGTGTTGACCCACCAACAGCACCGATTTTGAATTTTAGAAACATCTACTATACTTTTACAGGTAACGCCAATGATTCGATCGTAATTGAAAGAGACAACATAGTGGTCGATGGCGCAGGTTATACGCTGAATGGCATGGGGGGGTACAGTAGAGGAATAGAACTGTCTTATAGAACCAACGTGACAATAAAAAACATGAAGATCACAAGTTTCGGACATGGTATTTACCTCTCGTACTCCTCAAACAACACGATATTCAGAAACAACATAACGGCAAACTACTATTCTGGCATCTCTGGATATTCATCAAAATACAACAATATATCCAAAAATAACATAGCAGACAGCAACATCGGTATCTATCCCGGTGGGGCTTCGGACTATAACACCATATCTGGAAACAATGTTACCGCAACCAAGGATTATGCCATCTGGCCCGATCATTCTTCAAACACCGATATTTACGGGAATAATATAGAGGCAAATAACGGATCGGGCATTCGTCTTCGGTGGTCTTCGAATAGTAGCATATACGCAAACAACGTAGTGAACAATGGATATGGTATCTATCTTCTTGAGTCTTCAAACAGCATCGCTTACCATAACAACTTCGTAGGCAACAAACAACAAGTTTATGACGCTGCATGGTACTATGATCTTGTACCCTCAATAAACGCATGGAAAAAAGGGGGGTTGCGGGAGACGTCTCATGCCGCGCTCTCCATCCGTCATAGGTTCAAGTCCTATCGGCGGCGCCACAACACTATCGATGACTGCAATTAAATTTTCGGTTTACTTGAGCTTTCTGAAGAACTTCAAGCAGTCGTTTTCACATATGTACTCAAAGCCTGATTCGATCAGTGCGCTTATTTCCTCATCCGCCTTCGCTACCTTGCAGACATAGGAGTCTGGAGCATCAAAATGAATGAGCTGCGTGTATCTGAGTGTGTTTTGAATCCGTTTGTGACCTAACACCTGCATGACATGAAGGATGTCCTTGGTTTTGTAGTATTCTGTTGTGGCTTTCCAATGTCGGAGCGTGTGAAAGTGTATTTGTAGAAGGCGTGGATTTCCCATCTTTGCAGCTACGCGTTTTCTCTGTTTGCAGTATGTGCTGCGCAGATTAATCACGTTCTTGTACTGCCCCATGAAGATAGTCGGATGTTTTCTTGGGAGTTGGTTGAGCATTTGTTATGGAAAATTGAACGTGCGTACGGGCAGGTTTTGCCGATAGTAAATGCAGAGGCTATTAGTTTTAAATATTACTTTGTGATATATATCATAATAAGCCAAAAATGGCGTATTGTGATATGAATGAAAGAAAGCATACTGCTAAAAAAGCTCCGGATGGATAACAAGGAGTTTGTAGCCTCTACGGAACTCAGGAATTACTGCAAACAAATGAAGCTTAACTACAAATCGGCGATCGGACACTTTGTTTCAAGGGGTCACTTGACAAGAATTTTCAAAGGGATTTTCTATGTCAAATCCCTAGATGAGGTCAAGTTAGGAAAAGCCAGGTATAATCATCTAGAGTTGGTTGCCAAAGGACTCGAATTGAAGGGGGTCAAAAACTGGTATTTCGGATTATACACGGCCCTCAAGCTCAATAACATGACACATGAGCATTTTGCCATAGACTATGTAGTCAACGACAGGATATTCCGTGCAAAGCCTATGAAAATAGCGGGCTATAGGTTCAAGTTCATGAAGCTTAAGCCGTCTCTCTTCAAGTTTGGTCTGATCGAGAATGAACTTACGTATTCTAATCCTGAAAAAACAATTCTGGACTTTGTTTACGTGTGGAAATACAATGGAGTTCCAAAGGAAAGGATAGCTGCTGACATTTCTGAATGGACCACAAGTTTATCAAAAGTCAGAGTCAAAGAATACGTAAAGAGTTACCCTAAAACTGTTCAAGAGGTCGCAAGTGAGGTAATGGATTGAAAAAGGATTTTGTAAATGAAGTTGCGAAACTTCAAAAAATCAAGAGAACTGACCTTATTGAGAAAGACCTGATGCTACACCAGATATTGTTTGACCTTTCCAAAGATGAATTTTTCCGCAAAAGCTTCGTCTTCAAGGGTGGGACGTGCCTGATAAAGCACTGTCTCGGCTATTATCGGTTTTCAGAGGATATCGACTTTACATGGAAAGACCAGAAGGTCTTCGGGAACAAATCTCAAAAGACTATTCGAGGGTATCTGTCAGAGGTTATCGACAAAACCAGAGCACTTTTCGAAGGAATCTCCTCGAAGCGAGATTTAGATTTCAAGTGCGAGAAGCACAACAAAAGGTATGTCGAACTGGGAGGCGGAAATAAATTCTGCACATTCAAACTCTGGTATCGTTCGGAAGTTCTGAACCGAGAGAGTTTTGTGAAAGTTCAGATAAACTTTGTCGAGAAACTGTATTTTGCCTTTAAGAAAGCGAGGCTGAAATCGCTGCTGTCTGGGGAAAGCGAAGAGTTGCGGGTGCTGTTCCCTGAATATTCGGAATACGTGCAGGAAATCTCGTTTGATGTGTACGATGTCCGCGAAATCCTTTGCGAGAAGGTCCGTTCAATCCTCACAAGAGTAGGAATCAAGGCGCGCGACTTTCTTGACGTTTACCTTATATGCAAAAAGTATCAAATAAACATCGAAGACCTGATGGAACCTATGGTCGGCAAGACACAGTTTATGCTCAACTTTTATGAGAAGTACCGAGAGAATTTCAAAGCGAAAAAGAGCATCCTCATATCCGAACCCTTCAGATGGGGAGAGGAGAGGGGACTTTTGCTGCAAACGATAGATGAAAAGGAGTTCTTCAAATTCTTGGAGAGTTTTAGGACGTTCTTGAAAAAGGTCATAGAACACTTGGAGGAGTAATCAAACAATAGATTTTGTATGTTCACCTTTTAATAGCGTTTGGCAAACCTGCCTCTTAGGCTATCCTATCGGAACAACTAGCGGAACGTTAACGACTTAAATTTCTCAAACCTAAGATTATTATGGATTCTGACGACGTTCCGATTATTGTCAACGAGGAGGCCTTGACTGAAGCATTCGTTCCAACACGGCTTTTTCATAGGGAAGGTCAGGTCAGAGAACTTGAGAGATGTCTGAAACCTGCGTTGAAGAATCGTTCGATTGAAAACATCTTCTTGATGGGCACCTCGGGCACGGGAAAGACGACGATCACAAAATGGATTCTTGAAAACTATTTCAAGGAAATTTCGGCCTATGTAAATTGCTGGAAATATCGTACCACTCATGAGGTTCTAAAAGAAGTTTTGCTCGCCTTGCAAGTACCTGTGCATGGAAGAGAGCCAACTGGCGAGTTAACAAAATCTCTTGAGAAAATAATGAAGAAAAGAAAGGTCATTGTTTGCCTTGATGAAGTGGACAGGCTTGACGACTTTGACTTGTTGTATCTGCTGGCAAGAAGTGGTTATGGATTGATATTGATATCGACCCGCTGTCATGTTCTTGCGAGTCTGACATCCAGAATAAGAACCAGCCTTGCATTGACAGAAATTGAATTTCCTCCTTACAAGACCGACGAACTTTATGACATAATTCGTGACCGTGCGGAATATGCGTTTAGACCAGGTTCACTGAAGAACGAGTTCATCAAGCTTGCTTCAGTTGCAGCCCAAGGAGACGCGAGAACCGGTTTGGAAATAATCAGAAAAGCTGGAAAGAAAGCCGAGGTCAGATATTTGAATGAAGTGACCATGCGAGAACTTGAAGAGACGATAAATGAAACAAACAAGCTCAAGATGGTTTATCCCGTTGACAAACTTAACGAGCACCAAAAAACAATTTACGACATTCTTGAAAGGAAAAGAAAACTATCCTCTGGATTGCTCTATAACGAATATTGCACTCTGGTCAAAAGTCCTGTCGTGGATAGAGCTTACAGAAACTATATGCAAAGAATGGTCAATCTCGGGTTGATTAAAGCCGAAGGAAAGGGACGATGGAAGCAGTATGAAATAATCGTCTAAGCAATAAAGGAAAAGACTAATTCTTGTTAGGGTTTTTCACCTTGGTGGAACTTTAAGAGTCATTATCGCTCCCCTTAAATAGCCTCAACTTGTCTTCTAATAGTAAGGGTTGAGTAGCTCCATGCGGATGACAAGATTTCGAGTTCAAAACTTCAAGAAAGTCAAAGATCCAGGATGGATCAGTTGTGAAACTCTAACAGCCTTCGTAGGAAAAAATGAATCCGGCAAATCAGCAATATTCAGGGGGCTGTCAAAAATCAACCCATCTGATGGAGAAAAATATGATGGCTTGAAAGAGTTTCCCAGAAAAAGATACACAGATGAATTCTCTAAACAAGACTGGGTCGCCAGTGATGTAGAGTTTCAATTTTCATCAGATGACCAGACTGAATTGAACAAAATAGGATCTCTTTTTAAGGATACGAAGAGTGTTACATGCACACGACACTACTCACAGAAGCTCAATATTGAGTTCGAACCAAAAATAGAACCACTCGACACGTCCAACCGTGATTTCTTGGACTTGTTGAAGAAATCGCTTCAAGCAATTGAGCAAGCTGTTGCGCCAGAAGAAAGGACAGAGAAACTCACCTCTGTGAAGAAGGCCTTGCTTCCATTCCTTTCTCAAAAAATCCAACAAATTGAGACTCAACCTCCAGATAGTTTGGTTGCTGAGTCAACTGCAACCGAGGTTAGGAACAACGTCATGACTCAAATCAGTGAAGAGTGGCAAAAAGACCAATTCCAAGAGACAATTAGCGTGCTCGCTGAGTTTAGCAACAGATTTGCGCATAATAGACAACTTGAGCAAGGCAGACAGTGGGCAGAAAAGAACATTCCTAGGTTCATTTATTTTGATCGGTACGATATCATAGATAGCGCTATTCACATACCCACTTTTATTCAGCAACTTAACCAAAATCCTACAGCTCCCAGACTTAGGGCGACAAAATGCTTGTTCCAACACGTGGGCTTGGACCTTCAAGACTTACAGCGACTAGACCCCAGTCAATCTAACAAGACAATAGATGAGCTAAGAAGATTAGCAGATGAACGTTCGATAAAAATGTCCTCGGCATCTAATGCCATGACACACAAATTCTCAGAATGGTGGGAACAAAGAAAGCACAAATTCAGGTATCAGGTTGATGGCCCAAACTTCCGGGTATGGGTTTCAGACGATTTAGATCCAAGTGACATAGAACTTGATCAACGTAGCGCTGGTATGCAATACTTCTTCTCATTCTACCTCATCTTCCTCGTGGAAGCCGAAGCAGCCCACCGCAACTCAATCCTTCTATTAGACGAACCTGGACTACACGTTCATGGAACCGCACAACAAAAAGTGGTAAGATTTTTGGAGAAACTCTCAGAAGAGAACCAAGTCCTGTACACTACACATTCACCTTTCATGATCGATGGGGATCATCTGGAAAGAGTACGTATTGTCCATGAGGATGCAAATGATGGAACGACAAGAGTTTCGGAAGATGTTTGGCCTAAAGACAAAGAGTCACTTTTTCCATTACAGGCAGGACTCGGCTACGCCATAGCCCAGACTCTTTTCTTTTCGAATCGGCAAATGGTTGTTGAAGGGCTTAGTGATTATTCGATTCTAAAAGCCATGAATGAGAACCTGTCAAGAAAAGGTATGAAAACGTTGAGAAAAGATGCTGTGATAGTTCCTACGGGAGGGGTAAACAACCTTTTACCTCTTGCCTCTTTGTTACTTGGACAGGAAATCAGGATCGCAATTCTCCTCGACGGTGATGAACCAGGATTACGCAAGGGGAAAGAGATCGCGAACAGACTGCAATTGAAATGTCTCTTTGTCAGCGATTTTGCAGGAAAAGAGAATGCAGAAATTGAAGATCTTTTTGCAGAAGCTTTCTACCTTAAAGCTGTAAAAGAGGCTTATCCAAATGTTACTTTGAGATTTACGTCGAAGGAGAGTGAAATCAACGGAATTGCAAAGCGAGTCGAAGCAGCTTTCAATAGAATGAACATCTCTGATTTCGAGAAGTGGCGACCTCTGCGGCTGATTGCTGATTGGATTCAGGCAGATCCAGAAGTTGTAACGGAAGATGTCCTCACAAGATTTGAAAAGATCTTTGAACAGGTGAACATAGTTCTAAGCGAATAATCCTCGGCGAAGCAAATTCTGTTATGTCAGGTCTCGCTTGAACAAGCTTTGGTATCAGTTCCGTCTCGGAACCACTGAATTATCAATTGGATAAAAAATCGACAAAAACATGTAAAGTGTGTAACGACGGTTTAAATGCTCCTGTGAAGCTAGCCCTCGGCACCACAATGTTACTTTGGCATAAGCCCAGGACAACTTCATTTTCTCTTCCTGAAGAACTTGAGACCATCCAGATCGCAGATGTATTCAAACCCAACCTCCACCAGGGAACCGATAAATTTTCAAGTAGAATAACCCGCTATTTTTCAGCGTGTTCAAATCCCACACCCCGCGCCAACAAAACATAGTCGAACAGATCGTGTTTTCTTTGGAAGAACACTTCTGACTACAATTTCAGACCAAGTTCAAGCCTGATTTCCTTCTTCTCAATGTCTTCATTCGAATACGCTGAATATCAAGACCGATCAGTTTGAACCCGAAATTCAGGTAGAATTTGATCGCAGTGTCTTTGTTTGTCTGAGTCTCAAGCACCAGCATTCTTGCTCCTTTTTCTTTTGCGACTTTGACAGCATGGTTTATCAACAGAGTTCCTATTCCTCGCTTGCGAAACTCTTCTTCGACAAGGAACTCCCAAACTCGCATTCTATTGTTCCATCTGTCATAACCTAACTCAATCCAACCGACCTGTTTGTTTTCACATACTGCCGCAAAAACTCTTGGTTCTTCAATGTGATCCTCGAAAAGCTTTCCATGATAATTCTTGTCCAATGTCTTCTCAAATGGTTTACGAACTAATTCTATTCTCCAAGATCCCGACTCACTGTGAACCGATACATCATAATAATGAGATGTTGAGTATTTTGATCCAATCTCTTTCAGGTACGCATCATTCTTCTGGAGTTCAACCAATGTAATGTTATCTTCCCGCGTCAATGCAATTCCTTACCCAATACTCTCCGGTTTTGCTTGCTCAATGAGCCATTGAACATTGTCAAAACATCATAATATCATTAGCGTTACCACAGTCACATGCTAGAAAGAGACTTGTTTGCAGAGACGTTGGAAAGAAACTTCAGAACGCTTTGGCGCACCTGTGTGCGAACGATTGACACAAAATTCTAAAGTACAGAGACATAGACTTTGTTCCGGAAGCGATCTGGAATGAAGTTCAAATACACGGGTATTAGAGTCAGAGATTTGAAACGTTCTGTCGAATTCTACACGAAAACGATGGGCATGAAACAAATCCTGAAAGGAACAATGCATGCAGGCGGGGTCTTCGTCCAGTTGAGAAACAAGGATTCAGAGCAGATCTTAGAGTTGAACTACTATCCTCCTGGAAAGAAATACTGCGAGGATTATGTAGAGGGCTCTGAATTGGATCATTTGGCTTTCTGGTGCAAGGATGTTCGAGCAGACTACAAAAAAGTGTTAGAAGGTGGCGCAACTTCAGCAGTCGAACCATGGGACGAAAGTGGCTACACACTCGCGTTCGTCAGAGATCCTGATGGAGTCTGGATTGAACTTATCGGCAAAAAGGTAAAACCAAACCCTCCCAAACAGTCATGTTGAAGAGAAGATGCCAAGACGTTGAAGAACTTCTAATCACTGTATGGGCTCAGGAGACTTCAAACTTTTCTTCCGACGTACAAAAAGTGTTCTCCGAGTCCCAGAACAGCTGGATCTGTGCAAGTCCTGAGGATCAAGTCCAACCAAAACTTCCATTTCTTGCTGTCTTCGTGGATCTTGTTGGTTTCTTCCTTCAAATGAGAAGACAAACCTTCGCACGTGGCCATATCGAGAATCTGAATCCCCTGTCTCTCGAATAGGTCTTGCAGTTCAGCTGGGCGGAAGAAATACGCGTCTGGAAATCCTTGATAGTCAGGTTCGTCTTTGTGCCAGCTTGCTCTGTGCACACCCTGTGAGAACATCTGTTTATGAGATGGAGCCAAGAGTTCATGCTGTATCCTCTGCAGGACCGTTCTAAAGACTCCGTACAGGTTGATCACGGAAACGAAAATGGGCGCATCTTTCTTGGCCACTCTCACCAATTCGTGAGCTGCTAGATCTCTGTCTTTCCTACCGAGAAGATGGGACATGGCTCCGAGACAGATGACGGCGTCGAAACTCTCGTCCCCAAACTGTGATATATCAGTAACAGAGCCTTGAACAACATTCTTCACTCTCCTCTTAACCCGAGCACTCCGAATCCTCTTCTCAGCTTCTCTCAGGCACTCTGCAGAAAGATCGAAAAGCACCACGTCATAGCCCTTCTTTGCCAAATATATCGTATAACGCCCAGGACCGCCACCAGCATCCAGAACCAACCCTTTCTTCGGCAAATACTTGTCCAGAAAATGCGCCGTCACGATGAATTCAAGCTGGCGATAAGGATCTTGGACTAGGCGTTCCCATTCTTTCTCAGCATTCCTATCATAGTATTCTCTGACGGTTTTGCTCAAACTCCTCTCACTGTTCAACAATCAACGGTATGCCATCATAAGTTTTGTGCCGAAATGATGCCCGCAAGATCAGAGAGGGTTTAGAAGGTGGATTATAATTGCTGGCCCGATTCATTTTAGTCTCTTGCCCAGACCCACCACGTCATCATCTTTGAAACCAAGATGCTTGTAGAACTCGATCACTGAAACGTTGCTCCTGCGGACTTGCAGATTGACCTTCAAACAACCAAGTCTTTTCAGCTCATCAACAGCTTTCTCGACTAGTTTCCTGCCATACCCACGTCTCTGATGTTCTGGTAGAACAGCCAGGTAGTTCATCCAACCTCTGTGACCTTCATAACCAACCATGATGGAACCGATCACCTTGCCGTCCAAGAGGGCGACGAAGAACAAGTCAGGCTGAAAAACGAGCTTCCTCTGAATATCTTCAACAGGATCGTTTTGAGGCACCACTAGACTGCATTTTCTCCACAAATCAACTACTGCATCTTGATATTCGTGACTGTACCTGACAATTTCGAAGTTCAATCAAACCCGGGTTCCATGTATCGCAGGTTCTGACTATAAAACTTGCGAAACAGATAGACAATCCGCACAAGGGCACAGACCTAGACAAGCATAATTACTAAGTTACACGAAGGACATACATACAGCATTTGAGTTGGTCAAAATGGGTGGACGCACTGAGAAATGGATCACGACGCTTATGGATGGTCTGAGCAAGAACGTCGATGACAAAACCGTAGCCAAGATTCTGGAGCAATGCGGCCGACAATGTCAATCGCAAAGCTCCATCAAAAAAGCGAAGAAAATCTATCAAAAATCCAAAAGCACAGATGACTTCTTGGACAAGTTGGGACAGACATACAAGCATCTTCACCAAGAAGGAAACAAAGTGTATCTCATCTACCCCAAATGCTACTATTCCCAAGTCAACAAAATCCCCAAAGGAAAACTCCCTGGAACTTACTGCAACTGCTCACGTGGATGGGCTAAAGCATTGTTCGAGGAGCCACAGGCAGACCTGTCGAAGTAGTAATGGAAAAATCGATCGTCAACGGAGACGACCGGTGCAAGTTCAGAGTGATGCTGTAGGAGGAACATAGAATGGAAAACAAAAACCGACAATACGGAATATGCGGGGTTTATTGCGGTCAGTGCCCCAACGGAAACGGCAGAGTGAAAATCATAGCAGGGGAGCTGAAGAGACTCGTCGACACAACTCGCTATAACTGGGTCAACGAAGTGGTGAAATCATTCAAGTTCGACGAATTCAGAAAGGGCTTAGAATGGTTCTCCGACTCACAATGTCCAATGTGTCTGAATAACGGAGGAGCGCCTTGTGAAAATAAGAAATGCGCGCCGAAAAAAGGTCTTCAAAGCTGCCTTCTGTGCAACGACTATATAGTGTGTAAGAACACTGAATATCAAAGAGACGTATATCCATTCGTCGTCGATAATTACAATCGCGTCAAGCAGGTGGGATTCCAGAAACATCTTGAAGAGGAAGAGGAAAGAACCAAAGCCGGCGTAGATCTCATGGGACATCTAGAACGAAGATACTGCAAAGCTGTCAAACTGGAAGACAAATAGTTTGCACTCACTCTTGCGCTGACATGAGCTGAAACCAGATAATGACTGACAGAAAAGTGTTCTTCGACTCTCTCACCAAAAGAATAGACGAAGTCTTGAAGAGCAAAAAGAGCAGAGACGACAAACTCCAAACAGTCTGCAGGCTACTCAAGGAAAACGTCCCGCACTACAACTGGGTCGGCTTCTACCTTGTAGACAAGAAGAAACAAAAAGAGCTAGTCCTCGGTCCGTTCGAAGGAGAACCAACTGAGCATGTTAGGATAGCTTTTGGAAAAGGAATCTGCGGACAGGCTGCAAAACTCGAAAAAACGTTCCTCGTACAAGACGTCTCAAAAGAAACGAATTACCTCTCTTGCAGCGGAAACGTGAAATCAGAAATCGTCGTGCCCATCTTCAAGAACAGGCGGATAGCAGGCGAACTCGACATAGATTCGCATGTCCTGTCGCCGTTCACAAAAGAGGACAAAGACTTCCTCAAGAAAATAGCTGAAATGACATCAGAACTTCTCTGAGCACACGTACGCAGCTGAGAGTTCAGTCTTTTCGGAGAGGCAGATAGAAGACGTAACACGTTACAGTGTTTCCGTATGGTCCTGCCTCTGAAACGCCGTAGCCTTCTTTATACCTACGTTTGCGGCATATGCCGATCGCAGCAGGGTCAAAAGCATAGTACACCAGTGACTCATAACCTTTGTTTCTTATGTACTCTTCGAAATAATCGAAGAACTTCTTGCCGTAACCTTTTCCTCTATGTTCCTTGGTCAACCAGAGCTCATGCAGTTCAATAAAATCCTTGTTCCTGCCTAGCAAGGCGTGCAGTATGTCCAAGTCGTCCTTGTCTCTGGAATCTCCCTTTCTGTGTTCTTCTGTATTAGATTCGTGCCATATCGCATGTCCGATAATATTGTTGTCTTCTCTGAAAATTATAAGATGAAAAAGTTTGCTGTCGATGAAAGCCTTAAGCCTCTCAAGCGCTCCTTCAGATTCGTACTGCCCAATCTTCGACAAGTATCTGCTGAATTCTTCGAAGTCACAGCCCTCAACAAAACGCAACACCATTGTTGCGAACCCTTCCACCACCAGATGTTCAATTCGGGTTATAAGCTGTTGGCTTTTCCGCTCGCCGTACAGGCTGATCATTTGAGGCCCAGTTTCTTGTTCTGTTCCAAGACGCTTATGACTTCGGCCAGCCGCTTCTTCCGCGTCTCTTCTTTTTTGGCACTTGAAACCCAGCCAACATATTGTCGTTTGTGAGAATTCGCCAGCTTGTTGAAGTTGGCCGAAGCCTTCTTGTTTCTGGCCAACGCATCCTGTATGAATGTCGGAACCTCCAGTTCTTTCCTGCTCAAAGGAGCCCTGAACCACTCACCACTCTCTTTCGCCTCTTTGATTCTTGCCAGTCCAGCTTCAGTCATCCATCCAGCTTTCATCATCTTTTCGGCTCTTTTCTTGTTCAGTTCCGACCATCGGCTCTTACTCCTACGAGGCATAAACTTGCGGGCACATCTCTCGTCGTCAAGTCTTTTCATGACACCGTCGATCCAGCCGAAACAAATCGCCTGCTCGACCGAATCATCATAGGAAATACTCGGTTTTCCCGTGTGCTTCTTATAGTAAATGAGCCAAACCTGCTTTGCGATCCCGCTATTTCTTTTCAACCAGGCACGCCATTCATCTCTATTCGTCACAAAAAGCTCTTCAGACATTCTCTTCAGCACGCCGATTCCAACTATTCTCCTGTTCTCCATATTAGGATTGAAAAGTCTTCCAGACAGTAGTATGCGCTGTGAAACATGAAAAGAGGATGGAGAAAAAAAGGAATAGACAAGGACCTCAGTCTTCCGTTCATGGACGATTGACTGGCTCTGGATTTTTCTTAGGCACGTCTGACAATGGCCTTAGTCTCTTTATGAGTAACACGCATGACGCTATGAGAAAAGGGGATGCGAAAATTCCCCAGACAAAGGGAAAATTCAGAGCATAGAGGTGCAAAATCCAGCCGAAACAAGCTACAATCACAAGAGTAACAATTCCAATCAGGGCTAAAATCCTTGCAGACCTCAGGTTCATGTGCAACCGTTTTTCAAGCTCTTTGATACTGCGGTTCTCAACGTAAGTATACAGTGCCCAAGGGAATAGAGGAAGCCAGAAAATCAAACCCGTAGCCATCAGCATATAGAAAAACCCCCCATAGAAAGAGACCAGTAAGTAATAAGCAGAATGGATATACAACCAAGAACGCCGCGCAGACTAGTATTGTGGTTCGTGTTTCTCGAAAACCTAAGAGCTTCCAACCGCTTGCTCTTTGGTAGACACTCAGAATGTATATCGCCATAAGCCCGAAACCGAGGAAACCCGCCCCCAAAAGGGGGCTAGTAACGAACAGAACAATCGGAATGATTGAGAGTTTGAAGCCGAGCTTCAGCTTCTCGAAGGCTGCGCTCACGATTTCAGGCGAAACGGCCTGCGTTTCATTCACACGATTCAGCCCCACATTTCAACTATTGTTGGTCTGTGGCTATAACCCTTGGCACGCTTCGACTATATCCCAAGGAGGGCACTTAGTTTTCGGCAAACAAAAATAAGGCATGTACTACAATCAAGAACAGGCTTCAAAGTATGGGATGACGGAGGTGGAACATTCATGGCGAAGGATCCCATTTGTGGAATGATGGTTGACGAGAAAACTGCAAAATTCAAGTCTCAGTACAGAGGCAAGACCTACTATTTCTGTGCTCAATCGTGCAAGATAACGTTTGACAAGAACCCCTCGAAGTTCGTCAGCGGACAATAAAGACGAAAGAGAGTAACGCGGTGTAGACGTTGCCACTATACGGGCGAGTTTTCTTTTTCTACAAGTACTCTGTGTTTTGCGATCTATGATTTGAGCCTTCTCAGCAAGAAGGAGTTCGGGCGGCACAGTGCATTCCTAGAATCTGAAGGATTATCTCTTTTTCTTTCACCAACAAGCCTCTTTATCATTGTCTTACAAATGTGTCTCACTTGGTGCCTAGCAGAACCTGCTCCAAGAACATGTTTTCCGGAACAGCTCCCATGAATTCGACTTTCTCATTCACCACTATTTTCGGTACCCCCATGATTCCGTACTTGATGGCCAGCTGCGGAAACTCGTTAGCGTCTATGGCATCTGCGCTTATCAAGTCGTTTTCGAAGGCAAACATGTGAGCCATGCTTGCTGCGGCGGGACAGTGCGGGCATGTCAATGTTACAAAAACCTGAATGTGAACTGGAGTCGTTATGGATTTAATTTTCGCCTTCGTTTCTTCTGACAGTGCCGTC
>Ga0315296_10002478_pt1 | contig 15732 bp, 13 predicted proteins | sample YL17G14_18_MG_FD_203921 | JGI IMG/M metagenome (GOLD analysis project Ga0315296, IMG submission 203921) | Sediment microbial communities from Yellowstone Lake, YNP, Wyoming, USA - YL17G14_18 | ecosystem: Environmental > Aquatic > Freshwater > Lake > Sediment | place: USA: Wyoming | collected... | reverse complement strand
GTAAAAAATATGTTCACTATATACTTAGCGATGATTTGAAGCTATCCACGATTACTGATAAACTATAGTCTAGCAGTTAAAAAACGCCCCGAAGTGTTACTGCATAAAGTCGAATTACAAGGAGTCTCATTTGAGCACTAATTGTAAGCAATAGTGCAATCACAAGCGTCACTTGTATTTACTGGTAGGCATGGCTGTTTACCGTGTTTATCCTATAATATATGGGTGGATGTAGAGAAAAAATCCATAAAAAGAATCTATTCAAAATTCTTTTTGGCCGCTTCAAACCCATAGCCTCTTTAATTTCTTCTAACGATTTTGGTTTTCCTAAAGTGAGGCTCTGGATGTGCATTCTGTAAGCAGCATTTTCCCCTACTTTCAGTAAGGTGGAGGAAAAAATGGCAGGTCCAACAATTTTTGCAGCGAATATATCTGCTTCTCTCTCCAGAATTTTTGATACAAGACTTGATGTAAGAAGTGAGAGGAAGATGAAAAACACCAAAGTTGTTATGTTGAATCCGATCGAACCAAGAAGATACAACAAGGTAAGATAAACTATATTGAGCATAGTCAATTTCATCGGGTGCAACTTTTTAATGTGGCATAGCTCATGAGAAACAATGGCTTCAATTTCGTCCTGTGACAATTTCTCGATGTTTTCTGTTAGTATCACTACTGACTTTGACGGTGATGACCCGGTGGTAAAAGCGTTTAATCCTTTTACTAAGGGATCAGCAACTTCTATTTTTGGTAGCACTCCTCCTGTTTTCTGTCTAATTGAAGTCGCCACTAACTGGATTTTTTTACTGTTACTTGCATGCGAACCTAATAATTGAGAGGCAATAGATGATGAAAAAAGGTAAATCGTTAAATGTAAACCGATCAGGAAAAATGTGCATAAGAGATATGTTAGTTGCGGATACCCAAGAGAGATTAAAATCCAGACAATGAAAAAACTTACACATAACTGTCCAATAGGGATTTTTACGAATAGAAGTAAAAGAAGACTTTTTAGGGAGCGCGTCCTTGAACTCTGAACCTGACTTCGCGCTTCCATTAAATCCTCCTTGTTAAAGGTGGTTGTGCTTTTTACGTAACGGTCCAGCTCCGACTTGAATTTTTCAGGATCTGATGGAGATAGATAATAAGTGAAAAAAGGTGTTTCAATGACGACGTAATTTTTGCATCTTCTAGCAGTCAAATCACTTATATTACCTAAACCTATCATGATTCTGCCGAGGCTGGGGCCTTCCTGATCAAGCGTGACTCTTTCAATTATGTGATAAGGAATAAACGCTAGTTGTCTTCGGTGGAATAGAATCTTGACTCCTTCATTGTCAAGCAGGTATGACGTTGGATAGCCGTACCGTGAGAATATATAAAGCATGAAGAAGCCAATACCGCATAGCAAGAATAATAGAAACGATAAAATAATAATATCGCTGAATCCGAGTTGCCCGAAACCACCATAGAGCATCAGGTAAACAAAGAATGATGAAAGAATGACTAACGCTATCCCACTGGGAAGATATGCAAGATAGCTTATCTTCCTTTTGAGATCAGCATTCACCTGATCAATGTACACTTGTATTGCCTCCTAGTAACATAAGAAAAACAATCGTATAAATAGCGACTAAGACAACTTCTGGAAGTACAACGCAAATAATTGAAGTGCGCCTGCTTAGGTTGAAGGCACACAAGCGGATTCATTCTTCCAGAAAAAAGGGGCTCGGGCATCAACCAAATCAATAACCTCTATAATAGTTTTCCTAGAACTTGTTTCGCCCGCGTCTAGAGAAATAGACTTAGTTCTAATATATTGAGTTAGCAAACGCATGTCTCCTGTCTTCTGGTCTACGAACGAGGCATTAAATAGCAAAGTAAGAATATACATTCTGAGGAAGCAGTAGCATGGAGCACATAGAAGAAGACAGGCAACGCGCCGAGGTTTTTGATGCGCTTGGGCATCCTACACGCATAATTATCCTGAAGGCTTTGAATGAGGGCGCGATGGGTTTTGCTGAGTTGAAGAAGAGAGTGAATATCGAGAGCAGTGGACACCTTCAGCATCACTTGAACAAGCTAGATGGCTTGATAAAAACGGATGTGAATGGAAAATACTGTCTTTCAGACCAGGGAAAAGATGCTTTGCTCGCCGTGCAAACTGTGGAGAACGTGGCTGGATTAGGAGTGAAGAAAAATGGAAAACGCACTGCCATTCTATGGGTTGTAACTGGTCTTATATCAGGTTCTCTCAGTGCGTCATACGCTGACATTGTTAAACAGAACCCTTGGTTTCTTCTTTACATAGGTTTGGTCTTAGGGTGGGTTTGGTTGCTCACTGGAATTACATCAGTACATGTTAGAGCTGAAAACAAAAAATAGTCATTTTAGAATTTTGGACTTGAACCCAATTTGGGTATGGGGACGGGCAGCCCCACCATTCTGGAACTGAATAGGTACGGTTTCCTCAAACACTTCCCCCTTTTTTTACGATTCAACGCATGCATTTCTAACAAAGTCCTCAAGCCTAAAACCGAGAATTTACGTCCTTATCTCCTCGGGCTTAGAATTTATTGCGTCGCTTTTGCTTATGATAGGCTTTATTCAATATCGAGGAGAACAATCGAAACGTGCTCAGATAGGCTATGGTGCAGTTTAGCCGACAGGTCCACAAATTCAGGGCGTTCCAGCAAGATTCTGTCCAAAATGTGGAAAGCAAATCCCTACAGATGCACAATTTTGTCCATTTTGCGGATGGCAAGCAGAAGGACAAAAAAGAAAGTAGAATGTATAATCATTGTTCAACCGTAAGCTCGTGGGGAGAAACAACTGTCTTTTGGTCGATGTAGCTTGCATTTTGAGAGGAAGACATGAATTTGCAATAGAAAATTCTTCTATAACCTTAACCAGAAAATTCTAAATACAAATTGCGACATAACTGGAGGCTGTAAATTTGAGAGGAAGGATTGTACGTGTCTGAGGAGCGTAAACTTCTTTCTGCAACAGAGGCGAAAGTGGTTTTGTTTCCTAAATACAGTCTTGGCGCATCTATTCTGAAAGGCGTAACTGGTTTCTTCCTTGGCGTCGTACCGCGCTATTTCACGCATAAAGCGATTGATAGTTGGAGCAAAAGCGGTTTTTTCAAGACTCTCAAAGAAGGAACAGAGATCGATCAAGGAGATATCAAGGACATCGTAGAGAAGCAGGTCAAATTGACTGAGTTGACTCTCACTAATCAGAATTTCTTCTTCCTATATGAAAAGGGATTTATGTCCAAAAAGCAGAAGCTGATAGTTCTTCCGCTTGAGCATGCAAAAACTGCATCAGCACGTAAGGGGAAATCCGTCACTGTTGGATATGATGTTCCTCAGGAAGGCAAAGATAAACCACAACACTTCGACTTAACACTTGACGTAAAGGATGCTGACACTTGGGCGAAAACGATTAACGATGTGATCTCGGGGAATATATAGACCTGTACAGAATAAGCAACAATCAGATAAGGTCAAAGGGTGCCTAGCATGGCAGGTAGAGTTGCCTCCGCAATAGGTTTGATTTTCGCAGCGATTTTCATGTTGGTCATAGGCTACATTCTCACCCTTGATGTATACCGATATGAAGGCTCATATGTGATCTTCTATGCTGGCAGATACTATGGTGGCATTGCCTGTATGATAGTAGGAGGCATACTATTTTTTGCAGGTATTCTCTTGCCAGTTTTTTGGCCAAGCGAAAAAGTAAAAAGACCACCACCAACGCATGAAAAGCAACGTGCTACAATTGAAGAAAATTCATCGGTTTCATCCTCTTCACTTTCTAAATCTGCTGCCGCCCGTTCAATAGAGTTGAAAATTAGAGGCATTTCAATGCAGTCAACTTTTGGTTCCGAGGCGGTGCAAGTGCTGCAACTACTAGCACAACAAAAAGGAGCAAGAAGAAAAGACCTATCACAGATAATCGAAAAGACAGGAATCGACGAAGACAAAATGAGAAAAGTAATTCGCATTCTTTCAGACCTCGATCTAATAGAACGCAGCGACTTAGCTGGAAAGGAAAGCTATCGCATTGCACAAGATATTAAAGAAGAGGTGTTAGCAGGCGTCAATAAAGTCTGTCGAGTCGAATAGAACTTATTTCCATTACTTCACGGTGATACTGGTTTAATCGTTCGCAAATAGCCTGAAAATATCTAGAAAAAAGAGGACTGTTAGTGACTGCTCAAGAGCTGTTTTTTGAAAATATCTTCTTTAGATGACCTTGAGTTTGGCAGAGTTCAAGGTAATGGCATACTGGAGACTTGAAACATGGGAACATGGCTCTAAGTATCATCAAGAGCGATACCCGCGTCTTCTGATTCTTTTCAATATCACGAGAGCCGTGATTGTCCCTGTAGCAACGAGGATTACAATCACAATTAACCAGTATAGCGGGAATCCGAAAATTGTGAGCGGTTTTGCAGTAATGGTAACTGAACCATCACTAAATGTATTGTCGCTCAAATTGGTCTCGCCTGTGATTTGGTCTATCTTTGCAATTATCTGGTAGCTTGATGGTGCCGTATTCTCGGTGTTCCAAATGAATGTTAAGGTAGTGTTCGAACCCGGCGGCAATGTGACGGATTGTGAACCAACTATCAAGGTTCCTGCATAACATGTGACTTGAAAGGTTTCGGCTTCTGTTCCTTTATTCTTGACGGTGACATTTATGGAAACTGTGTCGCCTTGAACAACTGAAGCTTTAGACGCTATGACATTTGAAATGGAGATGTCATGAATTTCTGAGAATTGTATCGTCGAGTTGGGTGATATATTTAGGGTTTCGAATTTTCCATCGTATCGATTTCCGATTTGGTCGAAATATATGTGTGTTATGTTGAATGATTGTTGCTGGAATTCCGTTTGATACTCTGGATAGGCTTTAAGAAATTCTCCAATATCACGACTACTAACCATGTAAGTTACGTTTATCTCAGGAGGAACGAAGATCCATTCATCAGCGCATATAAGATCGCCTGAAGCAACCGCGCCTGCAACTTGATTTTCATAAATGCCTGTGCTGTAGTTCATGCCAACATGCCTTCCATCAGAGGCAAAGGCATGAAGATCTAGATCAGGGGCCAAATTTAAATCAGAGATTACAAATGGAGAGAAAATTTCAGAAAGGATTTGCGACAATCTGACTCCTACGAGGTTAAGTGGTGTCCAAAGGTTTACTGCCACCTTGGAATAGTAACCGTCAATCCTTGGTCCTCTTTGAACGAAACTGAAGTTCACAAGCGAGAAAGGATCAAGGTAATAGTCACCTTGGGATTTTAAGGTGGCTTCATCGAGGTCGCGGCTGACTATGGTGATTTTGTTCACTAGATCCCAGGGCAGGCCCAGAGTTACTTGGTACAAGATAATGCCAGTGTCTGGAGCCCACCAATCATTCTGCCAATTTCCATACGATGATATCTCCGTTCTGCTTTCGACAATGTAATAGACGAGACCAGGCATAAACGGTAACCCACCTGGATAAAATATTATGCTATTTTGTGAGTCGTCAAGGGATATTGTTTCTATACTTTCCAGTTCATAAGTTCCATATCCTTTCACCTGTGGATTTATCCATCCTAAGAACTTCTTGCTGTAAGAAGACATGTGTACGGGTCTATTCCCGAAAGTGATACGAGATGCGCCATAGGGTGTCATAAGGTCCCAACCGTCCATCTCACCGTTTTTCCCATAGCGATCAGGTAGTATAGCATTCTTTAGAATCGCTCCGAGAGCATGACCAAGTTCATGAACCCATGAACCAAATCCGTCTCTTTCAGTGGTTGCTGGATTATCATCAGCCGTGTCTCTAAGGACGATCCAGTTTCTTGCAATGTCCCTCTCACCATCGAAAGTGTCAAATGTTGGTACGGCTGTGGGGTTGTAAGGCAATATCCCCATCTGAGAGATATATACGCCAATAGTGCTTTCGTCAAGCAATGGTCGACCAGTTTCGTATGGATAAACCACAATTATAGTGTCAAATGTATCGTAGTCTATGTCTGTGTACTGGTCAGCTTTTTGAATTGCATGCCAAGCAAAAAGAGGAGTATTGTCTCGTTCTTGTAGTGTATACTGTTTCCCATCACCACCAGTGACTTCTACCTTGTTTGAGGGGATTTTCTGCGAATAGAAAGAGTAATCTGAATCAACTTGGAACCAATCACCGTCAGACATGGTGTAAAATTCAAATCGAAAGCCAACGGCTCCATAAGATATATCGCGGTAGTACTGGTCAAGTTTTGGCAAGACCGAACTAAACCAGCTGACATCGTGTAGATCTTTGCTAGTATCAGAGAACTTTGCCAGAATGACCGCGACATTAATTGTGCGAGTTGGTGCAAGCGTTGTCGTCCAAGTGTTTTGGCTTGGGTCATAGAACCAGATGTCGCCGAGAGGGCTGTCTCTCCAGCCACCCATTAGAACAAATTTGCCGCTGCCGATATGCCTCAGAGCTCCTTGGCTTTGGGCTATTGGCGATTGTGATGGAGATAGTTGAGTCCACTGCATTGTTGCCACGTCAAATTTCCAAGTATCGCTTAGATATTGGCTATACCCGGCCGCGTCCATTCTCCAACCTCCAAAAAGATAAAACACGCCGTTACCGTCGGATGCCAATGATGGCCATTGTCTGGCGCTTGGAGTTGTTGCCGTAGAAACTTGTTGCCAAGTATTTGTTGCTGCATCATAAAGCCAAGTGTCACTCAGCAAAGAGCCTGCTCCCTTGTTTAATCCTCCAAACAACAGCGCTTTACCGCTTTTCTCGTCGTATGCCATTGCTGCTCTTGCACGTTGCGGTGGAGCAGGTGACGGGTTCTTGTTTGACCATGAGCTGGTCGAGGGATTGAAGACCCATGTATCTCCAAGACTGTAAACGTATCTTTCTCCACCGAAAAGAACGAACAAATTGTTCTTTGAGTCAAAAACCATTGGAGCACCAGACCTTGGCGGAGGTCCCGTTCCAGCTATTTGCGTCCAAGTACCTGTGTTTGAACCAGTAAACTGGAATACCCAAGTATCGGTGGCCTCTCCTGAGTAGGTGCCACCTCCGTAGACAAGGAACTTTTGGGTAACTGGATTGTAACTCACGGATGCTCCGGTTCTATTTGATGGTCCGCTTCCTGTGGTGATCGAAGTCCATTGAGATGACGCTGGATCAAATGCCCACACGTCTGATCTAAGACTTGTACCTTTCCATATTCTACCACCGAACATTACCAAGCGTTTCGTGTCAGTATCGTAAGCATAGGATGCAAGGTCTCGGGTAGTATCGTAACTGAATGGCGGAAGCGTTCCCCCGGGCTTGGCTATTGTGATGGCGAACTCGAATGCGCCTGCATCAATTAGTGCAGGATAATTGTACCATTTTGCTGAGAAGGTTATGTCGCCTGTGTCTTTATTGGCAAATAGACGAACATTGCTACCGTCTGGCCACGTGTAGTTGATTACATGATTTATCTGTTCTATCTTAAAAGGCGGATTGACCTTTATCCAGCCAGACGCTGAGGGTTGGCTACCAGCCATGTATCCTAATCCGATGATTTTATACACGTAGTCTGGCTGAACGGTTTCGATGCGAATTGAGAAACCGTCCGGTGGGTCTGGATATGTTTGCCCAGACCAGGAATGCCATTGATAGTGGGCAGGTGGGTCGTTTATGACGCCTGACAGAGTGCGTTCAACTGTTTGCCCAATCGCAACATCTTGACCGAAAATCTTCTTGTAGTTGTTCCTCGCACTAACAAAGGTACTGTACTGTGCCGAAATGTCCACCGTAGGGCTTTCACCGGTTACGGTTATTGTTCCAATACCATACGAACCCTCTAGTCCCTTGCTAATTATTTCGTTACCATTATCTCGGCCAAGAGTAGGGTTGTAGTGAAAACCAGTATAGTAACTGTTCGGCCAAGTATAATCATGATGCCCAAGAAGTCTCACGTAGTATGTCCCAGGTGCAGTAGGGGCGGTGAACGAAAACTGCTTAGTGTAGAGCCTATGGGCACTTGGCGAAGCCGTGCCGCTCTGGAGGTTTGACAAAGCTTGTGTAAGGTTCCAGCTACCGAAGGCTGAAACATACCACACTGGAACATTCTTAGTCTCCAATTCCCAAAAAGCCATCTCAACGGTGAGTTGTTGACCGGGATTAGCAGTTACGCCGGTCTGGTAACCTGCTGTCGCTAAGTCCATATCGATATGATCTAGCTCAAAGGTCCATCCACCGCCTCCATCAAAACTGTAAACATGGTAAGTAATAGTGAAAGCGTACAGGTTCACTGTTGTTGTAGTGCTGCTTATTGTCACTTTTGTAGTAGCAATACCAATGGGCAATTTATCGGAAGACCCAACTACACCAGCCCAAAGACCGCCAAACACAAAATTGTATGATCCTTCGGCAAGCGATAAACTCAAAGTTCCAGTATTGTCAGTGGTGCCACTTGCAACAAGCGAACCATCCAATGAAAACACGTCCACAGGAACCTGCGACAACTTCTTAGTTCCGCTTGAGCTAGGCGGAGAAAAACCAGACTCATCAAACACTGTGACCGTAAGTGATACATTCGCTGCTTTCAGCTGGAATGTTAGTACTGAAAATGCTGACAGGAGTATTATAAAAGCTATTGAAAGTGCTAATATTCTCTTCATCTTTCTATAACTCCTTTTGTTCGACAACTCTCTATTTGCTCTTCAGATTATTAATATTTCCAGTGAGAAACTCTAGAAGAAAATTCTATCCCTTCTGCAATTTTGTCTTAAGTAGCATGCTTAGAGTATATGTGAATTTAGGACAAGTTCATGCTTGATTCAATTTGTAAGTACAAAAGCAGCTAAAGCAGTGTAAATGTTGGAATCATGCGCTTTTTCAATGAAATCCTCTAAATTGATTTTGTCTAACGCTATGGCTAAGTAAACTCGAGTCGTCAGATGATAAAGCGCCGTTTTGAAGCCTGTTTTGGTTTTTCTTTCTCCGCTTTTTTCAATGTAGACATGTTCTTCTAGGGCTCTGACTCTTCTGTTGGCGACGAGGAAAAACCAATTAACACCTTTCTTAAGATGGCTGACGATTAACAAAAAACGCAAAACCTAGCGTCTTTCTATTGAGGGATAGTTTTTGAGACCGAGAACCATAAAGATAGCTGTGCGTCTATCTGGTTTTGAAATGCCCGTCGCTTCTGTCAAGATACAGAAGTTCGCCGATGTCTTAACACCTGAAACAGACCTTCTCTGCCCTCGCTGTAAATCGAAGCCTAGATGGGCCGGGGGCTACGATTGCTCTTGTTGTCCTAAATGCGGTAAACCATTGGAAGCCATCGTCGTGGATGAGAAAGGCACAGTCAACTACAAATGCCCTGAAGACGGTTGGCAAGACCCGTCTCACTATAATCATTGGAGTCAACTACTGCGAGTTGATAAGGCTACAGGCGAACCCATTGTTCAAACCAAATACACCGAAGCAGGAAAAGACGTGGTTGCTGATGCCTACATCATGGATTTAAAAGAGTTCTCGAGCATAGCAGACGCAACACTCAATGAGTATGGCGTTACGGTAACAGAAGAAGCCTCAGCTCGCAACCTGCGGAAACTGTTAATCGCCACGAAGAATCTTGGAAAAGTCATTTTAATCCACTACTTCGACACATATGAGGAACGCATCGCCATATTGACAACCAGCATAAGCAACCGCATAATCTTGAAAGAAATCATACCGCTAAACTTAGCCGACATCAAAGAAACCATGCGAATAGACCTGTCAGGAATCACCGAGAAAGACGTTGCTGAAGCCGAACAATTCGTGAAGCAACTACCCATCGCCAAACAAGACTTGCTCTACGTCAGCGACTATCGGACTAAAGGCGTTAAAACCAAAGCTGTCACGCCGAAAGTCATGGAGTTAGAAAGCATAATCAGCCGAGCCAAAACAACAGCATAAACCGTCCACGCAAAATCTTCCCCTTTTTTAATTGAGTAGAAAGGTTGTGCGGAGTTGAGAGAGGATGAAACACTATGAAGGAGACCGTTTCTGAGGAAAAGATTGATGATTTGAAGCCGAACATGGCTACGTTGGAGAAGCTTGACTTACTTGACGTTACTCCTAACCAAACCATTGTAACCGCTAAATTAGACGGTGAGTTTACGCTTCTTGTTTATGACCGCAACGGCGAAAGCTATACGCTGAATAAATGGGGTCGTCGCCGAACTGATTTTCCAGCTCTTAACCAGCTTGTTGAAGCATTGAAGCCAACTCGTCTGAACCATGTGAAGTTTCTCTGTGAACTCTACGCTGTAGAAAACAACAAACTCGCTAAACTACCGCAGTTCATTCATGTCATTAAAGGAGACCGAGACTATTCTAAAATTCACATTGGCATCTGGGATTTGCTTTCCATAGACGGTAAAAGCGTGACTCAACCTTTCGATTGGAAACTTCAAGAAGTTGAAGGCTGGCTGAAAGATTGCTCTCATGTTGCTGTTGCGCCGTTTATTCTGCCTCGAACCTTACAGGATGTTAAAGACTTCTGGAACGTGTATGTTGAAGGCAAAGGCTACGAAGGACTTGTCATACGAAACGGTAAACACGTCTCTAAGATTAAGCCTACACTTGAAGTTGACGCAGTAATCATTGGGTTAAACAAGAAAACAAGCTATGGCAAACAGTTAGACCTGTTCGAGCAGGGTCAAATCACCAGCATTAAGACAGCTCTTATGCAACCTGACGGCACGTTCTTGGAGCTGAGTGACTGTGCAAGTGGCATAGACTCTGACTTACGAACCGTCCTCTGGAAACTTATGGAGTTTAAAGTCAACGAAACCGACAAAACCGTGTTCATCAAACCAATGGCAGTATGCACACTTCAATACACCGACACCTTCCCAAGACGAAGAGAAATCCTCAAGTTCAATGAAGAAACAGGCTACACGTTCAGAGGCTATGTGCCGTTTGTTTCGCTTCGTGAACCACGCCTCACACGGTTTAGACCCGACAAAACCGTTACGCCTGAAGACCTACGCACCACACAGATTCCTGAAAACAAACTGCCGAAGCCCGAAGAGAAACCTCAACCACAGCAAATTAGCAAAAGCAACACACCAATAATTAAAGAGGCGACCCCTATGAGTCTTGACGTTCCACGCATAGTTAAGTCACCCATTATTATGTTGGCAACTGAATCCTTCGACCAAGTTTCACAAAAACTCTATGCTGAAAAATGGATGGTGAACTCTAATCTTAAAGCAGACACGCTTGAAGAAGCCGTAGAGTTACAGGCTAAAACCTTTCCATGCATAGAGTTTCAACCTGTCCAATTACCTGATGGTAAATGGGTTGCTTTCCACAGAACAACAGTTGAAGAATGGCTGAAAAATCAAGAGCAAGAAGAAGCAGAAAGCGTCATCGGAGAATGTGATGTCTGCAAACAAGCCAAACATGTCGAACAGCTTGAACAATGCGAAACCTGTGCCTTAATCATCTGTGATACTTGCCGACCAAACCACAAACATGAAGCCACACCACTTAACGCTAAAGAAGAAAAGAAAGAAAACACAGAAGATGAAGAGGAACAACCTGATACCATCCCCATCCAAGTCTCCTTCCGCAAAATGTATTCAAAAGAACCAATCCCAAAATACCAAATAGGCGACACAATAGAAACTGACAGAGGAACACAAGGAAAAATCATCAAAATCAAAGAAGGAAAAGACCACAACTTAGACGGCAAAATCTACATCATCCAAGAAGAAACAGGCGAAACGTGGATACACGAATCAGCGATAAAAGGAAAACCCCAACCAAAACAGCAATCCCTATCAGACTTTTTTAGCAAAGCCGAGTAATCTACATAATGAGGATGAAATTATGTTGAAAGATGAATTGCCTCAGCTTTGTCGATACTGTGGACACATGAAACCATACGGTAATGAAGGGTCAATGAAGTGTGAAAAAAACCTCTCAAAAAAGGATGAAGACGCCGTGAATTGTCCAGAGTTTTTCCCTTTTACGCAAAACCCCTAACTCTTCTATTGAGGAATGAAAACATGAGTCTTTGGAACGAGTTTGTTTCTTGCTTGAAGGAAGAAAACGCTTTCTTTGATGAGGCATACTTGAAAAACTATTTTGAACGAGACAGCTTCACTTACGAAAACCTCAGTGACGACATCTATGCGTTCAAAGAGTTTCTATGGAAGAAGTTTGAGGAACGTTACGGCAAAGTTAAGAGCTTGTGGTTTCTGCAAGACATTGACCATGAAACATTCAAATACAACAAGGTTCGTGTAACAGTTCTCGTAAAAATCGGCGATTTTGAATACGACGTAGAAATCCACTCATACAACTGTAAATGGGGAAGTGTTGCTGAAAACCCAGACATAAACAATGATTTAAATTTTTGGCAAATAGGTGACGCATGAAAAGTCTAAAGAGTAGGAAAATGACTATAATCAATTGGTGAGAGAGTGCCAAGACCCAAGAGTTTGACACGAACTGCTAAGGCTGTCGTTAAGTGTTTGGGCAATAAAGAGAGTTTGTCTAATACTCTACGCAAGGAAAGAGCAAGAGAATTCGAAGAACACACCCAGAAGTATCTTGAACGGAAATATGGCAAGAAACATGTTTATCCTCAGAAGCCATCTCGAACAACCAAGAAACGACCAGACTTCACAGTTAAGTAGGTGATGTGATGCGTAGAAAAAGACCAATAGTCTATGAAGCGAAAGACGTTGAAAAACTAACAAAATCAACTATTGATAAAACCAAGAAAAAATATCAGTATCCAATTTTCCCAAGAGAAATACACGTAGCTGTTCCAAGAAGAACGAAAGTTACAGATGATGTTAGAGACCACGCTAAGAAGAAAAAAGTCAAGATAGACCGCCTGCGTTATTGAATCCACAGTAAACCTTAAGAACCTTCCAAGAAAGAAGGACATATAGGTATAACGATGGATGAAAAACAGTTAAGACAACTCATCCTAGCCTCTCAAGGAAGATGTCAAATGATTCCACCACACCTTAAGTGCCAACACGGTCATTTTCCAATCTGCACAGACGGGAAATTGCCAGAAGTGGTCAAGGCTCATATTCGATGCCGTGAATAGACGCTTGGTTTCCAGCCTTGTCTTCGTTTTCTAACCATTCTCAACAATTGCTTTTTCATCTTCAGTCAGTCCATAAATCTTGTAGACTTGCTCATCGATTTCGGAATTGGTCTTCCTTATCTCATCTTCAATCTTGGCATACTCGTCACTTTATGACCGACTTCTCCCGCAAAACCCCTTCTTTTTCTATGTTTGGATCTTTCCGATCTTCAGGATTATTCGCATTTTCCATTATCATGACGTGGGGGATGGGGTTTGAACCACCAACAAGTGGCGATTTCTCCCGAACTCTGCTATTCTATGTCAGAAATCCTTTTACTCCAACAAATGATAAGTTAAGCAGTTGCTTAAAAACCATATGTCCGACCGATACTGTTAAGTTATTTGTGATGGCGGTTTCTGACTATTTCTTTTGCGGTTTGTAAAATGCCATCTAATAAGGATAAATCCTATAAAAAAGAAAGGAACGGAAAATCCTAAAATGACATTCAGAAATGTTGTTCCAGCGTTTAGTATGAAATAAAGAGCCACTCCAACTACGAGAACAAACGAACCAACTAATATTGAGATAAGTCCACGCCTAAGAAAGTTAATCTTTCCCATTGCACTTTCCATGTGAGTAGCTATAAGCGATCTACAGATAAATTTTTTTGGTTATGATCTCTTGACTAAGTTATTTGTGATGAACGATTATGCATTAGTTTCTTTGACCTAATAACGCAATTGCGAAATTCGTAGTCTTTTCAGAACCTCGGTAAGCTCCCCAAGTTATCCTTAGGTGTTGCGTTTCTGTCTGTCCTTATGAACTCTTCGTCTCCTATCCTAATTATTCGTACGTCTTCTCCTTTCTTCCATTTTCCCTCATTTGTTTTGAAGATCGTTAAATATGTCTTGCCATTCTTGATACCCGCAACTATTCCCTCTCGCAAAATTTCCTTTACATCTCCTACATTGTCTCCTAAATCTTCATGAACACGAACCATTTCTATATGAGTTTCTTCTGCATTGTACCTGACTGCCGAAATCAAGAAGTCTGCCCATTTTTCCATAAACTCCGCACTCCTTGAAGTCTACTTAATCTATTCGTTGAACTATAAGCTTTTTGTTCGTTCTGCTAAGTCTTTTGACTCGATGCGCTTATTGCGAAAATTCGTTTGATATTGCACCATCGAGAAGATCGATACCGTATCCTAGGAAGGATTCCTCTGAAGTATCCATTATCTCTGTCATAATTTGCCAATAACGTACAGAGATGCTATTAGCCAAGCAGCTATTGGAACAACAATTGGTGTACTTCCAAATAAGCTTGACCATACTGCAGAGGAAACATATGTTGCAGGAATGCCGAATACTTGGGATACTATGTATCGCTGGAAAGTGAGATAAAAAGACTATGCCCTGCTCAACAACGCATCTTTCTAACGGTAGGATAAGGAAGATGTGTATTTCACGGCAATAGACCTGCCATGACCGTTCTCACACACTATTATAACATCTGTGTTGCGCCTGTGGATTTTTCATTACGTTGGGATGAACTTGTCTGAGCTTAGGCTTTGTTCAAACTGCCGACTCAAACCACTCTACTTAGAGGAAGCTAAACGTGAATCATGGCTAAACGACAATGGCAACGATAACTCAGCTAACTCTTCTCTTAAAGTCTGTATGCGAATGAGAGCCTTAGCTCGTGAACACGGCATACTCTATGAATGTCCACACTTCAACTACGGCTTAATAGACCAACCGCAACAGCCACAGCCTATAAAATACGCAAAACAACAAACACTATAATGAGGAATGTGTTTTGAATCTGTGTCCTTATCAAGACCGCTATTGTGCTTTACATCGTGTAGCTGAAAAGGATGGGCGACCTGTTTTTAGAGCGGATGGAGAATTTCTGCTAACCTGCATGATGACGCCTGACAACTCCATCTGTAAGGGAAAAATTGAACACCAAGAAAAAAAGAAAGGCTACTAAACACGCAAAACCCCCCACCTTTTATGGAGAGATAAGTATGACCAAGAAGAAAGCGAAAAACTGATAAAGTATTCAGACTAGACTACGACATAGCTGTGATTCTACACCTCACCTTAACGGTTATGGGTTTTGCTCTTTACAAATTCTGTAAGGATTGTTTGGGTGTTTTTGCTTGGTTTGGTCTAGGCTTTTTACTCGAAGTGATAGGCTATTAGATGTTTCATGTTTGGGTTAGCTTGTATAATGACTTCTGCAACCTTTCGGGCTTCGGGGTGCATGTTCACGTCTTCTAAAACTGATACGGCAATTTCTGAAGCACGTTCCAGACTCCATTTTGTAGCCCTTGATGTGAAGCGTGTTATTTGGTTCACTAAGGCTATGTTTCTGCGGTCTTCTGGTTCTGTGTGAAATGGCTTTTCTCCAAAGAGCTTTTTACCTTCCAGATGTTCTAAGTATCGCACATTAGAAGCGATTAAAGGCTCAAGCTGTTGAATCATAAACTCTAAAATCTTTTCGTGGTCTTGAGCTTCTCTTAAGCGTCGCTGTTGTTCTTCGTATTCATCTACATGAACGTGAACGGCTTCAACCTTTATGCGTGTGCCTTCTGTCGTGTGTTCTTCGCTTACTGTTGCGT
>Ga0315296_10002477_pt1 | contig 15732 bp, 17 predicted proteins | sample YL17G14_18_MG_FD_203921 | JGI IMG/M metagenome (GOLD analysis project Ga0315296, IMG submission 203921) | Sediment microbial communities from Yellowstone Lake, YNP, Wyoming, USA - YL17G14_18 | ecosystem: Environmental > Aquatic > Freshwater > Lake > Sediment | place: USA: Wyoming | collected... | reverse complement strand
GTCTTGTTTAGCGGTCAGAGACGACTTGGGAAACACAAGCAATCCTTGCATCTGCTCGAGACCGCTTCACGATCCGGCGGTTCGAATTGCCCAGTAGACTATCCAACAAGGCGGCCAGACTCATTGAGATGCCGGCGATCCCGGAGGATGTTGAAAGGGCGATTGATGAGGGAATCATGGTCATGCCTTCCTGGGGACCCTACAGAGTACTTGAGACCGCGGGCAGGATTTCGGGAATGGAATTGGTTCGCTGTACTTCAGTCTTTGATGACAGGGGTCATTTTCGCCCCACCCTTGATCCGAGTGTTCGAGAGACAGTAGAGGCTGATCAGATAGTACTGGCAATAGGGCAAGTGCCAGACCTCTCCTACGCTGATCGGTCGCTCAGGACTGACCGGGGCCTGATAGTGGTGGACAAGGATACTCAGGCGACCAATATACCGGGCGTGTTTGCCGGCGGCGACTCGACTGCTGGAACCGCTTCCGTCATAGAGGCCATAGCCGCAGGCCGCAGGGCCGCAACTTCCATCAATTCGTATCTCCGGGGAGAAGGATCGATTGATGAAGGTCGCTCCAGGAGACCTAGGCTTCTGCTAGACTTCAACGGTGATGGCCTTGGGAAGACGCAACGGGCCAAGCTCTCTGAGCTGCCACCATCTGAGAGAAGCATGGACGTGGAGGATGCCCGCGGTCTTGACTTGGACCTAGTCGACATGGAAGCAAGCAGGTGTTTGAACTGCGGATGTCTAGCAGTCAACGCTTCGGATCTGGCACCGGCGCTAGTTGCCTTGGCCGCCAAGATCAAGACAACGAAGAGGATTCTTGATGCTGAGGACTTCTTTGACGCTGGACCCGTCAGGTCTACCGTGCTAGATGTGGATGAACTGGTAACCGAAATTGAAATACCCACCCCAAAGCCTACGACCAAGCAGACGTTCCTGAAGTTCAGAATAAGGAACTCGATAGATTTCCCGATAGTGAGCGTGGCCTCTGCCATTAGTATGGACGGGGATACGGTGGCAGACGCGAGGATTGTGCTGGGGGCTGTGGCTCCTGTTCCGTTGAGGGCAAGAGAAGTCGAAGATTTCCTGAAGGGGAAAGTCCTGAACGACGAAATAGCTGAAGCAGCGGCGGCCGTTGCTGTGAAAGGAGCTAGTCCACTGTCCAAGAACGAATACAAGATCCAAGTCGCCAGAGCACTAGTGAAAAGAACAATCTTGGCCGAGACCTGATCGCCATCTCCGCGACCTGCGCCTTCAATACTGAAATACATTGAACTAGAATTGTCGATCGTCTCAGAATCCAAGGGCGAAGGGACAAGTGCGCACTCAATCTAAGACTGAAGACGCACCCCTGGCACGAATTATGAGGGAATAGCGCTCAGTTCAGTCGTTAGGTCCCCGCACCGTGAAAGCCTCCAACGTTTTCCCAAGCGACGATCTCATACAGCATCTCGGCAGTCCTAGGCCAACTGGCCAACCCAGTTCGATGTATTTGCCAACGCTTTTTACTATCTCCGCATGCACAGAAACGCCGATCCAAATTGAAGATCAAAGAGGTTAAGAACGTGAGAGTCATAGGTGTTGGCCAGATGGACCACGAAATTGGGGCGGTCTTCGTTCGTCATGGACATGACGTTATACTGATGGACACGACGGAGTCAGTGCTAGTCTAATGAACAATGAGGAATTTGTGCGTAGGACAGCGAAATCGCGAGAACTCTACGCTCGTGCCCAACGGGTTCTGCCCGCAGGGGTTAGCTACCGAATCCGCATGTTCGAGCCTTACCCCTTCTACGTCTACTCTGCGCACGGCAGCAAGGTCGTCGACATTGACGGGAATTCTTACACTGATTACTGGTGCACACACTTCTCCATGATTCTAGGCCATTCTCATCCTAGAATCAAGAAGGCCCTCGAAAAACAACTCGAAGAGGGCTGGAACTTTGGCCTGGAACATGAACTCGAAGTTAGATATGCAGAGCTCATCAAGAGTCTTGTACCTGGCGCGGAGATGATAAGATTCTCAAACTCCGGGACAGAGGCGAACATGTACGCGACAAGGCTTGCGAGGACCTTTATGAAACGCAGTTTGATCGGGAAATTTGAAGGAGGTTGGCATGGAGGCTATGATGCGCTTCACTGCGCAGTCAAGCCTCCTTTTGAAATCCTGCCTTCCGGCGGACTGGTTCAGGGAGCACTGAGCGACACAGTCGTGCTGCCCTATAACGACATTGAAGGAACTCGACGAATCATTGGCAAGAGGAAGCTCGCTTCCATAGTCGTGGAACCGGTGCTCGGCGTAGGAGGAATGATACCAGCCGACCGAGAATTCTTGAAAGGACTCCGCGAACTGTGCGATGAAACGGGTACTTTGCTTTTGTTTGATGAGGTGATAACCGGCTTTAGGTTGGGTCTTGGTGGTGGCCACGGGTACTTCAATGTGCGGCCTGACCTCACAGTTTTTGGTAAAGTCATTGGTGGCGGACTGCCGATCGGGGCGGTTTCGGGACGCCGTGACATCATGGAGCATATGGACCACACGAAGTATTCTGGCGAAGATTACTGTTTTCAAGGGGGAACCGGCGCCGCAAATGTCCTAACGCTTGCCGCTGGCGAGGCAACAATCCAGGCGCTCATGGACGAGCCCGTGTACGAAAAGATTGATAGGCTGGGCCAGAACCTTAGAACACGGCTTTCTGAGACCTTCAGTCAATCAAACTTCGATGCTCGAGTCACCGGCGCAGGGTCATTGTTTGGGATTCACTTCTCTAAGGAGAAATGCATTCGCGACACAAGACACCTGTCCGGGCAGTACAAGGAACAGGCGAAACAGATGTTCAGTTACCTCCTCAACAATGGCATATTGCTCTTGTCGCCAGATCTGCCACACGGTGCGATATCCTATTCGCACTCGGAAAGCGAGATCGAAACACTAGTCTCTGCTATTCAGAACTACGTGCATAGGCAGACGCACTAACGGCAGGTGAATCGATCACTGGCGTTGCATCTCTTCTGAAGAGTTGAGAGTCTAAAGGATCTTTGCGTTCTTGCGATAGCATTCGTTGGATTCATGCGCCCAGCAAGGCTTTAAGATGTTGAAGGGAGGGGATGAACGATCGAGGAGACGCCGATATGAAGGAGATCAAGATTGTCCAATTCGGAGTTGGTCCAATAGGCGCTGAGGTCGTTAGGTATGCTCTTCGAAAGGAAGGAATCAAGATCGTGGGCGCTATTGACACTGACAAGAACAAAGTTGGAAAAGACTTGGGAGAGCTTACGGTCGGAAGGAATCTCGGAGTGCGCATAACTGACGATGCTGATGCTGTTCTGAGCCGAACTAAGCCTGACGTTGTGTTGCACTCGACCGGATCCTATCTGGAGGATGTCAAGCCTCAGCTGTTGAAGATAATCAACTCTGGAGCAGACTTAGTATCCACCTGTGAAGAGCTCGCGTACCCCTTCTTGAGGCATCCGCAGCTTTCCAGAGAGCTCGACACGAGAGCGCGCAAGAAAGGGGTGACCGTTCTGGGAACCGGAGTCAACCCTGGATTTGTGATGGATACTCTGGTAGTCACCGCGACTGGGGTTTGCCAGGAAGTGAAAAAGATCCGGTCGACTAGAATACAGGATGCGTCAGTTCGTAGGCTTCCTTTTCAGAAGAAGATCGGTGCTGGCTTGACTCCCGCCGAGTTCAAGGCAAAGGTCAAGGAAGGAACAATAAGGCATGTAGGTTTTGCGGAGTCAGTTGCCATGATCGCGTCAGCTCTGGGGTGGAAGCTCGACAAAATCGAAGAGAAAGTTGAACCGAAGATTGCGGAGGAAACTGTTGCAAGTGACTATGTGAAAGTCGAGCCGGGACAGGTTGCGGGGGTGGATCAGTACGCTTGGGGTATCAGCGGCGGCGAGCAGTTGATAACCTTGAATCTGCAGGCATATCTGGGCTGCCGTGATCCTCGAGAGTCGATTGTGATAGAGGGTCACCCACCAATCGACCTGACAATTAAGGGTGGCATCCACGGGGATGTCGCAACTTCAGCAGTGGTAGTGAACTGCATTCCCCGCGTCACAAATGCACGACCAGGTTTGACTACAATGAAGGACCTGCCAGTGCCGTCTGCATGGTTCGGTCATCTAAGACAGTTCATCAAGAAGGCTTGAAACAATACAAGATACCTGTGGCAACCACTTTTCGTGCGGCCGCCCTTTCCTGTTACAACGGCAAATCGGCAAGCTATGGGACAGGCAGCTAAGAAGACTAGACATGCGCTGGAAATCAATAAATGGAAGGCGCGAGCCTCTTGCGTGTTACAACAATGGCTCAAAAACCAACTGCTCTCAGGAAGGGAAGCGTCATTCGTGCCGTCGCTCCTGCCAGTAGCGAGCTGGACCAATCCGAGTTAAGCAAAGGCCTTCTGAGGCTTCGTGAACTCGGTTTCGAGGTTACTCTGGGAGATTGCGTCAGGAAACTGAGAACTCACGGCTACCTATCGGGAAAAGACAATGAACGAGCGGAAGAGCTGAATGAGGCTTTCCGTGACGACAACGTCGACGCAGTGTTCTGCGTGACTGGAGGCTACGGCACGCCCAGGATACTTCCCTATCTTGACTATGACTTGATGCGGACGAAACCGAAGATCTTTCTCGGATACAGTGACATTACTGCCCTTCACATTGCGATAAACCGGAAGGCCGACCTGGTGACTTTCCATGGTCCGCTGATAGCTGACATGGGGACAAAACTCACCGACTACACCGAGAAGTGGTTCCTGCGAGCCGTGACCACCCGTGAATCCCTCGGCGAGGTGGCAAATCCAGTTGACGCACCAATCGTCAAGACGATCAACGAAGGAAAAGCATCAGGAGTTCTCGTCGGTGGAAATCTCGCACTTGTGGTCGCCACTTTTGGGACTCCCTACGAGATCGACACAAAGGGGAAGATTCTCCTCATTGAGGAGGTGGATGATCCCCCATATCTGGTGGATCGCAATCTCACTCACCTTTGGCTAGCGGGCAGACTCCAAGACGCTGCGGGAGTAGTCGTGGGCGAGTGCGTGAAAAGAGGTGGACGGCCGTTGCATTCGAACAGCTTAACGTACAACACTTGAACTCATGGTACTCGGACCGAGCTCAATTGACTATGGAAAATTTCGAGGGCGACGCTCTGATTGATGTCGAGTTTTGTAAAGATGAGGACTTCGGAGTCTTCGCAAGGATTTTCAGGAAGGTAAACGATTAGGTGTCTTGATGCTTTTGTCCCAACGCGAATATTCTGTCGTGGATACGCACACTGCTGGGGAACCTACCCGGATCGTGACGGATTTCCCGCTCCGTGGCGAAACGATTGCTCAACTCAAGGACGACATGCAAACAAACCATGATTGGTTTAGGCGCTTCGTACTGGAAGAACCAAGGGGGCACAGCGACATGTTCGGAGCCATTCTTTGCCCTCCAAAACGGAAAGGGTGCGATCTTGGGGCCTTTTGGATGCACAATGGAGGCTATCTGGATATGTGCGGGCACGGCCTGATAGGTGTTGTCACCTATGCTGTCCAAACGAAAATCATTGAACCCAAAGAGGAAATCTTGATTGACACTTCAGCAGGTGTCGTGAAGACAAGAGTGCGGTACCAAGGGAACCGCGTCCAAACAGTAAGTTTCGAAAACGTTCCCGCATTCAGACTTCGAACCGTAAACGTAACACTGGGACGCAAATTGATCAGCGTGGATCTGCTCTTCGGCGGAGACTTTTTCGCGCATGTGAAGGCAAAGGAACTTGGTGTTGATTTGGAACCTTGGAACAAAACCGTTCTAATTGATTTGGGCATAGAAATCAAGAAGATCGTGAATGCTCAAGAGAAGGTCGTCCATCCAAACCTTCCACACATCAATCGGGTGGAACTCGTAGAATTCGCGGGCCCTCCTAAGAGCAAGGACGCGCATGCACAAAATGCTGTTGTTTTCGGACGAGGGCAATTGGACCGATCACCATGCGGAACAGGAACCTGTGCTAAAATGGCGTTGCTTCATTCAGAAGGGGAGCTTCGAGTCGGGGACGCATTCGTTCATGAAAGCATACTCCGAACTAAGTTCAAAGGCAGAATTATCAGCGAAACGAAGGTAGGTGATTATGACGCGATTGTTCCAGAAATCACGGGTTCTGCCTACATCACAGGTTTCAACAAACTCGTTTTTGATGAGAATGACCCGTTAGTAAACGGCTTCTTGCTTGAATAAACATAACAGCAACGTGAGCAAGGTTTCCTGAAGCTAAGTTATTGAACAATTGCGAGCCAAGCATGAGAGAAAAGAGGAATTTAGCTAAGGGCTCTTTCGCCTAACCTCGCGAGTGTTATGAAATGGTCCATCATGTGGGAGAAGCTCTCACGTTGCGTTACCCCTTTGCTAATGGCTAATGGTACAATCGCGATGAAACGAAACTATATCAGAATCGAAAAAGATCGACACAACTGGGAAAGTGCCGTCGAAGAGCACACTTCCTCAATCTATGACACTGCTTGGTGGCCTATCGTGATCTGTCGCAAAGGTAGACTAGACGCGGAATCTCAACTTGTAGTCACGGTATAATGCTTCAGCTAGCAAAGCACATGTAAGAAATGACAGAACAGTCCAAACGATATTTCCCTTCCAAGCGAAGTAGATTGCACCCAAAACCAATACCCCAACCAGAACGACTGAACTGATTATAGTCGTGTTCTTGCCCATTTTGAACCGGTTTCTCAATTCACTTTCCTCACAGCAATGCAGAAGGTTCGAATCATCAAAGAAGGGCTGCATTATCCATTAATCAATATTGGCATGATCTCAGAGTGAACCGTAACCGTATTCTTTTCAAGTTGTCATGACGCATGGGCTCGAAATTTCTCGGAAGTCGGCTAGAAGAAATCCCATCGCCGTATCGACCGAGCCTAAAGAATTTCTGCGCTAGATTGAGTAGCATTTTTCGAGATTTAGTAGACGAGAAAAGCCGTGAAATCTGGTAACTTTCTCCCCTCGAGACTTGAGGCCGGAGGTTGAGGTTACTTCGCAGGGCAACTTGCTGCATACGAGGAACGGAGGCACACGCCACGTGCCATGTTCGAACGCGCTAAAAAGGTTCAACCAGCAGGCGTCTCTTACAAGAACCGCCATCTCGAGCCTTACCCGTTTTTTTGTGGAGTCTAAAGGGGCGAAGCTGACCGACCTTGACGGCAACGTGTACACTGACTATTGGTGTACACACTTGGCCGTGATTCTAGGTCACAGGCATCCCACTGTATTGGAAGCGATCAAACTACAGGCGGAGAAAGGTTGGCATCATGGCTTTGTTCACGAACTTGAAGTTACTCATGCTGAAGCAATAACAAGACATGTGCCAAGCGCAGAAATGGTTCGCTACGCGAGTTCTGGGAGTGAGGCTAACTTCTTCGCCGTCCGTCTCGCTCGAACTTTCACAAAAACCACAAAGATTGCCAAATTTGAAGGAGGATGGCACGGCCCTTGTGACCCACTGCATATCGCCATGAACCCCCCTTCGACAAACTTCCATCGGGAGGTATTACGAAAGGCTCGCAACAAGACACGATCGTCGTCCCGTTCAATGACTTTAATGGTTTCAAAGACCGTGTGAAGCAAGAGCAGTTGGCGTGCGTCTTACTGGAGCCAGTCCTGACGGCTGGGGGAGCATTTCCGCTGATAGACAATTTCTCAAAGCACTGAGAGAATACTGCGACAGAACTGGAACCCAGCTAATCTATGATGAGGTAGTCACAGGCTTCAGACTCGGCTTAGGCGGTGCAAAAGGATACTTCGTAAAACCAGACCTAACCGTTCTGGGTAAGATCATCGGCGGAGGTCTCCCAATAGGCGCTATTTGTGGAAGGCGAGATGTGATGGAACATATGGACCACACGAAATATTCAGGCATGGAGTACTTCTATCACGGAGGGAGCTTTGCCGGGAATCCAATTACTTTGGCCGCAGGCCTCGCGACAATCAATGTGCTCGAGCATTCCCCAGTCTACGAGCATATTGCCAAGCTGGGCAACATGGCGCGTCAGGACATGAGCCGCATCTTCGAAGATGCCGATTTTCCAGCGCAAGCAGTCGGCGTCGGCTCGTTATTTGCAATACATCTCACCAACAAGAAGCCACTAAAGGACATCAGCGACTTCATCAGCGACCTCGCCCAGTCCAAGAGGAGGTTCAATTACCTGCTCGAAAACGGCATCGTGATCCTAATACCCGAAATGATGCACGGCGCAGCCAGCTATGCACACAAGGAGAAAGACATCAACTACCTGACTACCTGCGTAGAGAATGTGAAATCCAGGTCCTGAAGCTAGCGTTTACTATCCACTAGTGATTGAGTCGCTCGCCAGCACAGAAATTTCCCTCTCCAGAATTTGCAGGAGAACAAGGAATTAGGGTTAGACCCGTTCTTGGGCCTAACTCCGTTACGTTATGTCAGAGGCGGATTATTGGGAGGAAGTTCTCATGCTGTGTTACTTCTTAGCTATCTCGCCGACAAATTCGGCGGCTCTGTCAACAATGGCTGAAAGCAACTTCTCGCCTTTCTCTTTCGTCGCCTTAGATGGATCGCCGACGGATCCAGTGCTTGTTAACTTGTTCATTGGTGGGGTGGCAGCTTGCACCTTAGGTCCACTAGCAAGGAAGTCGTACTTCACGAAAGTTGGCTTGAGGTGTGGTATCTCACCTTTGAGTTTGCTTTTGTCAACGCGTTGATCTAATGCGTAAGCTATGGAGGTTTCAGTCTCACAAGCATGGAAGAATGGGGGATCACATGTCTTCTTGATTTCATCTATTATGAGATCCCACCAGTTTAAGACGTAGACCTCGCTAGCGATCTGCTCCTCTAGGTCATGTATCACTACACCTAGCGCGACGTCGTTTCCGCCGTGGCCGTTGAATATCACGATCTTCTTGAAACCGTGCTTACTAAGACTTACACAAATGTCCTTTATGACGTCAACGAATGTCTGGATTCGCAGTGTTATGGTGCCTGGGAAGACCATGTGGTGTTGTGAAACGCCATAGGCTACGGGGTGTGTGACGACGACACTGATGTTCTTCTCTGACACTTTGTCGGCAGTTCGTTTGGCTATTTCGTTAGCAGTCCACCAATCATTGTCTACTGGTAGATGCATTCCGTGTTGTTCCGTCGATCCAACGGGGACAAACGCAATATTCGATTTCTCCAAGTAGCTTTTGACTTCCGGCCATATCATCTGGTCTAACTGCAGTGTCAAATTCGCCTCCTGGTGCCAAGAATTCATTACAAGAAAAAAGGGGAGTAACGGACGTCACTGTTTGCTCTTGCGTGTTCTTCGTTCCAAGACAACTAGTGCGATGATGCCCACGACAATCAGGACAACCATCAGTATGTACTGAACTACCTCGGGAAGATACAACCGGGCAGGTCTAGTCTTTGGCAGGTAATCGTTGAGGAACAGTGTCCATTGCAGTCCTTGTAGGCTTGATCGAAGAATAACGATCACGAAGGCGATGACAAACATTAGCACGAGAATACCGTAGAGTTTTCCTCTACTCATGGTCATACCGCCTCCTTATTCTAAGGCTTCTCCGCCCGACCATCGCCAGCGTGGTTTCATGAAGTCTGGGAACAACCGTAGTACGATGACCATTGGTATCCATTGCTGTAGGGCGTAGACGAAATAGGTTCCACCTGCGAATGTTGCGACCATTTCCGGCCAGAAGGGTACTATTTGCAGACCGAATGCCAAGGCAGCAACGTAAAGTGTCAGCCCGACGCCTTCAGCGACTAAGGATGTCACGAGAAGAAGGCCATATCCAACCGGGCCACGATGTTTCCATACTGTCTTTGTCACAAGGCAGAAGAATAGGCCGACGATCGGATAGTACCAAGGATCTAGCATTGGCAGTGATGATGGAATACCCATCAGAATGCCGCTTGCGATGGCGACGTAAGGTCCTCCCGCAAATGCCACTATCGCAATCAATGTTTCCCTAACATCGAGGACGAAGGGAGGGTAGAGAGGTATTACGAGACCTAGCGCCCTCCAAGCAAATCCAAGTCCGCCCAGGGCCGCTACCATTCCGACCTGTCTTGCTGTCAGTCGAGGTGTTCTTGTTTTAGAACCTGTCGTTGATTCGCTTTTGCTCAAGGTTTCTCGCAGTGCAGAGTTCATCAACTACACGAGTTAACACTTGGCTATGAAGAGTATATAGAGGCTCATTTCAACAAACCGATTCTCTCGCAAAAAAATTTGAACTGTCGACGCGAGCGGAGTCGGTTGCAGGTTCTTGGACGAAGATCTGGTGCGAGATTTGATTACCACTTTCTGTTTCTCGGTTGCGGGATACAGAGACATTTTGCACAAGTCAGGCGTGGTAGACTTCTGCTGGCGTTAAGATTGCACGACTCTTTCTTTCGTCGATTCAGAGTTGTGCAATATGTCCTTGTATTCTGCACTTTCTGTTTCTCGGTCATTGAGCTTAAAAGCAAGTTCAATGTCTAACGACGACGTGTCTGACCGTGGTCGACGTAGTTTTCCAGAACGTGAATTTCACTTACACCGGTGACTCAGAGCCGGCGTTGAAAGACATCTCCATCACGATTCATCAAGGGGAGACTGTGCTCATTGCTGGACCAGCAGGGGCAGGTAAAACGACTTTATGTCGTTGTATTAACGGACTTGTCCCGCACTATTTCCGTGGGCACCTTGAGGGGAAAGTGCTAGTCGGAGGTATCGACGTAAAAGCGTCGTCGATTTCCGCACTGTCTCACGTTGCGGCCATGCTCTTTCAAGACCCGTCTAGCCAACTCGTTAACCCCACAGTCTTTGACGAGATCGCCTTCGGACCTGAAAACTATGGAGTTCCCCGAGAAGAGATCCTGAGCAGAGTGAAGGAGTCGATCGAGTCGATGCGGTTGAATGGGTACGAAGAGAGAAGTCCTCACTCACTGTCAGGAGGCGAACAGCAGGCGTGTGCGTTAGCTGCGATCGTCTCAATGCGTCCAGAGGTATACGTCCTAGATGAGCCAACATCGAATCTTGATCCTATCGGAAGCATGAGAGTCCTCAGCCATCTTTCGGAATTGTCAAAATCTGAGAAGGCAACTACGATAATAGTCGAGCACAAGCTGGAGGAACTTCTCCATCTAGTGGACCGTCTCATCGTTATGCAAGAAGGACGAATCGTCGCTGAAGGGGAGCCTCGTAAGATGCTTGAAGACGCGGAATCGTTGAGTAAACTCGGACTAAAAACGCCCCAGACGGCGCTCCTTTTCTCGAGACTTAGAAAGTTCGACCCGTCCTTGAAAATGCCTCTCACATTCGATGAAGCTGTCTCGGAGATGTCCGCTTTCCTAAAGCCCCGCACAAGAGGTGCCGCGATCGTGCGATCTTCGGCAGCGGTAGCCTCTGATCCGAAAGGAGCCGACCAAGGGGAGACCATAATCCGTACTGAAGGCCTTGTGCACGTATACGAGGCAGGCACCGTTGCTCTTCGCGGAGTGACTTTAGAGATACGAAGGGGCGATTTCTTAGCCATCATAGGACAAAACGGTTCGGGGAAGACGACCCTTGTGAAACACTTTAATGGTCTGCTGCGACCAACCCAAGGGAAAGTTACGGTTTTCGGATTAGACGCCTCGCAGACGAGCATTCGGGAACTCTCGACCAAAGTCGGATACTGTTTCCAGAATCCCGATCACCAGATTTGCACTGACAGCGTGAGAAAGGAATTGGGATTTGGGCCTAGAAATCTTGAGTTGCCAGAGGATGAAATACAGAAACGAGTGGATGAGGTAACGGACGCGATCGGCCTACGAGGCATGTTGGACGATAACCCGTTCAATCGAAGTAAGGGAGAAAGGCAGCGAATTGCCGTCGCATCGGTTCTTACGATGAAACCAGATGTTTTGGTGGTAGACGAACCAACTACGGGACAGGACGATCGAATGGCTAGGCAGATGATGGACTTCTATAGGAAGCTGCACGATGAGGATGGTAAGACCGTGATTGTGATCACGCATGACATGAATCTGGCCGCGGAATACGCAAATAGAGTCTTTGTCATGTGGAATGGCCAAGTCTTGCTAAGCGGTTCACCTCGCGAAGTCTTCGCTGAATCAGAAAAGATTGAGAAGACCTACCTTAGAGCTCCACAGATCACGCGGTTCGCGCAAGCACTGAAGCCTTTCGGTTTCCCGCCCAACGTGTTGACTGTAGATGAGATGTATCGTGAAGTCACGGAGAGAATAGGGGGTTAAGAGCTTGGCATTTGAGTATATCCCGGGTAGCACTTTCTTCCATAAACTCGACCCTCGGGTGAAATTCCTCTGGTGGATAGTTGTAGTGATCTTGACGGTGGGGTTGGGGACAGACCCCATCTACTTAGGAGTCGTGTTTATCTCAATCTTTGTGGTTATGCGACTCGCGAAGATACCGTTCAACAAAGTAACCTCCTTCCTGAAGAGTATGGCACCAGTCGTCGTCATGTACGCGATCTTCAACCTTCTCTTTCCGCCAATAGCCACAGACGTTAGCAATCCCTACATATTCTTCTATTTGATCCCGCCCAAGACTCTTCCTATATCACTCGAAGCGTGCATCTGGACGATCGGCGCGGTTCTTCGCTTCCTTATGATTCTCCTCGTCATAAGAACGATCCTGATGATTACACCAATTCGCGACATCATAATCACTTTCGTGAAGCTAAAGCTTCCACCTGAATTCGCTCTCGCATTGAGCATAGGCTTCGCTTACGTGCCGGTACTTATTGACGAAAATACTAAGATCAGGGAGGCACAGCAAGCACGAGGATGGAGATACGAGTATAGGAATCCGGCCAAGAGGTTCAACGCTCTCCTGAAGCAGATGTTCGTACCAGCAATCTTCAACTCTATGCGTCGGACAGGTGACATAGCAATCGCCATAGAATCTCGAGGTTTCAGCCACGACATCGCGAAGCGTACATTCGTTCGTCAGCTGAAGTATTCTGTAAACGACTACCTAGCGACAGCTGTCCTCCTTGTATTCTTGGTGGGCGGGCTCTACATGGGAACCTGGGGGCTCCGATGGGCATCCTACATAAACGTTGCAAGAATGATTCGACAGCTACTTTGAACTCCTCTTCCTCTCCGACCGTTGAGGTCTTAGATTGACGAGGCTAGAAGACAACAAAACGCGCTATGTGAGACGAACGACGACTTCCCGCGAGATGTTCGAACGCGCCAAAAACACTGAACCGGCCGGAGTTTCATATAGAATACGATACTTCGAGCCGTATCCGTTTTTTGTTAAGAAATCAATGGGAGCACGACTCATCGACCTCGACCAAGGCATGGATCATATGCTTACGACGACCCATCACGCCAGAGTCGACAATCAGGTTCCTTACCTTTGGAAACGGATGAACTTGGTACCCCACCGGTCTACATCCCCCAGTCTCATCAGAACCAAGACTATAGAGTTCCCACTCCACCTGGAAAGCCAGAGAGGTAAATAGAGTCACATCTCTTGTGAACCGTCTTTCCCTTGAATCTGCTCATGACTGTAACACCAATCACGCAACTCACTGTTTCTTGCGGAACGTAGCCTGAGACCCATGTGATCGTTCTGCCTTCCTCATCCACTTCCTGACCAATTGCGTGTGAGCGCAGGTCGAATGTTGCCAACAAGCGACGACTTTCTCTCTGCATTTTGATTGGCAGCGGCACCCTGTGCTGGTGAACATTGAACCATCCCACCCCGCGAGCCATGAAGTCCTGCAATCGCAAATGCGTGTTTGTCAAGTCATACACAGACCGCAGCGTTCCTCTGTACCGCTCCTGACCGAGTTGCAGCTCCGCGGTCACGTTTTGGATCTCATCCCCCTTGGGGTCGCGGTTCGTCATGGTGAATTCCACAAAGAGCCGACCAAGACCGTAAAGGAAATGGCAAGCGTAGTGAACTGTAAGATGCTTGCCGAAAAAATACCAATAGAGAACACCCCCAACGGCAAGCAGCACACTCACAACCTTGAGAATATCAAAAATGGCAGCGAGGAATTGGGCTGAAGCATCGCCATTCAACATGGCATCTCGAAACGGGAAGGGCAACTAGCTTGCTGAATACTCTTTTCATCCCAAAAGGGCAGGACAGTTTCAATGGATTAGGCGGCATGCGACTTCGGAAACGGGCAGTGGCGGCAAACCCTCATGGTACCCGCTCCGCGTTATCGCCAAGGTTCATTGTCGGGCACTCGTGCCGTACACGCCCACTCGCCTGCGCCCATTAGACCCGACATCCCAAGTGCTTCCATGGCTCAGTTCATCGTGCCAGAATGTGAGTCGGCGTTCGTAGAGAGAGTTGGGTTGTCCGAAAAAACGGACGTACGTCCGATAAACCGGACAAACATTTTAAGCTCGAAAGACAATCCTATTTCACATGTCCGAGGTTCTGACACCGAGAGTACTGGCTGCGCTCAAGACCATGCACGGTGACCTGCAGAGATGGTACTATACTAGAGAACTATCGAAACTATCAGAAGCGGGCAGGTCAACGATTTCGCACGAGTTTCCCAAGCTTGTGAAGCAGGGCATTTTGAAGCACAAGACTGAAGGTCGCGAGGTATTCTACATGCTTAACCTTGACAACCCAAAGGCGCGCAAGCTGTGTGAACTCTTCGAAATAGAGAAGCGCGAGAAGTACTACCAACAGAACAAAAGACTATCATGGGCTCTCCAAGAACTCAGCAAAAAGATCTTCGACTTCCTTCCAGAGATACAGTCCGTAGTCCTATTTGGAAGCGCTGCGCGCGCGCAACTAACCAAGACGAGTGATGTTGACCTGTTGGTGCTAGTGCCGAACCTCCAACAGGAACCCTTCAACGAGTTGATGAAATCTGTTGACAAGCTCGCTGCGGACATGAGAGGCTTGTATGGATATCCATTGTCAGCAGTAATAATGACGGTAAAGGATTTCGAAGCCGCGTTCCGCGAGAAGAAAAGGATAGCACAGGATGTCGTTCGGGAGGGCATAGTTTTGTTTGGCGAGGAGAGATACTACACATTGCTCGGCAGGCTGATAACATGAAAACGATAAAAGCGCGTCGGGCTCCGAATTGGGAGGTCTGGCTTAAGAGCCCTGGAGCCTGCCAGCAATCGCTCAGGTACTTCGAAAGGCAAGCCCAGATAAGACGACTGAATGCGCAGCAAGCTGAAGCCGACGTCCTGGGTCACATGAAAAAGGCATTTCATAACCTGAGACTTGCCAACCAGATTTTCGACAGCAACCAGAAGAACCAGCTTCAAGTCAGCTATTCAGGCGAGAACTACTACGACTGGGTCATCACGGTCAGCTACTACTCAATGTACCAGGCATGCCTCTCTGCGCTGGCAGCCGTCCGCAAGTCAGGCGAGAACCACTCAGCAACAGTCTGCGCTCTGGTCTACCATCATGTGCACAAGAGGAAGCAACTCAACGACCAATACCTGCTACCACTCGACAAGATACACGCGCTTGCAGACCAAGACGTACAGAAGCTCGTTGAAAGGAGATTCCAGCGGGAAAAAGCGTCCTACGACACGGGCTACACAACACAGGTCGGGCTTGCCCAAACAGCTCTATCCGAAGCAAGGGAGTTCGCACTGAAGACACGCGAGATTCTCGAAGACGCACTAAGAAAAGACTTCATGAAAGGAGTCTAGATTTACCGTCTTCTCATCGTTTCCGGGCAGGACAAA
>Ga0315296_10002476_pt1 | contig 15734 bp, 14 predicted proteins | sample YL17G14_18_MG_FD_203921 | JGI IMG/M metagenome (GOLD analysis project Ga0315296, IMG submission 203921) | Sediment microbial communities from Yellowstone Lake, YNP, Wyoming, USA - YL17G14_18 | ecosystem: Environmental > Aquatic > Freshwater > Lake > Sediment | place: USA: Wyoming | collected... | reverse complement strand
TCGTCGATAACGGTGAACTGTTCGAGGTTCAGCCGTTGTGGGCGAAGAACATCGTGAACGGTTTTGCACGTTTAAACGGCAAGACCGTGGGCATAGTAGCGAACCAGCCCGCCTTCTACGCTGGTGCGTTAGACATCAACAGTGCGATGAAAGCAGGTAGGTTCATACGTTTCTGCGATGCCTTCAACATTCCAATCGTCACTTTCGTTGACGTGCCAGGCTTCTTACCCGGCATTGAGCAGGAGCTTGGTGGAATCATAAAGCATGGTTCCAAACTGTTGTACGCGTATTGTGAGGCCACAGTTCCCAAGGTCACAGTGATTCTTCGGAAAGATTATGGCGGAGCATATGACGTTATGGGCAGCAAACACAGTGGCGCGGACATCAACTATGCTTGGCCTACGGCAGAAATTGCTGTCATGGGCCCGTATGGCGCGATCAACATTATTTTCAGAAAGGAAATCGGTGAAGCCAAAGACCCAGAAAAGAAACACAACGAACTCGTGAGCGAGTACAGACAAAAATTTGCCAGTCCGTACATTGCTGCGCAGAAGGGCTACATCGACGAAGTGATCCAGCCATCAGAAACCCGGCCTAAACTGATAAGCGCTCTTGAAATGTTGGCTACAAAACGCGAGCAAAGACCGTCCAGAAAACACTCGAACGTACCATTATGAAAGCGCGTGTGGGCTCTAGATTGCGCACCAGATTTGGCGCGGTACAATTGACGTCAGAAACGCTCCCATGGCGAGGAGTATCCTCACATGACTCTCCATGAAGACCACGAAGCATATTACGAACAAAAAGCAATCAGGGTAGAGGGTCAGACATGGCAAATCCAGAGCATAAAGACATAAACGAACTAAGGGCTATGCTAACGCTGATAGCAAAGTTGAATGGTTGTTTGAAAGTTGAAATAGTGCATGAAGGGCAAGCTTCAATAATAGAGATTAAACCGTCTCGCGATAAACCCAAAGTAATAAGCCATGATGATATTTTAGCTATTGTTGAACTTGTGAAAAAGCACGAGAGATTTCTCATGGACATTATCGCAGATTCAGAACCGATTATCAGAATTCAGAGACGTGGGCTAATTCGCTAAAGTTCTATTCATGACTCTTCGTTTTCAGGTAGTTCTCTCATAGTCCTTTTTCAGCTTGACAAGAGCTTTTTGTACTGCATGACCTAAACTAGAGAAAAAGAGTGGGTTTTAGTAGTAGTATGTTATTGTTACGGTTTCAGTTGCTTCGCCGAAGGAAATTCCAACGTAGATTAGTATCGTTGAAGCGGGTAAGACGGGAAAAACTACTGTTCCACCGAAACCGACACTAAATTGATAATAAGTCGGGAAGAAGATGTTGGTACTGTTGACGTTGGTACCGTTGACGTTGAAGGTACCGTTGATGTTGGTACTGTTCAAAATGTATAAAGTCCAAAGTCCAACATATGTTGAGTTATTGTTTGACGAAACCCTAATCGAAACGTACCCCGCAGAAGGCACGTATCCAGACCAACTAACAACGCTATTTTCGTTTGTATGTACATTTTCTTTATTAGCCCATATCGTAGAGTTTCCTGTACTCCCGATGCGGAGGTTGTTAACTTGATTTTGGAGATTTGTGACATTAGAGTTCAACGAGTCAATCTGGTTTTGCAGATTTGTATTATTAGCTTGTGTCTGACTAAGCAATGTCTCGTTTCCATCTAGCCATGTTTGCAGTTGCTTGTTTTGGTTTTGGAGGTCGTTATAGCTGTTTTGTGCTGATATGCCAGTTATCGAAAAGTATGCTATAAAAGCTGTCAATAAGATGCAGATTATTCCTAATGCTATGGCGACACTTCTTCCTACGACTTTCTTTGGTTTCGTTTCACTCGCTTTTGTTTCACTCATTTTGAATCTCCTCGCAATAATGCCTAGAGGTCTTGACCATTTCTGTGAACGAGTTTCTGCGTGCTCTGGTGCAGTTGTTGGGATGTCCTCAACCTTGGTCATTGTTGCTATTGCGGCTTCTCCAAAGCTGGACAGCCTGTACTTACCATCATCTATCTTGCCAACCAGTTCTCCAAGGTTTTCAAGGTGGTAAGTGAGAAAAGAGCTGGATACTCCCAGAACCCCAAGCATTTCTGAGAAACTCATAGGCTTTTTCGAGAGCATCCTGAGAATCCTACGGCGGATAGGATGTTTCAAAGATGCAAAGATGGTTGAATATGGTTCCTCGTCAGAAACAGACACAAGTCTTCCCCACTCACATAATGGCACAGCATAGAGAAAACCTTTTTTGTCAAGAAAACTTGACATGACAAATGTCCAAATCTTCGAAAACAGCCAGTAGTCAGCCGATGTCAAGTCAAGAAAAGTTAACAAGCATTACTTCAAGCATCTCTAACCAAATCCTCTGTATTACCCAGTATTGCCCAATACGATAAGCTTCCCTTTCCTCAACCAATAGTTGAAGTAAGTAGTTGTCACTTTGGTCATGATGGCAACGAGCAAAGGAACAAATAGAGGACCACCCAGCATTCCTCCGAATTGAATGCATTTCTATTCAAAGCACAGAGGTAAAAATTGTCTCTCTGGTTTGCCCCAGAAGTGTGTGGGTGTGGGTTTGGGACAAAACTCTACCCCAACCAACCACTCCACAAGTCAAGTGTGTAAATTCCCATTCAAGGCACTAGGTGGATATGTCTCCCGAACTCGGTCTTCTGATGGACGATATCTCCAATAGGTATTGTTGTTTTGATGGTTTATGAAGGCAATTGGAGGAATTCTCTGGCTATTCTCGCTCTAGCTTGAAGACCACTGGTCTTAATCCGTCTGGGCAACATGCCACTGTAATTCCAGGTTCATACCACGGGGAGTTGCCACCACACATCAGCATGTATACAGATGGCGAGATTACGTGCCAAGCATAAGGACAGAACCCGCTTGGCATGTTGATATCATCAACATGGAACACCTGTCCTTCCTTGAAGATGGGGCATGGGCCACTATACGTTGCCTTAACTGGAGGGTCTTTGAATACTTCTTTAGTGTCGAAACACTTGAGCACCGTGACCTTTGTACGAATCGCTTCCTTATCCAAACAAACACCTCACCTACTCACAGTTGTCCTTGCAGTACTATTTAAGACCTCTCAAAGAAACTTCAATCTAAATATCAGTCGTTTAATGACCGTTTGCTCCCGCAAATTCCCTTTTTTGTTTTTCTGTATTCCTGTCTACGCTTTCGACATAATGTTGATAGCTAGTTAGACAATGACTAGCCATTCCTTCCCTCTTTTTCTCTATTTGGATTATTGGTTGTCCTAGCGGTTAATATTTGGATCATATATAAACCCGAGGAGGAAGATCTGTGCACACAAAAAGCTCAGCCAAAATATGTAAAGAACCATGAAATCTATTCAGCCGCCATTATAGATTAATAACTGGCAAATTCAATCTCATTCTGAACCTGTCACGCGCAAGGGGACATGCTCGGTATGGCTTCGAAACCCGTCAGGATTACGGACACAACTTTCAGAGACGCACATCAAAGCCTTGTCGCCACGAGAATGCGCACAGAAACGATGCTTCCTATCGCTGAAAAAATGGACCAGGTCGGCTTTTTCTCGCTTGAAGCGTGGGGAGGCGCAACTTTTGACGTTGCCGTGCGCTTTCTCAACGAGGACCCTTGGGAACGCATCCGTTTGCTGAAACGCCACGTAAAGAAGACTCCGCTTCAAATGCTCCTGCGTGGACAGAACATCGTCGGCTACCACAACTATCCTGACGATGTGCTCGTCAAATTTGTCGAGAAGGCCGCCGAAAACGGTATAGACATTTTCCGCGTTTTTGATGCGTTGAACGACATCAGAAACATGGAAGTCGCCATTCGAACCGTGAAGAAAACGGGAAAGCACGCTCAGGGCACGATAAGCTACACGATCAGCCCAGTGCACACGGTTCAGCATTTCGTAGAGTTCGCCAAGAAACTGGCCGAGTTAGACTGCGATTCAATATGCATTAAGGACATGGCAGGCATGCTCGCACCACAACCAGCATACGAACTCATAACCGCGTTGAAGAAGGAGGTCGGCTTGCCCGTTCATTTGCACTCGCACAGCACAAGCGGCATGGTCATGATGACTTATTTCCACGCATGCGAAGCCGGAGTAGACATTCTCGACACGGCATTCTCGCCGTTGGCATGGGGAACGAGCCAGCCCCCCGTCGAATCCGTCGTAGCAGCGTTGGAGGGCACGCCTTATGATACGGGCTTGGACTTGGAGCTTCTGAGCGAAATCGCCGCGTACTTCCGTGAGCTGCGGGAAAAGTATTATGACGCTCTGAAACTGATTGACCCCAAGTCTGAACGAGTTGACCCCTCCATAATCGTACATCAGATACCAGGCGGAATGTTCAGCAACCTGCTTGAACAACTGCGCGAACAGAAAGCCCTCAACAGACTGAAGGAAGTGCTCGAAGAAGTTCCAAAGGTCAGAAAGGAGCTAGGCTATCCGCCTCTGGTAACACCGACAAGCCAGCTTGTGGGAATTCAAGCCGTCTTGAACGTCATCTCAGGCAAGAGGTATAGTATAGTGCCCAAAGAAATCAAAGACTACGTCAAGGGTTTGTATGGAAAATCACCCGCGCCAATCGACCCCAAAATAAAGAAGAAAATCATCGGTGATGAAGAACCAATAACAGGGCGTCCAGCTGACCTTCTTGCGCCAGCGTTAGAGAATATTCCTGAGTACGTGAAACCCTATATCGAGAGCGAGGAAGACAAAATCACTTATGCGCTGTTTCCCAAACAAGCCTTAGACTTTTTCCGCAGAAGGAAAATCAAGCATGAGGAAGCAAAACCCGAAATCCCGCCTGAAAGACTAGCAGAGCTAGAAGAAGTCGCAGCTGTTTCCTTGGCGGTTGCCGCATACGTGAGGAGCACCTCTCGTGCAAAAGCGCTCGTGCAGATGAGGCCTAAAGGGTTTTCTTCATCTTGGGTTCTGGCGGGCAGGCAAGCACTGATGGAGCGAGGTCCATAGACATGTCCACGTACGAAGTCTTCATCGACGGCAAACCCCGCAAGGTCGAAGTCACAAAGAACAGTCCAAACTCTTTTTCCGCAAAAATCGATGGCAAACCCGTGAAGGTAGAGCTTACAAACGACAAGCTAGAACCTGAAAAAAGCTTCCAAATCAAGCTTGAAGGAAAGAACTACAAGGTTGAGCTGTCCACGCTCGAGTGGGAGAAAACTCTGACGCTGAGAGTTGAAGAGGCTTCGTTCAAAGCGGAGCTGAAAACACAAGCAAGAAAAACTTCATCAACAACTTTCGAGCCAGCAATATCGTCGCTGATAAAGCGTTCTGGACAAGCTAAACAGGCAATACAAGATGCCGTCGTCGCTCCTATGACTGGAAAAGTGGTGTCCGTCAAAGTGAAGAAGGGGGACCAAGTCAAAGCTGGTCAGGTACTGTGTGTTATTGAAGCGATGAAGATGGAGAATGAAATAACCGCCGTCAGGGCTGGCACGGTCAAAGAAGTCTTCGTCAGCGAAGGCGCCCCCGTGAGTGAGGGTGAAGCCCTCTTCGTCGTTGTCTAGAAAATCGAGGGCGGCTTGTACTCGCCGAATACTTCGCGTAGTGTTCCGCAAATCTCGCCAAGCGTAACATATTCTTTGACCGCGTCGATTATGAACGGCATCAAACTGACGTCTTCTTTTTCAGCTGCAACGCGTAACCTGCTGAGTGCCTCATCGACTTTGGTCTTGTTCCTTTGGGTCCTCAGTTGTTTCAATTGCTCGACAAGCTTCTTCTCGACAATCGGGTCAATCTGCAAGGTCTTCATCGGAATCTCTTCTTCACTCTTGAAGTCGTTAACGCCTACGACGACTTGTTTCTTGGCCTCAACCTTCTTCTGGTAACTGTACGCACTCTCTGTTATTTCACGCTGCATAAACCCTTTTTCAACAGCAGCAACGGCTCCTCCCAACTTGTCGATTTCCTCAATGTACTTAGTTGCCCTTTCTTCAATCTCGTTCGTTAAGTATTCGATATAATATGAACCAGCAAGGGGATCAACAGTATCAACCACGCCGCTCTCGTAGGCAATTATCTGCTGTGTCCTCAAAGCGACAGTGACTGCATGCTCGCTTGGAAGAGCATAAGCCTCATCGAACGAATTCGTGTGCAACGATTGCGTCCCCCCGAAGACGGCTGACAAGGCTTGCAGGGCCACGCGAACGATATTGTTGTAGGGTTGCTGAGCTGTCAGGGCAACGCCCGAAGTCTGTGTGTGAAACCGCAGCATCATCGAAGCCAAGCTCTTTGCATGGAATCGTTCGCGCATAATCTTTGCCCATAGTCGTCTCGCTGCGCGGAATTTGGCGACCTCTTCCAAAAAGTTGTTGTGAGCAGCAAAAAAGAAGGACAATCTTCCAGCGAACTTGTCCAAGTCTAGGCCCCTGTCGATTGCCGTTTGCACGTAGGCGATTGCGTCTGCAAACGTGAAGGCAACTTCCTGCACAGCAGTTGCTCCCGCTTCTCGTATGTGGTAACCGCTGATGCTGATAGTGTTCCATTGAGGCATGTTCTTGCTGCAATACTCGAAAATGTCCGTGACAATTCGCATCGAAGGTTTGGGCGGGAAAATGTACATGCCTCTTGCCACGTATTCCTTCAAGATGTCGTTTTGAACTGTGCCGCCGAGCTTTGCTGGGTCTACTCCTTGCTTCTGGCCGACGGCAATATACATGGCTAAGAGAACGTTGGCAGGAGCGTTAATTGTCATTGATGTGGAGACTTTGTCCATGGGGATGCCGTTGAAGAGAGTTTCCATGTCTTTCAGAGTGCTCGCGCTGACACCCACCTTGCCAACTTCGCCCAACGCTAACGGATGGTCACTATCGTACCCGACTTGAGTTGGGAAATCGAAGGCAACGCTTAGGCCCGTTTGGCCATGTCCAAGAAGATACTTGAAACGCTGGTTAGTCTGCTCAGCCGTTCCAAAGCCCGCGTACTGCCGCATCGTCCAGAGCCGTGCCCTGTACATCGTCGGATAGACGCCTCGAACAAGCGGGTACTCTCCTGGAAATCCCAAGTCACGCAGATAGTCAAAATCTTCAAGATCAACGGGGGCGTAGACTCTGTTAACTATTATTTCAGAACTTGTGGAGTATTCGCCCTTTTCGGGAAGCTTGTCGAAACTCTTGGTCACTGTTTCTTTTTCCCAATTTTCCTTTCGTTGGCGAATCTCACGAAGCTTCTCTCCAGTTTGTACCATTTGAGCACCGTGAGACTAGACTGCCTAAGAAACATAAAAGAATTGACCCCTGCCAGCAAAAGGGCTGGAAGCCAATCAAGCCGAGTTCCTGCAGGCAGGAACAAACGGTGCAGCCTGGCTTCTAGACTACGTGTACTTCTACGCTCAAGGCTAGATAATTTGTAATCTTCATATTCGCTCCATTTTTCTGCCAAATCGTCACGAAACCGACAAGAAAACGTTATTAATAATTTTTAGAAAATTGGAGAGGCGGTTGCCGTGAAAGATCTGGAATTGAAGATTATTTCGGAACTTATGAAGAACAGCAGGAGAAGCGACAGAGAACTCGCGAGAGCAGTCGGAACTTCTCAACCCACAATCAGTAGAACGATTGCCAAATTGGAGAAAACAGGGATTATCAAAGAATACACTATGATACCAGATTTCCGCAGACTTGGATACAAGATCATGGCAATTATCTTTCTGAAGCTGGGTCAACAAAATCATACGTTTTCTCCTGAAGAACTTGAGAAAATGCGCGAAGCAAACCGACGAATAGAGAAGAACAATCCTCGCTCCTTCCTCCTTGTGATGAATGGCATGGGCCTAGGGCGGGATATGGTCGTGATTTCTTTCTTCCATGACTACTCCGAATATTCCAGGTATATACAAACCGTCAAGGCCGACGCAGCAGCAGAGCTAAGACCATACTTCGAACCTAAAAGTGTTGAAAGCTTCTTGATAAACCTGGATGAGAACACCCATTATCTGCCCTTGACATTGTCAAGAATTGCCAATGGAATAGAAGCCGCGAATAACGAAAAGAAGGAATAAACCGCTTCTATCACAGCGCAGTTCCGCTGGAAACATGAAGAACAGTCGATGTCGGTTCAGGAAATTAAACAGAAAATCAACGAATTATCGAAACAACGAAATGAGCTTGATAACAAACTGTGGCCTAAGAGTACGTTGTTGCCTGAGGAACAGGACTAGGCTCTGTTAGTTGTTTAGAATCGACTTGCGTCGCTAGTTCCTTGCGAATGGTCGGCTAACGTTCTCTAGTGTTTCGCCCACGACTTGTATGTCATCAATGTTGCCTAATCCTTTCTCATATGCCTTGTAGATGTGCTTGATTTCATATGGGTCAAATCCCATGATTCTGCATGCCGTTGCGTCGGTCGCAACTGGGTCGCTTCCCGCAATTATCAAGTCCATCTGGACGGGTGTTCCGCCAGCCGGGCCGCGTCCTTCCATCGCGACAAAACCGTCAATCACCGTCAACGTTGGTTTGAGTACAGTGTTAATTTCAGCAATTACTTTGTTTATGCCCATCAGGTGGTATTTCGACTTGAGCTTGTCCGGAAGGAGGCCAAACATGTTCTTCATGCCCAAAGTGACCCCAGTCCAGTTGTGGGTCTTGAGTTTAGCTGCGCTCACGATCGCGGACGTGGTGACGATGCGTGGGACAGTGATTTTCTTCAGTGCTTTGCCGTCAGGAATATCGATGTTTACCCGGTCTTTTACGTGTCTCAGGTTAAGGCATTGAACTCCGTTTCGGTCACACATTTCTTTCATGCCTGTTGATTCAAAGGCCTTGTCGGCGTTGGTCATCGTTGCGTCTGACTCGACGACGTAAACCTCTATGGCAAGTTTCTTCAGCCTTTCTATGATTGCTTCGACCACAATGGGGTCTGTTGTCGCACCTGTGTCCCATGTTTTGGTCGTTATGAAGTTGACCTTTATGAGCACACGCTTCCAACCGGACAGAACCGTAGCGTAATCTACTAGGTCCAGTGCTCTGAAAACAGGTTCATGACCTCTCTTTCCTTTGATGACGGCTACCTTTGAAGTCAACAGGAACACGACACTGAAACCAGCCAGTACTGTTAGATTTAAGGGTTATCCGCAATCACTCGCGCGCTTTCATTCCAAGTTCTGATTCCACAAATTATTTACAAAAAAAATATAAATTTCGGGAAGCCATAGATATACTGGGAGAAGAAGAGAGTGAGAAGGCTCAATTGGTCTAGATATATTAGACCGAGAAAGACTATTTCATTGCTTATTTTGGTAGCCTTACCCCTTTTTTCATTCTTCCATTTCGTCTCTTCTGCAAATGCTGTGCCAACAGAGCTGAGTCTGCCTTCCGTCGAAGATACTTACGTTGATTCTGCCAGTGCAAACACTAACTATGGGAAATACTCATGGATGGAGATTGAACTTCGGAAATACACGTATTCAAACGATCAATACAGCAACGCTTACATCAAGTTTGATGTGTCCGCTGTTCCCGCAGAAGCAATAATCGCGTATGCGAGGCTTGAACTGTATTGTTGGTTTTTGATCGGTGTTCCGGATGTGGGTACGCATTATGGTGTGGATGATTTGTGGAATGAGAACACGACCACATGGAACAACGCACCTTCTTTCACGCCAGAACCCACCGAAGTCGTCCGAATAAGCAATGTCAGTCAATGGTATGCGTGGAACGTAACGAGTATGGTGAACTCTGCTCTTGATTTTGGAACGCTGACAGTGGTTTTGAAGGTCGAAAACGCGTCATCTGCGACATCGGAGGCTGATTTCCGTTCAAAAGAAAATTATTCGAACAAGCCAAGGCTCACCATTGGATACACGCTTCCCATATCCTGCTCCGCTTCACCATCAGCTATAGCCCTAGGCGGCTCCGTCATGGTTTCCGGTTGCATTGCCATACCGCGTTTTGACACGGTTCAAATGACCTATACGCGGCCTGACAAGTCAACCATAGATAAAGATGTTGCAACAAATTCCAGCGGATACTTCACTGACCTCTTTACACCTGACGTCGCGGGCGTGTGGAGCGTCACTGCCCATTGGAATGGAGCAGAAGGTTACAACGCTTCAACCTCAACAGACATGTTCGTAGTAACCGAAGAGAAGAGAGATAGCTGGGCCATCATCATAGGCGTAAAGGATTACAAATATGCAGATGACTTAAATTATCCCGACAGGGACGCTATGGAACTTTATGACAAGTTGAAAGAAGCCTGGCCTGAGGATCATCTCAAACTGTTGATTGACGAGCAGGCAAATAAATCCGGCATAGAATCCGCCATAAAAGATTGGTTGGCGCCAAGAGAAACAAAGGATAGCGTCGTGCTCTTCTTCTTCTCTGGTCATGGCTGTAACGGTTCAGATGTGGCTCCCATAGATGAAGCCGATGGTAAAGACGAATATATCTCTCCCTACGATTCGTCAAATTACTCTTATGACTACGATATTCGAGATGATACTTTAGACGATTGGTTTAGTTCGTTGGATTCGCAGCACATAACCGTTTTTCTGGACAGTTGCTTCAGTGGTGGTTTTATAGACAAGGGAATCAAAGGAGATTCCATGCCTTCTGCGCGTGATGATGGGTTTGCCAAAGATATGTCAAAAGCGGGACGTGTGATCATAACCGCGTGCAGCGAGACAGAAAGCTCTTACGAATATCGTTCCCTCCAGAACGGAGTATTCACCTACTACATGCTCCAAAGCCTCAACAACCTGACGGCTACAGACAGCAATAGAGACAACGAGATATCTGCTGAAGAAATCTTTTACTGTGCAGAACCTGAGATCAGAAACTTCACAGGAAACAAGCAACACCCGCAAATGTATGATGGCTACGAAGGGCAACTGAAACTGATGACGGTGGCAACGATAAGCTTAGACACAAACCCTTTCAAGGCATCTATCATCGTCGACGGTTTGACTTACACTCCACCGGTGTCGTTTGTTTGGTTTCTCTACACGAAGCACACTATAGAAGTTCCTCATCAGGTTCGACCAAGCTATGAAGGAACAAGATATCTTTTCACTTCATGGAATGATGGTAGCGACCTCAAATCGAGAGTGATTTTTGCCTCGGGAGATGAGTCAGTGTACTACTTAGCGAACTATCAGGCTCAGTACTATTTAGCTGTCAGTTCTGATTTTGGCGAACCCCAAGGTGCCGGATGGTACGATCTCGGAGCGGTGGCATCGTTTGGCGTCAATCCTCTTTTTGATTTTGGAAATGGCACGAGGGTAGTCTTCGCGGAGTGGCTCGGAGACGTAAATTCGACGAACCCAAACCCAACTGTTGTGATGGATGCGCCTAATAGAGTCGTTGCCCAGTGGAGGATGCAGTATTATCTGACAGTCAGTTCTGACTATGGCGAATCCCAAGGTGCCGGATGGTACGACGTTGGAAGCACAGCATCTTTAAACGTTACATCCGTTGTGGACTTCTTAGACGGCGAAAGGGTTGTCTTTATTGAGTGGTCAGGTGACATAAGCTCGACAGATCCAAACTCAAGCATAATGATGGATCGACCCAAACAAGTGTCTACACAATGGAAAACACAATTTTGGTTAAGCATGAGTGTCGATCCTTCGGGAATAGTGTCCATGAGCGGCGAGGGATGGTACGATAAGGGTTCCCAAGTTGTGACGGAAACGGCTCCCTCAATAGTGAATGGTAGCACAGGCACAAGATACGTCTTCGAAAACTGGAAGGTTGGCGACATGCCACAAGACGGCAACAACGTTTCAGTATTGATGGATTCTTTTCACTCAGCCGTAGCATGTTACAAAACCCAATATTATCTTACGACAGTATCCCAGTACGGTCAACCGCAAGGCGAGGGATGGTATGATAGAGGTTCAGAAGCTACTTTCTCCGTGACATCGCCTCAGGGCCTCATTATCCAGAGAGTTTTTGCTGGATGGAACGGCGACTCGACTTCCACGTCAACATCCGCAACTGTCCTTATGGATGGTCCAAAGACGGTAACAGGGCAATGGAGAGACGAATACATCCAGCTTCACATTACTATCATAGTCGCAGGGGCTGCTGTGACCGCGGGTGCCAGTGTTGTGATATGGCATAGACGAAAAAATCACTAGCCCCCGCGATTCCCCACAGTCTCATCTCCAACTTCCACCGAAAGGCGTTGACAGTTTCTTGCTTTTCAAGTCACTCCAGAAGCTTTACGGCTTTTTCAATAGCAAATCGCAGTCTTTCAACGCATGCGTAATCATGAACGCGCATGTAATACTCTTTCATTCCTTCTTTCGTTTTCAAATCAAGACCAGTTAGGTCTCCACAATTCACATGCCCAAACTTCTCCTTGAACTCCCCCACGTATTTGTCAACCATATGCCAAACTGGTTCAGGACTCTCTTCAGGGCTGGTTCTACCGTATTTGATGCCTATTGCCATCACAACGCTGGACACTGAACCGCAGAGCAGGCCATTCAACGAAACTCCAGCACCTATCCCCGTGCCGATTTTGGGAATTACACTAGAGTCAACCTTGAGAGAGCGCGCGCTGACTTCTCGCTGAGAACACTACGCAAGAACAACCGTTAAATAGACTTCGTGCCTTTTCCATGTCGGAAATCCGAACAAGAGAGTTTCAACTTGGAAATTGTTACATATAGGGATTTGGAATCAAAGAGCGGTCTATTGCCTCTTTTGGAACAGGCATTTGGCTGGCCTTTCAGCGAACGAGAGTTCAATAGATTCATCAAGATCGATCCGCGACTCAAAAATGGAGCTGCAGGTTTCTGTGGGTTGGAAAATGGACGAGTCGTCAGCTACGTTGGCGCAATGGATTTGGCAACTCGAACGCTAGATGGAGCAATTGAACATGTAGGTGGGATCTATGGTGTTGCCACTCTGCCTGGATACACCCGTCAAGGTTTCTCCACCGCTTTGTTTAAGGTCACGCACGAATACTTCAAAGGTAAAGGCTATCGATTTTCTTTCTTGAACACAAGCCCCATTATCGTAGCCTATTCGCTGTACAAGAAACTAGGATATTCAGATGTCTACTCCTACCCAAGCGCGTACAGAGTCCTGAATACCACGAAAGCAACGCTCCCAAAAGCAAAAACCCTGAAACTTGATCTAAACAAGGTTCTTGCAATCTACGACAAATATGTGAGCAACAAAGTTGGACTCGTTATCCGGGATCGGGCATATTTGGAGATGCACGCGAAAGACAAGAGACTAACAAGTAAAAGAACTGTCTGCACTGACAAAGGCTACGTTGTCTTCAGGAAAGAACAATATTCCACCAGAATCTTGGAGCTCGTAGCCCAGAACAAGGCCGAAGCTGAAAGACTTGTCAAGACAATCGAGCACAAGGCGCGAGGCATTGTCTTTGCTAGGGCTGTCTTCGACAAGACATTGCGCCAAATCTACTTGTCCCGAGGGTACACGCTCTTGGATGGAGGGCATGACGTGTTCATGGTTAAACCGTTAGAGACAGAAACATCATTCAAGCAAGTGTATGGGGAAAATTTCTTCCAAACACAACTAGACCACTTTTGAGTCGCTTCCAAACTGTCAAATTCAACCTAGCGCACGTGGGCGGACGATTCTATCTATACGGCCACACAAGATTGGAATCTTGGAGAAACAAATAGCGCAGTGTTGACCAACATCAAGACTGAACTAAGAATGGCGCGATTTCCTCAACCTCAAGCAAAGAAAGGAAGCCAAAAATGGAATCTCGCGCGCTAGGACTGGAAGACTACCCCAACTGCAAGCCCCTAAACGTAAAACGTCTTATACCATATGCAACAGAGGGAATGTGAGATGACCTAGGATGGTTGAAGAACGACAGAAGCTCAAATGCATGTTGTTGGAGTATCGAGCGTTACGCGATGATATTCTGCAGAGGCAAAAGGAAATTGGCGAAATCATGATCTACTCAATTGTTGGAACTGGTGCTATCCTTGGCTATGGCTTCAGTGTTCAGGCAGGTTTCATATTCCTTGTTCCCTTCGCCCTTCTCATCCCGATGAGCTACACCATCAGGAAGCACACTGACTCCATTCTATTCTTGGCGTCCTATATTAGTGTCGCAATCGAGAGGAACGTAGAAGGCTTGAAGTGGGAAACCTACCGGTATAAGTTTCGTGAGTTTGAATCAAGAAGGAAGCGAAGATTGCCACGTCAGCTTGAGAGCATAATGATCTATGACTTCTTGTCCGTAGCTTGCATAGGGTTAGCATTCTTCTATTGGGATGCCTTATTGGTCTATTTTGGGTTCATTGTCTCACTTGTAGTGATATACTTGATCTGGTGGAACCTTGCAATTTCTGCGAGTTACAGTTTCAAAAAGCAGAAAAAGATCATGATAGAAGTCGAAAAAGTCGCCGAGTCTCCAAGCTGAATAGCGCGCGCCCTGATATTCACAACAACCTCTTTTAATGTTCAAAACCATGATTCTTGTCATGGGCGAACACGATCTACGCACTTTTGCGAATTACTATGGCGCGCGCATTACGACTTGTTACCTTTTCCCATTCTTTCAACATTGCTCAAAAGTGCTTCAAAGATTGGAATTTGTTACCTTTGGGTCATGAAAAAAAGATTTTTTTACGACCTGTTCTAAAGGTCAGTTGTTACTTCTCTGAGAGAGAGCGCGCTAGTCTAGGGTGTCCTCGAAAAAAGTCATTTCTGTCCAGCAACAATGACAAACCATGAAATCTTCCTAATCTGATCCCCGTATTTTTTCCTAATTCTCTCCTCAAAAACCTTGAGGCCTTTCTGAAAGGTGCCCTCGTCCAGAAGCGTCAAGGTTGACAGATACTTGCTCCTAACCCTTTCCAGATATTCATCTGTAGACGTGTATCCCTCATCATGCTTGACAACATGATAACTCACGTTCCTGAAGCCAACCATTCTCATCATGTTTTGAGATGAGGAACTGACGGAATTCTTTTCGAGTCTATCGCGGTCACCCTTGGAAAATCATTGATGACCTGTTTCCTTATCCCAGAATGGGAATACGTCATAATCACGCAGTTCCCGCCTTCCTTCAAGACACGGTGAATATCTTGCAAAGCAACGTTCTTGTTTTCTATGTGATGAATAACCGACGTCATGTAGACACAGTCGAAGAACCCTTTCCGAAAGGGTAAGTGTTGACCGTCCCCTCTAACCCAGCAGATGGGCTTAGGTTTATCTTTGGCAAGGGCCTGCTTCAACATGTCAATCGACGGTTCCAAAGCGAACAGCATGAAAGATTTCAAGACTCGCATAGGCAAAGTGATTCTTCCTGTACCACATCCCACGTCCAAAACAGCGCTGTTCCTGTCAATTCCTCCGTACTCAATTATTCTTGACAACAACTCTTCAGTCGGCACCAGCCTTAACCTATCGTAGTACTCGGCTATCTTCGAATAATCAGTCTTCGGAATAGTTGATTTATTCACTGCACCACTCTACGATCTCTAAATCATATCCGGCATAGTAACGTTTTCGTAGGCAACCAAACATCAGCTGTCAACCAAACATTAGCGTGTGTTCCTACACAGTCAATTCTTTAAGGGCCAAGTGTGATTCAATGATAGGGGAAGCGAACGCTGTGTATGACATCATCGTTGTTGGTGGTGGTCCAGCAGGTCTAGCCGCTGCGATTCATTCGGCGGTTTTTGAACTGCGTACACTCGTCTTAGAGGCAGGAGAGACG
>Ga0315296_10002475_pt1 | contig 15736 bp, 17 predicted proteins | sample YL17G14_18_MG_FD_203921 | JGI IMG/M metagenome (GOLD analysis project Ga0315296, IMG submission 203921) | Sediment microbial communities from Yellowstone Lake, YNP, Wyoming, USA - YL17G14_18 | ecosystem: Environmental > Aquatic > Freshwater > Lake > Sediment | place: USA: Wyoming | collected... | reverse complement strand
CAACGCTTGCGGCTGTTCGCAAACAGCTTAAATTTATTTGTAGTGAAGTCAAAGGCATACTGCAGTTCAACTCAAGGTGATTGGAGAAATGGTGGAACTATTCGAGATCTACTTGCTCAATCTAGCAGTAACTGTAGGCATGTTCGTGGTGCTTGTCTTCCGGGCATGGCTTGAAATGAAACACTTCAAGATTATCTGGAAAGAAGCCGAATGGAGAAGAACCTACGAAATGGTTGGCAAAATCCTGAAAGCAGAAAAAGACCTCTTCAAGGGAGTTGAAGGAGGCGATGAACTCTACAAACTCCTAACACGGATGTTCAACGCAGAAGAACAAAAAAACTTGACAGACATTTAGGCAGCAGCAATCTCTTCTTCCGTTTCAACCTTGAGCTTGTCAGCCTTTGCATCCGTTTTCTCTGGCTGCGAGACACCTGCTTGCGATTGAGCAGGGACAACTTGGCTTCTTAGAGCAAGTATGTTGGCCACGGTTTCCTCAATCCTTGCATTATAGTCCATCCATTTCTGCACCTGTATGATCAACGCCTTAGTCATCAAAACCACGACCATCGTCATTATGCCCAAAGACATGATTACAGCGCCGTATCCAGTGAACACCGGAAACAGAAGTAGCGAGAACCCGCTTCCCAGCATGATTGCTGCAACGATCAAACCTGCCCAGTAGGGTTCATTCTCTTCCAATCTAGTTTCACCATTCTAAGACTGGCGCGGCATATTGACTATTTAATCAATATGAATTCAGAATAAGAATTCGACAACCGTGATTGAAGGCATCCTCACTTCAACTTGCCATTGACCCAAAACCATTGACGCACCATTCTTATGGGCCGCCCCTTGTTCTCCAAACCATAACGACCGAGAGGCTTCGTCAAGTGACGCTGCGACCGTGGCGAAGTAACATACAACTTCTCCTCCAGGTTCCTGCTGATCACATTCGCTTGCTTCTTCACCTCACTTGAGCGAAAGCCACATTTGTCGCATCTGAACCCCTTTCCTGCACCCATTGACTCCATACGTCGGCCACAACGCGGACACAAAGGGTTTGTGAACGCAAGCTTTTCCGCCAAACGCGAAACCCTGAATTTCTCCAAATTGATAGTAATGGGTCTGTTGCTTGATGCTGGACGCACACCGCCAAATGCCTCAACCATATCTCCCACAATTAGCTCGACAGCCTTCCTTCTCAGGTCACCCGTAGGCTCATAAGCAGCACAATCAATCTGCCCCTTCTCATCACTAACGGAGAACACAACATGCCTCCTAGGAATAATCCGCGGCGGGCGAGAAACCATGCCTTTCATAACGACCGAGTGATAAGGCTCCACATCTTGGATCGAAGCAATATTTCGAAGGTGAGCATCTGTGCCATGGTTTGTTCTAAATACCGTCCAACGCTCAACTGGTTCAAGACTACGAACCATTGTGTGAGCCTTCTTGACTACGTCGGCAGTTTGGCCTCTAATTCCGTAGAGTATTGGGTCAGGCCCGTGGGGCGTAATCAGAACCCGTCCTGTCTCAGCATCAACGTTGTTGTATGTGAACGGTTCAGTCTTCCTGTCCATTTCGAAGACTGATTCCTTGTCGACTTGCCTTTTCGCACCACGATTTGAGGGCATTCTATATGCAATGAGTTCGTAGGTATGGTCGCCTGTCAGAGTCTCGCCCACGGCTGCTAAGGCGCCTATGATTCCCCGTCCCGTTTTGAAGCCGATTGCCTCGGCCTTAAGTGAAGAGGCTAGCGCCAAAGCATCTTTCATCTTAACTATGCTCTGTATGGCTTGAGTGGAGAAGACTGCCAGCTTTTCAGTAGCGGTTTCACCCCAGAAGAAGACTACACCTGGCTCCGTACCAGAGTAGTCTAAGTCGCTGTTCTTCTCGACAATATCGACAATGGTCTCTTTGACTTTTTCCACTTCACCTTCATCACATTTGAACCTTAGACAAAGGGCACCGTTTCCACGCGTTTTCCACGGCACATTGGGGTTGAGTCGAATCAGATTGGGATAGTCAATGAATGATGCGCCGAGTGAATGGAGCTTCTGTATCAGCAAAGACGCTACATAGGTGGTGCATCCTGTTCTGGGCGAATCTGTGTCATCAATGCCAACGTGCAGTGTAATCATCGAGTGCAGTCTCAGCATTCAAAAATGAGACGCTATGATAAGAGCTTAGTCCCTTCAAGGCTCTAGATGAATAAAAATGGAGGCTTAAGAGCCTAAGGTGTCTCTACCACAATCATGGTCAAGGTTGATCGAACCTTGTTGAGTCGGCGCACGTGCCATGTGACAATGTCTTTCAACTTGTCCATAGTGTCGGCCCTGATTTTGGTGACAACATCATAGACACCGTAGACCACGAAAGCTTCAACCACGCCTTCAACTTTGTTCAGTTCCTTGAGCACTTCTTCCTCTGAACCAATTTCAGCGTTGATCAACACGAAAGCCATGGGCATATGATCATACACTCCTCCATTGCACTGTTTGCTTACACAGTTGTGTCCTATAACCTAAAATATTTTGTCATACAACCCTCAATACTGAACAAGCCTTGTGGAGAATTACGCTTTGTCAATCTCAAGCAAAGAAATGCGCGCCCTAGAAACTAATTCAGAATATTTCGGCATCTCCCGACTGCAGCTGATGGAGAACGCCGGAAGCTGCGTGGCAAGCCAAGTTGCTTCTCGGTTCAAACCTCCCAAGACAAGAATCGCCGTTTTGTGTGGCTTGGGCGGCAACGGAGGAGATGGCTTTGTGGCAGCTAGGCACCTCTTAAGCCAAGGCTTTCAGATTGAAGTGGTGCTCGCAGGAAAACTGGCAGATATCACAGACAAAGAGGCCCAAGCAAACTGGAACGCACTCCAATCCCTGACCGATCGCATAAGAATCCATGAAGTTACCGATTCATCCCTTATGCCAAACGTTAAGACGGATGTTGTCATAGATGCCCTCTTAGGGATTGGGCTAAATGGTGCCCCGCGACCACCTATAAGCCAGCTAATAGCCAAAATGAACGCGATGAAAGCTTTTCGCATCGCAGTCGATGTGCCATCTGGCGTCAACTCTGACACGGGCGAAGCCTTGGGGGAAGCTGTCAAAGCCGATCAAACAATCACTTTCCACAAGCCAAAACCGGGATTAGAAAAGGCTAGGAAATACACCGGCGAGCTAGTAGTTGCTTCGATTGGAGTGCCCGAACAGTTTGAGCATTTCGCCGGTCCAGGGGACATCCAGAAAATCACGAAAACCCGTTCTCCGACCGCACACAAAGGCGATTTTGGCAGAGTTCTTGTCATAGGCGGAAGCGAAGTTTTCTCTGGAGCACCTGCGCTTGTTGCGTCCGCCGCGTATAGAACAGGCGTGGATCTTGTTCACATTGCGGCTCCAACTAAGACTGCTTATGCCATATCGTCAATGTCAGCGGACCTGATCACGATTAAGCTGGACGGCGATCACCTCAACCCACGCAATGTAAGCTCACTTGCCCCGTATCTGGACAAGGCAACTGCAGTTGCCATAGGCCCAGGACTGGGGCTTCACAAAGACACAAAGGAATTCGTTAGGGAAATGGTAAAGTCTGTCGAAGAACGAAAAATCCCATTGCTACTCGATGCTGACGGACTGAAGGCTTTAGCTGAGTTCAAGCGTAAGATGAAGTCGCCTACGGTATTGACTCCGCATGAAGGCGAATACAGAATTCTCACTGGGCACGAACTGACAGATGATCTGGAAAAAAAAGCGCTAGACGTCAAGAAGGCTGCTGACGAACTTGGTGCTGTAATCTTGCTCAAAGGACACACGGACATAATATCAGACGGAAGACTCTGCAAGTTCAATTTCACGGGCAATCCTGGCATGACGGTTGGAGGAACAGGCGACGTATTATCAGGCATTGTGGCAGCTTTCTTGGCTCAGGGGGTCGATCCATTTGAGGCAGCAGTTGCGGGCGCCTTCATCAACGGCGCTGCTGGAGACTTTGTTGCTTCAGTGAAAGGATTTCACATGGTTGCCACAGACCTGCTTGAATGGATCCCCAAAGTCATGGACGATCCAATGTCGCATACAAAGGTGCGGAGGCATGGTTGAAAAGAAGGGCGTCAATATTGTTGTCTATCACGCAGAACAGGATGACCCAAGGAAATGCACTACACTAAAACTGAAGCGTTTTGGTCTGGCACGCGTGGTTGGTCACGTTAAAGCTCTGCCGCACGACGCTGTAGTTTTGAATCCGTTTTCGGAAAAGGCTTTTTCACCTGCTGATCGCTGGGCAATAATGAGCCACGGCTTGGCCGCGATAGACTGCAGCTGGATTCACGCTAACCAGGCCTTCGAGCTTAGCACGCGTGGCGCCTCCAGAGCCTTGCCATATTTGATTGCTGCCAATCCTGTGAACTATGGAACGCCAACGAAGCTGAGCACAGTCGAAGCTCTAGCAGCGGCTCTATACATAGCAGGTTTTCCCGATGAGGCCCAAACGATTCTCTCAAAGTTCAAGTGGGGACCTGAGTTCTTGCGGCTGAATCAACGATTCTTGGACGCTTACGCCAAAGCTAAGGATAGCAGCGAGATTGTTGGGCTGCAGCGGGAATTCATGGAGTAAGTTAAACTTAATTTCAGAACCATCATACAAATGTACTCGGAGACTGAAGGATGTGACCCACAAGCATTTCAGAATGTGCATGATCATCCGTTGCGGGCACAAATGTGAAAAAACATTCGACCGATGCTTGCAGTGCCTCAGAGACAGAATAGAGCACACAGATATACAGAGCGACGAGAAAATGACGGTAGTACAGGCATGGGGATACGAAGTCTAAAACACCATATAACCATGTGACTAATCCCTTGAATGCCACTCTATGCTGATTGATGGAATCAGAGAGGAAGGCAGGGCCTCAAAAACCGGAGGTAACGGTCAATCGAGCACAGGTTGGCATTCAAAGGAGGACCCCACTCCGTATTAATTATGTCGTTATAGTTGTATATAAGAATTGTTGAGGCGTTATACTGCTACATCATTGCTCAAACGATTCAATGATTCAGTTTGCCTTGTCTATGAACTACGTGAGGAGCTTGATGTATTCCAGCCCTTTTCCTTCAGGTGAGCCCACGATTACGCGGTGATATTTCCTTTTGCTCTTCTTGTCTGTTACGTGCTCCAGCTTTCCTTTGACAAGCATTGTTTCGCCAACATCAGCTACGTCGCCGTATAAGCCTTCGTAGGAGACCACCTCCTCAATGTCGGTTACTTGCGGTCCCTTGATAACCTTGGCCTCGCGTATCTGATATACAGCGGGGAGAAACATGGAGTCCACATTTTGATGGACTACTGCGCCAACGACTGAGTTTCCGATCCCCTCGTACACTTTGTCAGCATATTCCTCTGTGACTTCCTCCTCTAGCTTGACTGGATGCACGGAGAATCTAGTGCCCTCAAAGGTGCCAATGTTCCATTTGCGTTTGTAGATCTGCAAAGCCTCCTCGTAAGTCAATGAGTGAGCGTGAGTTTTGCTCTTACACCAAGCTGCAAGAATGGGTCCTTGGAACCGCGTTATTCCCGATTCCTTGACTGCATACGCATCTATCAGCGCCCGTTTCACTGCCAAGCTATTCTTGTATCCATAAACGGTTATGTCCAGATCTGAAACTTCTAGCCGGTGAACACTGATGAGGATCGAGCCTGTAACTCCAAAATCACTGGGCGGGACGCCGCTTTTTTCAGCCAACAGCAACACGAGTCTTTTTAGCTTCTTCTGTAGCATGTCAGAGCGCTGAGCCTCCATTATTTGTGCCAGTTTCTCTTCTGGTCTGTAATGCTTGGCGATGGATTCCAGTGGCACGGCCGTCATGAGAACGTTGTAGAAAGGCGAGTAGAAAAGATACTGCGGATACTCCTTTTCTAGGAGGCGGAAGGTCTCCAAAAGGCTTGGAATGGTGTAGTCCTTCAGCACTCGTTTGAAACGCCATATGCCCTTTCCCCATTTGCCCACCTTCGATGGCACATATTTGATGTACGATATGACCCGGTTGGGCGGGTGGTTGGGGCCGACAACGCAGAAGAAGAAGCCTTCTTTGGTTCGTAGGAAGTCTCTGTCCCTGAATTCACGCATATGTTGACCCTTATATGCCCTTTTTTGTGCGCATTCGCCTTAAATAGAGTGCGTTTTCAACACCAGAGGAGAGCCTAGACTCAGCTAACTGTTGGGCGCGCTGTCTAGCCGAACAGAGGCTTGAGATAGCAACTCTAGTCATTTGGCAAGAATCATGTAGTCTGAAGGCTTGTTGCCAATGAGAAGACGGAAATGTTCGGCATCCCCTGTTTTCACACTTTCAACCATGCCGCAAGCAACTACCTCTTCTCCTTTTCTTGCCTGTTCGCAGAATCGTCCTCTAAATGAGACGATTTCTCGAGGGGCTTCGGCGCATTTGCCCTGAAGAACTTGTGTGTCGTCGATCTGATAGGTGCATGGAGTGAAAATCATCTCGGAGTCATCGATCACTGTGGCTCGCAGTTTCGCTTCTCCAACCGATTTGTATTGGACCATGCCATATGTCTCAGGCACTTCGTTCCATGCTTTGACGCAGCGAATATAGTAGTCCCTTTCGTGGAATTCGCCCTGTAAGAGCTTGCGAGACTCGGTTCGAACAAAGTCTTCGAACCCCATGATCGTGTCTTTCGAACGGAAATCGAACAGCTCCTTCAGATCTTGCGAGCCGTAGGCTTTCAAATTGCTCGCCTTGTCTAGAATCAAAGAGTTCAGCTTGTTGTAGACTTTCCGACAGCCCTGCGAACCGTAGACGATAAGATCTATGTCTGATTTCGGCGTGTGCAAGCCCACGAGAAGCGAACCCGAAATGCCTAATGCGCTCCAGCCTACTCTAGATTCTGTGTGCAACAACTGCGCCAGCTCAAGTGCTTGCTTCTCCAGTTCGTCAGGAAGGCTCTTGCGTCGCAATTGGCTCAGATAGGCTGCAGGCTCGTATTGCTGTTCCACCGCCTCAGTTGGCACTTCGCATAACCATTGACTAAAAACAGGATCGAACACGAGATACTGTGGGAATTTTCTCTTCAACAGTTCGTATCGTTCGTGTAGTGCGTAGACTTTTCTGTACCGTGTCTCTACTCTTTTCCTCTCTCCATTCGGATCTGGCGTGAACCGAATGAAGGCAATGACTCTGTCGGGCGGATGAACAAGTCCTTTGACGTCGAATATGTTGCCATCAATTGCTTCGATAAGGTCGCCTTCACGCGCTTTCATGATTCTCCCAAACGTTCGCAGACAACTGTGATGTATTCTCTCAGATACGCTTTTCCAGAAGAATCGTGTCTTCGGCAGATTTGGAGCGACCAGTACTCATCACGGCAAAGAGACATGCGGTGTATCTTCTTGGAAGACGACGGTAAACATAAAAGACCATCAGTGGAATCTGTCTCAGAGGAGCCTGACAATATGAAATATGCCGCCAAAGGCGTGTATGCTGATCTCGAAAGCATGATCGAATTCGCCCACGACGGCATTGTAAGCAAAACACTTGTCAAAATGGGCTGCAGAGAAGCCAGCCTCTTCTGCATGTCAGCTGGGCAATCGATTTCGACTCACAAGTCAAGTTTTCCAGCAATAATACACGTGATACGGGGGCATGGGGAGGTAACCTTGGGCAACAAGACCTATCAGGCAAAACCCAACGCTTGGTTCTACATGCCGGCTCAGCTGCCGCACGCCATTGAAGCAACAGACAGCTTGGTCTTCATGTTGACGCTTTTCAAGAAGCATGAATGAGTTGCAGGGGAATCTTGACGCTTTGTCTATTGTCTACGCCATTTCTTCGGCAAAGATATCCTTCAAGGACTCCTGGCTTACATGGAGTTCCTGAGAAAGGTTTCTGACCCACTTTACGTACCCTCGAAAGACGCTCTGCAGCATTTCTGCCTTCTCCAGTTCAGACAGATCCTTCTCCTCTGCTAGCAACAAAGCAAACCATTTGCCCGCATCGGACAGTTCATAAGCTTTGACCCATATGGTGCGTCCGTCTTTCCGAGTCTTTTCCATATCTTCTCCAAGAATGCCCAAGCGTGTCAACAGTTTCATAGTCCCAATTATTGTCTTGTTGGAATATTCGAGCTTCTTCAACAAATCCTTCTGGTAAATCCTCTTTGAGACACCCTGGGTCAGCGAGAACTGCAGTATGCTGACCGCTGCTTTTGAGCCGAAGATTGCCTTCAATATTCTGGTCTTCTGCCTAGTTGGAAGGAAGAGTACGTACGGGTGCAAAGCAACGTTCAAGTTTCGTCCTACCTTATTCGATTATTGATTTCTCACGAACAATCCATTTTGTGTCCTTGAGCGACCGCATCAGTGGCACAGCTACTATCGTTGCGATGACGGCTTCCACTAACCTGATGGCGGGATAGAAAAATGGACTGACAGTGAAAGCACCACGAACCGCTTCCAGTGAGGGGAAAAAAAGGCCATAAACCGAGGGAATTGAAAACACGTCTGATCCCCACATGTTGTCAGCTTGGTTTCCGGTGAAGCAGATGAAAAAGAACAACAGCGGAAGACGCGCTGAATGAGACAACCTCTTGCCAAACTTGACCGCTGGAATGATGAGCAAGAGAGCGATGACTTTGTCCCAGAGAACAGCTATCGGAACATAATAGTAGTCGCCAAGTGGCTGAGAGGGCGGAAGAAACAAAAAAGCGAGGATTAGCACGCCTAGAAGAGCAAAGCCCCATTTCCAACGCCTATAGAAGACGAGACCCACGACAAGAGCGTTCAGTGGCGGAGAAAGAAGGAATGGTACCCCGTAAGGATTGAAACTGCACGGGGGCAGAACCCACGTTACCAAGACACCGAAGACAGCAGCCATGGCGCCTAAGTATGGACCCAAGATGAGCCCAAACACAGAAGCAATCAAAGCTTCCAATCTTATCTGCAGGTTTGGGACGCCTACAGCGTACAGAGACGGCAGAATCAAGGATAAGACGTAATATAATGCAGCGAAAATCGCCGTTAGAGCTACGTTGCGAGATGATAATTTCAGAGGCGGACACTCCGTGTAGTTCTGTATGTTGCTGTGTATTTTTTTACATAACCTAAATAAGATTTGCCTTTCCAAATAGTAGGATTCCCAAAGAGCAGGGTGGCAATTGCATGATTCCTCAACCCACGAACGGTGTAGCTGATCGGGTTTCCCAATGCCTTCAGCTCGCGATTCTGCTAGAAGTGAGCGCCTACCCGAAGCCGGGCAACGTACATAGAACCGTTGACTTTCAAGAAACAAAGTACGAGCATTTTCTGGCATCTGCTGTTGCAGTTGCGCCGCATTTGAGAAAGGCTGCCGAGAAAGGCACAAGCGTGTCCACAGAAGACATCACGCTTGACAGAATCAACATTGGAAAGACAATAAGAGATTCAGTATCGGATGTTGCGGTCTGGCAACGCGACAAAAACACGCTACTCGGGTCCATAACTCTGCTGGCTCCGATTGCAGCAGCAGCAGGTTTGACTATGGCGAACAAGCGATTGTTCTCGGTAAACGCCCTAAGACGAAATCTGAAGTCCGTAGCCGAAGCCACAACACCAAAGGACGCAGTTGATTTCTATGATGCCATAGCCATAGCCAAACCAGGTGGGCTCGGCAAGGCTCCAAGACTCGACGTCAATGACAAAGCGTCCAAACGACAAATATTGGCTCAAGGCACGAGTCTTTATGAAATATTCATGATATCCTCTCCATGGGATTCCATAGCAGCAGAATGGACCAGCAGCTTCCACGTAACCTTTGACATTGGGTATCCATTTTTCAAAGCACAGGTAGATAAGTCAGGAGACGTAAACACGGCGTCCGTACACACATTTCTCAAGATTCTGTCACTTGTGCCCGACACGTTGATTGCAAGAAAAGCTGGCAGACCAAGAGCTGAATGGGTGTCAAAAGAAGCTGGAAAAGTACTGGGCGTTGGCGGTCTAGCAACCTCAAAGGGAAAGGACAGCCTTCGCAAACTTGACAGAGAACTGCATGACGCCCGCCACAAACTGAACCCTGGGACAACCGCTGACATAACATCCGCCGTTCTAGCAGTCGCCATCCTTGAAGGCTACAGACCTTAGCTGGTTCATGTGCAAACAGAGAGAGATTAAATAGTGATGAACAATATCTTGAGGGAGAGTCGGCTCATGTCGCAGACGCAGATAAAGCTTCTTGAGGTTAAGCAGTGGCTGAGCAAAGGTACTGAGCATGCTATCGAGCCACTCCAAGAAAAAGCGCGAAGTCTGCTTAAGGAAATCAAGGAGCGAGTGAATGATGCGATCGACAGCAACCAAAAGATCCTGCAAAACAGTCAAAGCGAAATGGACAAAGGCAATCCTAAGACCTATCGATTTGCCAGAAACGCTAACAAGTTCGCAGAAGGCTTGATCGGCACACTTAGTTCGCTCAAGCTCTCAGACAGTACTCAGTATGAAAGTCTCCGTGTTCTCAGTGAAGAATTGGAGAGAACCTGCGCTAGCGCTGACCAGCTGAGAAGAAGCGCGTATCCCTATATTTCACCTTACTTCATCTTCGACCGAAGAAGGCTTGACGTTTTCATCAAGCGACTCTATGATATAGCCAAAGAGTTCGGTGGTTTCCTGACCTCAAAGTACGCAGTGGTTAAGACAGCTGATGACGCATATTCGCATGTTGACAAACTTGCTCAGACCTTAGACGATACAAAACGGAACGAAGAAAGCCTGAGCCAGACAGAGGAAAAAGTACTGCTTCTTGAGAAGGAGATCACCGAGACAAAAGAGAAGCTCCTCCTGATGCGCTCAAGAAGCGAATTCCACGAACTGGCAAAGCTAGACCAAAGAACTGACGAGTTGAGAGCAGAGGTTAAGCATCATCTTCGGCATTTGCAGAAGCCATTCTGTAAGCTCCAAAGCCTCTCACGATCTGGAGAAGTTGCCGTGCCTCCTGACGAAATCCGCAAATTGGAGGAATACCTCGAAGACCCACTAGTGGCCTTGGCAGCTGAAGACAATGGCTACTCCACTCTCAGAAGCATCCTCACGAAGCTCGACTCCACAATAGCCCAAGGCAAGCTGAAACTGAAAGTTACGAGACTTCGGAAGGCCCAAGATCAGATTAACGCTGTACTCGGCAAGAACTCGCTGGATCAACTGCAGAAGAATGGGCAGGAAGCACTGGCTCAAAGAAGGCAGCTCTTGTCCTCAGAAGCCACAAGAACGCTTCAGAGCGAACTACTGCAATTTCAAAGGCAGCTTGAGGCACTTCAAAAAGAATATGAGTTCGCTACAGCTAGGAGCAAGGCCTTGAAGAGCGATCAGATGAAGCTAAAGGAAAAAACAGAACATCTGCGAAAAGAACTTGAAGGAAAAATCCTTCAATTAACCCGTAAGAACGTGCATATTATTCTGACCACATAGATTGGCCTGATCAGGGTCTCTTTTTCTTTCGTCTTGACAGCTTAAGCAACAAGTCAGACGCGAATTTCTCTTCAGCGACCGATCGAGTTCGGACAGCTCCAGCATTCTCAGCGTCATCGAAGATTTCTTCTCCTTTCTTACTGCGCAGTATCGTGAATGTCCAGCCGTCCAGTCCCAGTCCGCCGGCAGAGATGTCGGCGAGTTCTGCCGAGAAATCCGTGCACGGAAGACAACCTTTGCGAGTATATTGCTTCGCTTCTTGCAATGGAAACGCCCTCGTCTGACCAGACTTTGTAGAGATCAGCACTTTGCCTTTAATGTTGATTTTCTTGACATCATTGAGGCTGACGCCGAGAATTCCTTCAATGTGCTTTTTCACTAATCCCTCGTAGACGAAGCATTCTGTACACATTAGTCCAATAATGAGCTTGACAATGCTAGAATACTTCTTCAGCGGAGAAGCCTCAATCTTGCGCAGGGACTGAATCTGACAAGGTGTGCCAACAAAAGCTAGGCTCTTCCTCTTCTGTTTGACTGCCTCTTGCAGAGCCAGTAGACTAGGCGAGTACGTGTATCTGGTCCCAGCGCATTGGGGAATATCCTGTGAAGCTGATATCAAACGGGGCATCGCGAACCACGGTTTCCCTTTATTCGTGTCTGAGACGATGGCTGAATCAATTACCCCATTGTCAAAGGCGTATGCTAGGAGCGCTGAAACAACGCCGCCATCTTGGCAGACTCGAAGTATGGCGTCGTTCGTGGCTTGAGCAATCACTAAGCGTCTGAAGACTCCAAACTCTTCGCCAGGCTGATGCTCTCTCCCGAACGCTAGTCTTTCCAAGGCTTCCTGTGAAAGCTCGAATCTGGGACAAACCCTTGAGCAGATGCCACACATTTCGCACCTCTTGGCTAGATTGGGGTTCTCTTCACGGTATTCTAGACAGGCAAAAGGGCAGACAAGCACGCAGGCTCCACAGCCTGAGCAGAGTTCCTTGAGGACAACATTCGCGTGAAGGCTCTCCTCAAAACCAAGTTTAGGCGGGTTCATAAGTAGACAAAACCTCTTTTAGGCGTCTATTCTTGGTTTTGTGAAGCTGTTTCAACACTTTTAAAGCGTTTAGGGTTATCCATTTGCTAGGTTTACCAACAGCTTCAATGTTGGCTTGCATTCTTCCAGTTGGAGCGGCATCGAGCAGCCATCTGCCGTCTGGCCGGCTTTTCTGAATTAGCAATCTCACTGCGTCGACTACGCGGTCATCGTTAACGTAGCCCAGCCTTGTCAGCACTGACAGCCCCCGTAATGTGTCGTATCCGTAGAACCACGGGAAACCAAATCGCAGCCATTGTCTATTTATCACTTTGAACCTGTGGTGGTCTGCCCTATATAGCCGGTGCATCAACAGAAACTCAGCGCCTCGCTCGATAGCCCGTTTCATTACGGCTGGGCGTTCAGATTCTGGAACCTCTGAAAAAGCCTCAAGCGGACAAATCGTTCCGTAGAAACAGCCATGTGTATCTTTGACGTGGGCCTTCCAGTAGGGGCAAAGCCAGCCCCCATCGACGTTTTGAACTCTCACCAGCCAGTTCAACGCCTTCGTTAGCCGTCTGTCTCCGTAATAGCCAACTCGAAGCATGGCTGCGCACAGATTGCCCGTCAAGCATGAGTACTGATGTTCCCTGACGAGTGATTGAGCCCACGCATCTGCTTCAGGCTGCAACTTCTCCTTAAGAGCCGTTCGGGTTCGCATCCACTCGTATTCCTCTAGGGCTGTTTCATGCGTTTGTGACGAGAACCCACCTTCACTCAGTTGAAGCTTGAATACAAACTCGAATGCTTTTCGAACTTTGGCATTACTCCTATCCAGCCCCAAGTGCCCCAGTAACATGACCTGCCAATACGTTGATTTGTACTTGGGATGGTATGGATTATCGCGGCTTTCCCAATAGCCTTCTGCGTTTTGTTTTGAGAGAATCTTGACGGCAAGCTTTGAATTGGGAATTGCCGTTCTAGCTTCTATGGCTTCAGAATCCGTTTCGTCTTTACCCAGCAAGTCCTTGAGAGTGAAATAGCGAATCGAAGGATTCTCTTTCTCTAAAAGCCATGCCATAAGTTTCTTAGACGCAGAGCGTTGCTCAGCAACCATGCAGAAGTCGCCATTGCCACGAATTCAAAGAAGGATTAATACCGTAGGCGATTATAAAAACCATTTCACACGGTGTGTCTATGGCAGATCGGGCAAGAAGCGTGAAAGTGCTCGTAAAAGAATCGCTCAAAGTCAGTCTTAACGAGTTCCTGCGCTTGACTGATCGCACTGTCAGCTTGCTACGCGATGAACCTAAGCAAGCTGGGAACCTGCGAGCTACAGGCCGCTTGATAGAGGTACCAGCCGAGGGTGAGGCAGTGGTAGTGGGTGACCTCCACGGAGATCTTGAGACTTTAGCACAGATCCTGACCACTAGCGAGTTTATCCAGAAAGCGGAACGCGGTGAGCATTCGCTGTTGATTTTCCTCGGCGATTATGGAGACAGAGGGATTTTGTCACCTGAGGTCTACTACGTTGTCATGTCGTTAAAGGCAAGCTTTCCTGAACGCGTAGTCCTTCTGCGCGGGAACCATGAAGGGCCCGACGACCTACTAGCTTCTCCCCACGATCTACCTATGCACTTGCACAATAAGTTTGGCGAGAAATCGACTGAGGCCTACGCCAAACTCAAGCAGCTTTTCAGTCAACTTCACAACGCAGTCAAAGTCGAGGACTCATGCATCCTATTGCACGGAGGCGTACCAAGCAAGGCCAGGTCAATTGACGACTTAGCTTATGCACATGTCAAACACCCTGGGAAAAGCCACCTAGAAGAGATTCTCTGGAGCGATCCGGAGGAATGTCTGTTAGGAACTTATCCTTCGCCCCGAGGCGCGGGAAAACTCTTCGGACAGGACGTGACCGAAAGCTTCCTCAAGACAATGAATGTTGCGGTATTGATCAGAGGCCACGAGCCAGCTGAAGCCGGGTTCAAGATCAATCATGCAGGTCGAATCCTGACGATTTTCTCAAGAAAAGGCGAACCATACTTCAACAGTCAAGGCTCATTTCTGCAGTTGGACTTGACAGAGAGAATCGAGAACGCGTTTCAGCTCAAACGCTTTGTGAGACAGCTGCAGTGAAGTGGCGTGTTCTGCTTTTTGTTGAAGTTGTTTCGTCGCGTTTTCGGGTTCTAGAGGACTAACGGAAGCGGAAGCAACATGTCTTCATGTTCAGCTACAAGTAAACTCTAAAGGAACCCGCCACAATACTTTCTATCACACCACCCCACAAGGGGCGAGAAGCAATGAAAATAGGTGTAATAACAAGAAACCCAGACGCTTGGTGTTCAACACAACTCCACCGAGCGCTAGAAAAGACCAATGTCTCTCACACTTTCCTAGGTTTTCGAGACCTAGCGGCCAGAGTCAATATGAAACCGGAAGTCGCAGCAAAAGACATCAACGTGATGGCCGATCTCGACGCATTGATTATCCGCCCGATTGGCCGCGGCTCATTGGAAGAGATAATCTTCCGCATGGACCTGCTTCATAAACTTCAACGTTCAGGCATGCCCATAGTTAACCCGCCTTTGTCAATAGAAAGATCCGTTGACAAGTATCACACACTCGCACTTTTTGAAGAGCATGGGTTACCGGTGCCTCAGACGGTTGTAACAGAGAGTCTTGAAGAAGCCATGAAGGGCTTCGGCGACTTGGGTGGAGATGTGGTGATCAAACCCTTGTTCGGCTCGAGGGGGATTGGATCAGCAAGAGTGTCAGACCATGATGTAGCTGAGCGACTGTTTCGTGCCATACTCTTTTACCATGGCGTTCTTTACTTGCAAAGATTCATTCCCCACGGCGACTCGGATATCCGGGCCTTCATCGTGGGCGACAGGGTCGTAGCAGCAATGCGCAGAGTGGCTCCTAACTGGAAAACCAATGTGAGCCTTGGCGCCAAACCTGTGGCTTTGGATTGCCCCGAAGAGATGGCGAGACTAGCCGTCGGCGCATCTGAAATCCTTGGATGCAAAATAGCTGGCGTCGACATACTTGAGAGTGACGATGGTCCTGTCATCATTGAACTCAACAGCCAACCTGGGTGGAGAGGGCTTCAGACAGTTGCATCCGTCAACATTGCTGATGAAATAGTAAAGCTTGTCATCTCTGAGGTGAAGTGTTGAAAATTCTGGTGGTTCAGATCCAAATATGATTGAGGTTCAGGTCTCGCGCGTAGACATTAGACATCACAAGCTCGAGCGCCT
>Ga0315296_10002474_pt1 | contig 15740 bp, 13 predicted proteins | sample YL17G14_18_MG_FD_203921 | JGI IMG/M metagenome (GOLD analysis project Ga0315296, IMG submission 203921) | Sediment microbial communities from Yellowstone Lake, YNP, Wyoming, USA - YL17G14_18 | ecosystem: Environmental > Aquatic > Freshwater > Lake > Sediment | place: USA: Wyoming | collected... | reverse complement strand
ATAAAAATTAAAACTTAAAATAATAGCACAAAAAGCATAAATAATTGCTAAAGAAGCCTTCTTAAGACCATTTTTTATATTCTTATTTTCCCTTATAAAATCATTTATCACTTTAAAAGCATAAGCAGTAAATAGAAATACAACTGGATAACTATTCAGTAAATGTCCATTTTCCATCTTTGTAAAAAACATCCACACTATAAAATGTAGAGAAAATAGTAAAGTAATGTGAATTAATAATCTATGAAGTCTCACATGCTTTGTTATCCGTAAAACTATTAAAATTAATATCGAAATTGTAAACAAAACAACCAGAAAAATTGAATAATTGGTTGTATATCCCAGTATAAGATTTTTTATATTGAAAACCACCTCCAGTCCGGATTGCCTGCCAAGGTAGTGCGTATAAGTAGCATTAGGTAATCCTGTCAGCTGTTTGGCTAAGATAAACTCGTAATAAATAAAAAAGGCGAATAACAATACAGGTGTTATCATGTTTGCCAATAATTTTTTAAAACCAATCTTTTTAATATTTATCAATATTAGAATAGCGAAAAAAGGTACAAAGAAATATGCATCTGGAACAAGCATAAGTGAAATAACCACAAAGATTAGGCTTAGCTGAAAATCAATAGTTTTTCCTCTTAATTTATCATCAGGGGCAAATAAAAATTTTTCTATCTTATAAAAAGCCAATAGAATAAAGAATATATATAACCCCACTCCAATTGCACTTTTATACAACCCTACCGCGCCTGAAACTGCATATAATAAAATTAAAAAAATTGTTGATCTCTTATCTAAAAATAGCCTTCCAATCTTATAAAATACAAAAAGAGTAAATACAACAATTAAAGCACTGGGCATTCTTGATGCCAGTTCACAAACTCCAAAGATTAAAACAAATGGAACCTGAACCAAAATTACCAGTGACAATGTTGCATTACCATATAGAGCAGTCAAATTAGCTTTTGAATGATTTTCCAATCCCATTATAAACCTGGCAGCATTATGCAGGGTCTGTGCTTCATCTTCTCCCCAGAATTCTATATTCCCTAAATTATAAAAAGCTATAAAAGCGCAGATTATAACAGCCAAAATTAAAATTAGATTATTATTAAAAAAAGATCTGATTCTTTCTCTCGTCATTAATGTTTTATTAAATTTATATATAAACCCAATTTTTAAATTAAAAATTTATAAAATTATATAATAATGAAAATTATATTTGAATATAAAAGATACCACTATCGTAAAATTAAAGCATCCTTTACTTTAAAGTCTAAATAAGTTATCTTATTAAAAATCTATCTTTTACATATTTTTATTCTATAAAAATGAACGATATTATAAGAAAAGGAGTTATTTTAGCAGCAGGGTCGGGTAAAAGACTAGGGTATTTATCTAATCTACTTCCAAAAACTTTATTTCCGGTATATGACCGACCAATATTTCACCATATTATTGATCAGATGGAAAAACTCAAAATTAAAGAAGTATATGTAATTGTTAATATCCATAAGAAAAAAATAAAAGAATATTATAAAAATATAAAGAATGCTCTAAAAGCCAGGATTCATTTTATTGAACAAAAAAATCTAAACGGCACTGCAAATGCAATACTCTTAACTGAAAGATACATTAAGAACGAACCTTTTTTAGTATTTTTAGGTGATGAGTTTGTCGTAACTGATTCTTTAAAACCAATGGTTAATTTGTTTTTTAAAACTAATTCAATAGTAACTGAAGCTGTTATCAAGGAAAGCAATAAAGAAATCCTAAAGCAAACATGCTCAGCATGCCTGGAAGAAGATGGAAGAATTTCAGAAATAATAGAAAAACCAGAAAAACCCCCATATAATATTAGAGGTTGTGGGATTTATTTATTCAAGCCTGAAGTTTTCAATTTCATAAGAGAAACTAAAATCAATCCAGTAAGAAACGTAAAAGACATCACCGATACTATTAATGATATCTCTAAAGTTAAAAAAGCTTATGGATATCTCATAAACGGTTATCAAATAAATATCAATAATTCAGACGAACTACTTAAAGCTAATAACATAATAAAAAAATTTAAAAATAAACTCTAAACTCTCTCCCCTTTACCCGGTCTTTCGTTTAGAGCCAAAAATTCTTCAATTAATTCAGGGTCAATATTATTATTCAAAATCATATATTTACTCTGGTGATAAAAATATTCCCAGTGTTCTTTATCTATTTTGTTGCCTGAACTTAAAAACTTATCATATATTTCCGTACCAAGATATGGAGCAACTATACTTAAACTATAATAATCAGCGTCAATCTCTTTGCCAAATTCGATAGTTTGCCTGATATCATCATTTGTTTCTCCCGGAAAGCCAGCCATCAAATATACTGTAAGAGGCAATCCAACTTTCTTAATTATCTCTACGCCTTTCCTGATTTTATCCTTGGTAAGTCCTTTTTTAATCTTTTTCATGATTTTTTCGCTACCTGTTTCCACCCCAATCTTAATCCTGATGCATCCTGCCTGCTTCATAAGACTAACCAATTCATAATCTATACAATCTACTCTGGTATCACATTTCCACTTCAAATCTAGATTTCTCTCAATTATTCCCCTACAAATTTCTTTCGCTCTATCTTTCTTGAGAGTAAAAGTATCATCCACAAAATATAATATTGGTGAATTAAATTTCTCTTTTAAATAAATCAGTTCCCTAATAACATTATCCGGTGACCTGAAACGAACTTTTTTATCCCAGATTTTCTTACTGGCACAATAAATACATGAATAAGGACATCCCCTTCCGGTAATTATATTTTCATAATCTATATTACTTGTATTATTTAAAAATAAATCCCTACTGGGAAATGGAAGTGAATCTAAATCCTCTATAAATGGCCTCGGTGAATTATGAACAATTCCACCCTTTTCTTTATATGAGAGCCCTGTAATTTCAGAAACATCTTTTCCGTCAACTAATTCTAAAAAGGTAAATTCACCCTCACCTCTAACCAGGTAATCAAATTCTCCGTTTCTTAAGGTTCCCTCAGGATCAATAGTTGGATGGGCGCCGCCCACAACAATTTTAACTTCTCTATTTAATTTTCTAGCAATTCCTGCAATTATTTTTGCAACTTTATAATTCGCAGTAAACATAGTTATACCAATTATATCTGGACCAAATTTCCTTATATTCTTCTCAACTTCCTTCCAGATTGGATTTGACAGGTCATCAATAATTTCCCTATAAGTATTATAATTTTCAAATATCTGTCGCTGATTTAAATAATTTTCACTGTCAACATAATCTGCATTATAAATACAAACATAATGATTATTTTCCTTCAATACTGCTGCAATATAAGAGAGGCCTAAATTAATACCATTATGATGGCTGCCCATCAATCTATAGAAAGGTGGTGATATTAGTAAAATTTTTGGATTGCTTAACTTCTTCAACCTTACTTATTTTCCTATCATAATATTAAATATACAACTGCGTAAAATAATTTAAATATTATAATCCATTTAGCACATATTATCACCAGAAATAATATAAAATCTTTTTAAAAATTTGCCATTTACATTTAAAACTTATATCATTTAAATAATTTTATACCAATATTATTCTGGATTAGTATTAAATAGAAATTGAATAATACCCACTTTTTAGATAAAGAAAATATCCCGCTAGTACATAAAAAGAGTAAGCAGGAAGAAAGGCTTTACTTATTAATTGTTATATTAATTTTTACCATTCTATGTATGGGCTTTATTTTTATAAACCCCATTTTTGAAGCAAATGACGAATCCGGCCACTTCCAATATGCTTTCTATATTTCTAAATATAATAGAATTCCTTCAGTATACAATGAACCAATATCAAGAGAAGACTATATAAAAAAATATATTGATGAAAATCCTACAGATGTCTTTTATATGGATGGAAAATATATGTTCTTTATAATAAGAGGCGCTAACTATTATAGTGATGAAAGACATCACCCTCCAATATACTATCTTATTTCTTCCCAAATAATAAAGCCTTTTAAAGTTAATAATATTTACGTAGAAAGTAACTGGCCTTATTCAAAGAGAGGTTACGATTTTAATATATACAAAAATAATATAATATGGCAGAACCAGAGTCAGACTTTTATGCTTGTACTCATCTTGAGGATGTTTCAGCTTATCTATGGAATAATAACTATAATTTTTATTTATAAAATTCTAAAACTATTATTTAGAGATAATATTGATAAATATTCAATCCTGCTAATTTCTAGCATAGCATTTCTGCCCCAATTTACCTTTTTATATTCCTATGTAAACAACGACGCATTATCTTATTTATTTGGTTTAATATCTATTTATTTTATTATGCTGCTTTTTGAAAGAAAAAAAGTTTATTTTGGACTTATAGCAATCCTAATAGCCGGATTTGCAAGTTTTACTAAATTAACTATGTTAGTAATGTTACCATTAGTTATATTGACTTTCTTTATATGGCTAATTATTAATAAGAAACTCAAGGTAATATTAATATTTTTAATACTGATACCCATTGCTATATTAATAAGTCTCTTTATTTTAAGCAGCAAAAGTTTATCAACTACTTACATTTACCAAAATATATTGGCTAAAGGGAAAGGTGCTATAAATGATTCAATTAAAAATTTCTCAATCGATAGATTTTTATCAATCTTACCCAAATCCTTTAAATCTTGTATAGGTTATTTTGGTTGGTTCTACATACCTGTTGAAAATTTTATATATCACTTCTACATTACGTATATTCTATCTGGCATAATATTATTTCTTTCATTTATTAAAAAACAAAAAAATAATCTTGTTAAATTAACTTTCATAATAATATCAATAATCTCAATTTTTATTTATTTTACAATGTATGCAACTACTAATTACGTGCAAACAGCCGGAAGAATCTTTTTCTTAGCTGTAATCTTGACCTTTATTCTTTCTATAGTTGGCTACAATAATATTAAATTACCGTTTAAAAAAATTCTGGGTTATAGTTTATTCTCATATTTTATTATTATTAACATTTTTTGTTTGTATTATCATATATACCTTAACTATTACTAATGAATACATTAAAATTAAAAAAAATATTAATTTATATTCCAATAAGCTTACTAATAAACCTGCTGCTAATTTATTTTTTCCCAAGAATAATATATTTAGATATATTATTTACCATCTTACTGATAGCAGTCCTAAAACTTATTAACCTTGATCATAAAACCTTTTTCTTTTATAGTCTCTCTTTCTTAATAATAAGCCCAGTATTAATATTATTTAATAAAGTTCTCCTATCAACTAAAGTTTCATATTATATTTTTTATACTTTCCCTCTAGCTATAATTCTTTATTTATACGAACATAAACTTGAAATAAAAATTAATGAAGAAAAAAGAAAAAGAATATATCTATACTTAGCTATATTTTTAGCTGTAATCTTTATAACTTTATTTTTGAAAACTAATATAATTGAATTAAAATCAATTATAAGTAGAACTTTTGATAAAGAGGAATATTTTAATGAAATAGATACCATTATTATAAATGAAAAAGAGTATAAAAAAGATATCCTGATAGGTATAGATCAACCGAACAATTATCCAGAGGTTAAGGGGATTTTTAAAATATCTGGCTGGGCAATTTATAGAAGTGAGCTAGAAGGTTCAAATATTGATGGAATATATATTTACTTAGATGCAACACCTCTAAAAGGAGGGAAATTTATTAGCAAAGGATTGTATAATCTTGAAAGAAAAGAAGCAGTACAAATACACAAGATAAAAAATGATTACACTGGTTTTGAATGTTTAATTGATTCAAATAGCATTCAAAATGGAGTTCATATATTTTATATATACTTTCACTCAAAATATTTCCAATCTGAATATAGGGAGCTAAAACTTTTTGTTAATAATTAATTCTCTCCAAAGGGTTGTTGAAATCCTAATTCTTCTGCTTCATTATTAAAATGCTCTTTTAATTTTCTAATCTCCTCTTTGTAATTATTGTAAGCCACAATTGCATTATCATTAGCTTCCCTTAGTTTCTCCACCTTTTCAATATTGGTAAAATATATAAAATATGACGTAATTTCCATCAGGGTTTTAGTCTTGTAATAACAAATATCATCAAGGAAATTTATCTCATTAATTTTTATTTCACGGTTTACAAAATAAACAAAGCCAGCTATATATTCATTATATTCATCAATAAGTTTTTGGGCGTATGCAATTTTCACCTCCAGATTTTTATCGTTATTAAACTTATTAGTTAATTCTTCTATATTTTTATTATATTTATTATCAATATAATCAACCATATTTAAAAAATTTATAAAATACTTTAAATTTGGTATGCTGGAATAAATTTCCTCATCAGCAACATTGAACCCATTCTGCTCACTACCTAATTCGTAATTACCTATTTCATCATTGTTTTCTATATTGTTGCAACCATTAATGATAATGGAACTTATCAAAATAAATAAAAATATTAAAAATATAATTTTATATCTAAACATTATCTTAAAATACTACTAATATGCACCTCTCCTAAATAAAACTGCAGGAACAGTTTTAAGAAGTATTCTAATATCCATTCCAATAGACCAGTTCTGGATATAATAAAGGTCGAGTCTTACCATCTCCTCAAAGTTGAGCTCGCTTCTACCACTAACTTGCCAGAATCCGGTTATACCCTGTTTTACATTTAATCTTTTTTTCTGCCATTCCTCATACTTTTTAACCTCTTCAGGCAGAGGTGGCCTTGGCCCAACCAGGCTCATCTCTCCTCTTAAAACATTTATTATCTGTGGAAGTTCATCAATAGAAAGCTTCCTTAAAAACCTTCCTACTTTTGTTACTCTGGGGTCATTTTTCATCTTAAATATAGGACCATCCACCTCACTGTGCTTTCTAAGCTTAGCCAGCCTCTTATCTGCCCCAACATACATAGTCCTAAACTTATACATATAAAATGGCTTAAAACCTTTTGTATATCTTTTCTGCTTGTAAAAAACAGGACCTCTGGAATCAATTTCTATTAAAACTGCTAAAAATAAATAGATAGGTATAAAAACTATAAACAATACCCCACCCAAAAAATAATCTATTATATTTTTATAAAATAAATCTATTCCAAAAAATCCAACATTGGATACCTGAACTAAAGGAATTCCAGCTACTTCTCTCATTCTCATTCTTTTTATAGAAAATTCAAAAAAACCAGGAAACATAAGTATTAATACATCTAACCCTTTTAATTTTTCAAGCATATCCAGTATTTCATCATATTTATATTCTTTTCCTGAAACTATTATTTTCTGTACTCCACTTTTTAATACTACTTCCCTTAGATTTTCTAAACATCCTAAAATATGAAATTTATTGGCATAATCTTTATTTTCCCCAATTCTTTCCTCTTTTTCTACAAAACCTACTATCTTATAACTTTCTGCCTTATATTTTTTTAGAGTATCTTCTATTCTTTCCGCATTTTCACCAATACCTACTATTAAAGTCTTTGAAGCTAAATTTAGTTTCTTAATAAAAAAATAAGTTAGAATTGAAATTAAAAACCTTCCAGTAAAAAGGAAAAAAACACTAAAGAAATATAAAAGAACTATCCATATTCTTGAAAAAGAAAAGGTTTCAAGTAGATATCCAGCAACTATTATAATTATTATATTAATACTTACAGCTTTAAATATCCTAAAGTAATAACCGGAACCCCTATAGATATAGTCCCAATTGTATAACCCATAAAACCCCAAAAAACATAGAGTGAGTATGATAAAAATAGCTGAGTAAAAAACATAATTGGTATTAATAGTATAAGATGGGCTGGCTAAATCAAAAAAAGGTCTAAAAAATCTTAAATAATAAGAGAGAAATAAGCTTAAAGTTAAAAATACAAAATCACTTAATAATAAGCTAGCCCCATATAAGAATTTCTTTTTTCTTCTTGGTAGATTTTTTAAATATTCTAAAAACATGTAACTATAAATAAACTTTCCTATTTTATTTTCTAAAAATTTCCTTAATCAGTAAAAAAATAAAAACACTATTGCAAACAAGATATCTTTTCCACATTCTTCTTGGTTCTTGAATAAATCTATAAAACCATTCTAACCCCAATTTGCTTATAAAAACAGGTGCCAGTTTTTTTGCTTCTCCAAGTATATCTATTGCCCCTCCCACTCCAATGCTTAAAGGAATATTTAGATTAGATTTGTATAAGTAAACGAACTTCTCTTTTAAAGGTGAACTCATTGCGATTATTAAGATATCCGGTTTTTTATAATTTATATCTTTTATAATATGTTCACAATTATTTATATCAAAATATCCATTGTGAAAGCCAACTATGTTTATATATGGATACTTTTTATTGATATTTGAAATTGCTTTTTTTAAAACTTCTTCTTCTGCACCTAAAAAATAAAGTTTGTATTTTACATTAATTGGATGTTTTAAAAATTCAAATATAATCCTGGAGGTGCTTACAGGTTCTTTTACTGGAATTCCCAACAATTTTACAGCATAATAAACGACCCAACTATCTATAGTTAATATATCTATGCTTTCACATATTTTTTTAAATTCAGGTTCTTTATTTGCTTTTACTATTATATAGGTATTTAGTGAAAAAAAGGTTTGATGCTTATCACCTTTTTCTATAATATCTGCAATTACTCTTAAAGAATCTTTAAGGCTTAAATTTAAAAAATCAAGACCAATAAAATGAAACTTCGAAAACATAATCAAATTATTTAATAGTTAATAAAATGTCTAAGACTTTTTTTACTGCATTTTCCCACGAGAATTCCTTAATTCTATTCTTTCCTTCTTTTATTTTATCATTTCTTAATTCTTTGTTTTGAAGCAAATCCAAAATGGAATCTGCTATATTTTTGATATTATAAGGATCTATCAATATTCCTGCATTACCAGCTATTTCTGGTAATGCATAACTATTTGAGGCAATTATTGGTATACCAACTGCCATGGCTTCAAGCAGGGGCATGCCAAAGCTTTCGCAAAAAGAAGGAAATACTAGTAACTCTGCATATTTATAAAAATATTTAAGTTCCTTTTTTTCAATATTACCGGTAAAAACAACATTGTTTTTAATCCCTAGTTTAATAGGTAAATTATATAGATAATACAGATAATTTTTATTTACCCCTAAACCTTCTCCAATTAAAACTAATTTAATATTGTAATTTAATTTTTTAACAACTTCGTTATAAGCTAAAATTAAATTAATATGATTTTTATGTTCCCACAAAGCAGAAACATAAAGGATATATTTGCCATTTATCTTATATCTTTTAAATATTTCTGCTTTTTCCGATTCAAGTAGGTTATCCGAATAGTAATATTCATCAATTCCATGATAAATAACATTAATTTTGTTTTCATCAATTTTAAAATGCTTTATTATTTCTTCTTTTGCTATCTTAGAAGGAGTGATAATTTGTTTAGCATTTTTTATAGAAACTCCCAAAATATTTTTTCTATAAATCTTTTTTAAAAATCCTAATTTTTTATTTTTAAAAACATCTAAAAGCGATTGAACCTGAAGTAAGAATGGTGCTGGACAAAACAAAGACGCATAATTACCTGGATAATACATTATATCTATTCGATTTTTTTTTATTTGAAAAGGTAATATAAACTGTTCGTAAAATACTTTAAAATAAGAATTGTAATTGCTGTATTTAAAACTGACTGTCTTTATATTTGCATTAACAATTTCAAAAATATCCTTATCTTTTTCGCTTAAGAAAACCACATATTCATTTTTAGTATCAAATCTTTGTAAATAATGGATAAAGTTTGAAAGATAACTCTTCCCCCCAGTATCCTTACTAAAGTTTCCTATTGCATTAATTCCTATTTTCAAACTTTCTCGCTCTCTAACTCTTTAAAAAGATAATTTGCCTCATTAAATACCGGGATTATGATTGAAACCTTGGGATTAAAATTCATATTCAAATACTATAGCTTGAGATGATTTTTAATACTTTACTGCTTACATTTGTCTCTAAATACTCTTGTGGGGGATCCCAATTAAAAACATTATTTACTGCTATATCAATACTCTTTAGGATTAAGTCTTTTTCTGCACCTGATAATATATTACTACCGGCTTCTATAGTTTCAGGTCTTTCTGTAACATCTCTAATCGTAACATTTGGAATTTTATAAATGCAACACTCCTCCTGAACAGTTCCAGAATCAGTGAGAACACATTTTGCATTTTTTTCAAGTTTTATAAAATCAAATAGTCCTGGTGGCTCTATGATCATTATTTTTTCATTATCAATATTAATTTTCCAAGATTGAATTTTTGATTTGGTCCTTGGATGGAGACTAAGAACAATAGGAATCTCATGTAATTTATTTATTTCCATAAAAGCATCTATAAATTTATTCAATCTTTCATATATATCGACATTCTCAGACCTGTGAAGCGTCACAAGAATATATTTTTTTGTTAATAAATTTAAAGAAATTAAAATATTGCTGTTGGTTATTTTATCTTCATAGAAATTCAACACTTCAAAAATAGGATTACCTATCACGTATATATTTTTTCTGTCTATACCTTCTCTTACCAAATTTTCTTTACTTCTGTATGTATAAGGCATCAGTATATCACTTGAATGGTCGATTATCCTCCTGTTTATTTCTTCAGGCACTCTATCATCATAACAGCGATTTCCTGCTTCAAGATGATAAACTTTTAAACCCATCCTTTTTGCAACTATTGAAGATAATGCACTATTTGTATCTCCTAAAATTAACATTTTGTCTGGTTTTTCTTTTAATATTATTTTTTCTGTTTCTAATAGAATTTTACCAATCTGCTCGAAGTTACTTTTAAAATCTAAATTTAAAATATAATCCGGATTCCTAAGTCCTAAATCACTAAAAAATTTTTCATTTAAATTATTATCAAAATTCTGGTTAGTGTTTATTAAAATATGCTCAAAATATTTATCAAGTAATGGTATTATCCTGCTTAATCTTATAATTTCAGGTCTTGTACCAAGAACTGTTGTAATTTTCATATCAGAAGCTCACTTTCATCATCAATCTGCAAGGTTTTATAATCTAAGAGATTATTTTCTTTCAACATTTCCTCCGTTTCTTCAAAATTCATAACCGCATTTGCTGAATTGTATTCCTTTTTAATAGGCTCCAATCCTTCTTCGCTCTTGAATATTTCCGGTAGCAGCGGTTTAATCACCAAATAATTTTTTTTATCATATGTTCTGAAAGACTCCTCCTTTGAAATCAGAGTTTCATGAATTTTTTCCCCTGGTCTTATTCCGATAAATTCTATATTTATTTTTTTATCCCCTATTAATGCCTTGGCTATATTATATATTAAAGAAGAAGGGACTTTCGGAATAAAAATTTCGCCGGGGTTTGCATTTTGAAGAGCTGAAAAAACAATATCGACCGCTTTATTCAAGGTTAATAAAAATCTCGTCATTTCTTTTGTTGTAATGGTAACTGGTCCTCCATTTTTTATTTGTTCAAAGAATAAAGGTATAACTGAACCCCTAGATGCCAAAACATTACCATACCTGACACAAATAAACCTTGTATTAGGACATAATATATTGGCTCCTATAAATATTCTTTCCTGAATAGATTTAGTCATTCCCATTACATTGACTGGCTTACAAGCTTTATCAGTTGATACACCTACAACAGCTTTTACTTTAGCATTACCTTCTCTAATAGCCCTTACTATATTTTCCGCACCGATTATATTTGTTTTAACTGCTTCAAAAGGAAAATATTCACACGAAGGCACTTGTTTTAACGCTGCAGCGTTTATTACATAGTCAGAATTCTTTACTACAGATAAAACTGAGGAATAATCTCTCACATCACCAATCCTGAATTCCAATAACTGGTGGAAATTATCATATATCACTTCATCTGTTGCGCTCTTTTTGCATTGATAATCAAGCCTCATATAATGTTGCTTGGCTTCATCTCTTGAAAAAATAATAATCTTCTTAGGAGTTCCAAGTTTGCAACTAAGAAGTCTTCTGGTCAAAACTTTCCCCAATGAACCTGTGCCACCTGTAATTAGTATTGTTTTATTGTCAAATATCTGCATGCTCATAAACTCCTATGGTAATATTCACTAATTTTATAATCTTCATACATAGAATTGATCAAAATATTCCATTCCGGTGGTTGATAATTTGTTAAACTTCTAAACTTAGTAGAATTTAAAGACCTATCTTCTTTTATATTTTCAAAGGGAATAATTTTTAAGTTTTTTCCATAGACCTCATTTACTATTTTTAAAAGTTCGAATTTTGATATTGGTTCTGAAGATAAATGATATAAACCATTCAAATTACTTTTTAGAACTTTATTATATAAAATACTCGCAATCTCAACTGTTGGGAAACCGGTAAATATTGAATTCAGATATCCCTTAACTTCTTTATTCTGTGAAAGAAACCATTCTATGAGGCCATTCTTTGTACCCAGTTCATGGCCTATTATCGATGTTCTTAAAGTTAAACAATTGTCATAATCAACTTCTCCTAAGTGTTTTGATTTACCATATAAATCATCGGCATCAGAACTATCTTCTTCAGAGTAGTTTCCTTTACTTCCACTAAAAACACAATCTGTACTGAAATGAATTAATTTAATATCATATTCTTTACATATCTGTGCTAATTTATGGGTAAACAAAGAATTAATAGAAATTGAAATAACAGGGTTCTTTGATGCATCCAGTTGCTTTATAATACCTATGCAATTTATTATATGATCCGGTTTTTCTAAGCAAAATAATTTTTTAAAATCTTCTATATTGCAAGCATTAAAACCAGTTTTAATATTTTTTTTATACTTTGTTATAAATAATTCATTATTTGCATTAATTTCTTTAATTGTTCCAATCACATTTAGACCTTTGCTACAAAAAAAAGAAAATATCTTATGCCCAAGCATTCCATCAGCACCTAAAATAATAATTTTCATTTTATTAATAATCCTACTACCAATTTCATTTTTCCTTAAATATCTAGCGGTTTTAAAAGAATTTTATCATAGTTTACGGGCTTTTTAAATTTGATAGTTTCCATATTTCAATATATATTACGCTTAATTATTCACCAGGAACTAATTTGTGAAACCATTTATAAGTTTTTTCTAATCCGTCTTCGAGGCTGACTTTAGGAAACCATTTAAAAACTCCTTTCGCTTTATTCGGATCTAATACACTTCTTCTAGGTTCTCCTTTAGGTATTGAACCAGTATTGTATATAGTTTTATTATTTTTAGATACTCTTTTTAAAATATTAAAAATGCTTATTATATTTGTTTCAATTCCTGTACTTATATTCAACGGACCTATAAAATCACTTTCAATAGCTTCTAAATTTGCCTCAACTACATCGTCAATATAAATAAAATCTCTAGTTTGCAACCCATCACCATTAATTGTTGGGTTTTCTCCTTTTGAAATTTTTTTAGAAAAAATAGCTACTACACCAGCTTCACCATTTGGATTTTGCCTTGGTCCATAGACATTAGAATATCTAAGCGATATATAATTTAGCCCATAATTAATATTATAAAAATTAAGATAATTCTCGACACTAAATTTTGCAATCCCATAGGGCGACAAGGGTTTTAATTCATGATTTTCATCTGTTGGAAAATATTTTTGATTACCATATACAGTTCCACCACTAGCAGCGAATATAAATTTTTTTAAATTTATACCTTTAACTGATTCTAAAATATTAAGGCTACCTAGAATGTTCACATCAGCATCATTTATGGGAGCAATACCTGAATTTTTAACACTAATTTGAGCTGCACAATGAATTATAACTTCTGGTTTAAAATCATTTATTATCTTTTTAATTCTTATATCTCTTATATCAATTTCAAAAAAATGAGCTTTATCATTAATAAATTCCTTTTTACCACTACAAAGATTATCAATTACCATTACATCATGACTGTCATTTACTAACCTATCACAAATGTGAGACCCAATTAGCCCCGCTCCACCTGTTATAATAATTTTCAAGTCAACACCTTCTTCCTAATTAATAAAATTAAAAAAATATGCATTAATTTTCAAGACTTTTAAGCCTCGTATCATAAATATTTGCAAGGCTTAATGCAAGACCAATGAATACCCATAAAAAAATCCCCAAAAAAGGTCCTTCTAAAACTACCATAAAGAAAGAAATTACCAGAATAAATATAATAGCCGATAAAATACTAATCATATATACACTTATAGCCAAATCCTGGCAACCTCGCAAAAATTTTACCATTTTATAAAAAAAACTTATAATAAATAATAGAAATATCAATAAACCAACTATGCCGGTTCTATATAGTATTGACAGGTAAGAATTATGTGGGTCCAAAAATCCCACATCTTCTCCATACTTCCAACCCATATTTTTAAGTGTTTCGTTATTGTAAAGCATTCCGAATCCATAACCTAAAATTGGCTTTTTCATACTTTTTTGAATTATGTCTTTCCAGAGAATAATCCTCCACTTTACGTTATTTCCAGATAAAGACACTACCTCATTAAAATTATACATTGATTTGAATTCACTGCTATAATCGGAAAATTTAGATTCTATTTCACTATCCTGGACAGTTGTATTTGTATCAACAGCATTCTCTTCACTATCCTGGACAGTTGTATTTGTACTAGAATTTTTACTTATCAAATCAACAACTTTCAAATTGAAGAAACTTAAACTTACAATAAAGAAAATTGTTAAAATTACTATTAAAGAAGTTTTCCAGTAGAAACTTTTTTTTATAGCTAATTTTTTTCTAAAAATTATTAATAAAACTAAATTGAATAAAATCGCTATTAAAAAAGCAACCCAGGCAGCCCTGACCATACTACTAATTATTTCATAAATAATTATTGCAGCTATTAAAATTAGAATTGAATTAGTTAACTTATTTTTAAGAAATATCAAAGAATTAACAATAATAAACAAGAATAAGCCCTGATAATAATACGCAAAACCTCCAAAAATAGATTGGCTTACAGTTATAGCAATAATTAAGTTAAAAAATATAATAAAAACAGCGACAATACTAAATATTTTAAATTGCTTAATATTAATAAATATTGCTGGCACTAAAAAAGAAAAGATTGAATAATAAAATATTGCCGAATGCCTGAAAACATAAGTATTTCCATACTTTATTAAGCCCGTCACTAATGAAACAAGCAGTATGGAAATTAGAAGAATGTGCTCTATTTTTAATTTATAGTCTGTGAAAATTTTTTTATCTTTATATATGCCGAAATTCAATAAGGCAAAAATACAAATAATTAATATAAATATTTCAGTAATATATACAGGAAAACCAAATATTTTAAAATTAATATGAACAAAGTCTCTGCTGAAAAGAATAATAGGTGAAATTAAAAAAAGAAAAACAAGATAATTAATATAATTTAACAGATGCTTGCTTTTACCCTGTAAATTCATCACTTTTAAAATATTAAATATAAATATTCTTAATAAAACTGTTTATTGGGGTGAACCCCTACAGTTAGACACAATATTAACTAAAGGATAGAATAGCTGATGAGACTTAAAAGTCAAGAGATCTTAAAATAAAAAAAGATAGACTCGCCAAAATTAAAAAGGTAAAAAAGG
>Ga0315296_10002473_pt1 | contig 15741 bp, 17 predicted proteins | sample YL17G14_18_MG_FD_203921 | JGI IMG/M metagenome (GOLD analysis project Ga0315296, IMG submission 203921) | Sediment microbial communities from Yellowstone Lake, YNP, Wyoming, USA - YL17G14_18 | ecosystem: Environmental > Aquatic > Freshwater > Lake > Sediment | place: USA: Wyoming | collected... | reverse complement strand
TGCTTTCTCTTCTCATATATAAATCCGGAACATGAATTAATGGCGAAAAAGTTGCTGGAAAAAGAATGCCCAGAATTACTTATTTCAGTCTCCAGCGAGATATACCCTAAGTGGAAGGAATATGAAAGAAGTGTCACCACCTTATCAGATGCTTTCCTAAAGCCAATAATAACTCGTCTGGTGAGTGAGATCAAATCCCGTTTGGAAAAATATGGGTTAACTACTAATTTCGCCTTCATGAAAACAAATGGAGGTCTAATGACTCTTGACTCAGCCGGAAATAATGCAATTCATACTCTCAATTCAGGTCCGGCTGGGGGGGTAGTGGCGGCTCACAGTTTAGCTTCTCAGCTTGGCTTAAAAAATGTTCTGACCATCGATATCGGGGGCACTACTACTGACATTGCAGCCATTATTGATGATAATATTCAGTACACAACTAGCTTTGAAATAGAATATGGTATGCCTATTCAAATACCCATGGTTGACGTAAAAGCAATAGGTACTGGTGGGGGAAGTATCGCCTGGATTGATAAAGGGGGAGTATTACAGGTAGGGCCGCAGAGTATGGGAGCAGACCCGGGCCCTATCTGTTACGGTGGTGGCAACACAACATCTGTAACTGTTACTGATGCTTCCCTCTGCCTTGGTTATTTGAATCCACACAAGATATATGGAGGCAAATTACAGCTCAAAAAAGAGGCTACTGAAAAAGCGGTCAAAAAATTCGGGGAAAAGCTTGGCATGGGTTTGCTTGAAACAGCTTCTGCAGTTATTAAGATAGCCAATAACAATGTGATGAGAGCGATTGAAGTTTTCGCAGCAAGGAGAGGATTAGACCTTAGAGATTTTGTTTTTGTGGGTTTTGGGGGAAGTGGGCCAATGCACGTGGGAGCGATTTTCATGGAGGCAGACTTCCAAAGTGTAATTATACCTCCGATTCCTGGTGCATTCTCGGCTCTGGGGCTCCTGCAATCAGACCCGAGGGTTGACTTTCAGCACGCGGTTCATATGAATTCAACAAACTTTGATGCGGAGAAGATTAAAAGCGTCTTTAAGACTCTGAAATCACATTGCCTGGAAGAATTAGAAAAGGAGGGATTTAGTGGGAGTGACGGGGGCAACCTATTTGTTTTTCCATCCCTGGAAATGCGGTATTTCGGCCAAAACTACGAGTTAGATGTACCCATTTCGTTAGACGCTCTATCTGGTCCCATGACTGATACTAATATCTTCAAAGTATTTCAGGAGCGCTACGAAGCAGAATATGGATATACAATAGAAGGCGAGATTATAGAGATACTCAACGCAAAGTTAACCATAAGAAAGGCAATAGAAAAAGTTAAGCTCGAACAAGCGGTGAAAATTTCAGGTCATAAATTTGAGCCAGTTGGGGAAAGGGAAGCCTTCTTTGACAATAAAATGATTCCAACAAAGATATATAATCGGGAGCAATTACCCGTGGGCGCGAGGTTAGCAGGCCCCGTAATAATTGAGGAGGAGACTTCGGTAACCATCGTAGAGCCGAATCTTGTTGCTGAAGTTGGTGCATATGGAGAATTAAGACTGAGGAGACGTGATTAATATGGAAGAAAAGATTGATATGGTAACTTTAAACGTGGTAGATAATCAGCTAATATCGATATGCCGGGAAATGGGATATGTGCTAATGAGGACCTCATACTCGTCCATTTTTAATGAAGGCCTAGATTTTACGTGCGCACTGGCAACTCCGGAAGGAGAGATGATCGCAGTAGCCGAATTTTGTCCGGCACAAATTGGAGCGATGCCGGTTACTATAGAAGCGTGTTTGGCTGAAATCCCTTACGAAACACTCCATCCAGGAGATGTAATCGTTCACAATGACCCGTACAGAGGTGGGTGCCACATCCCTGAACATACTGTTCTTAAGCCAGTTTACTATGGAGATGAGTTATTTGCTTTCTTCGTAATTATAGGCCACATCGCAGAAGTTGGGGGGAGTGCCCCAGGCGCATTCATAGGTGATGCCACTGAAATATTCCAGGAAGGAATAAGAATACCTCCCGTTAAATTAGTAAGCGAGGGAGAGGATGTGTTAGACGTTTGGAAGATTATGCTGGCAAACGTAAGAACGCCAAGATTTAATTATGGAGACCTTCGAGCATTGGTCGCTTCTTTAAATTATGGTGAAAAATCCCTGCTCAGACTACTGGGCAAGTATGATAAAACGACCATAGAAAAGGTTATGCATGAAATACTGGATTATTCCGAAGGGTGGATGAGAAAAGAAATTGAAAATATGCCGGAGGGAGTATATGAATTCACAGACTACATAGAAAATGATGGAGTAGTCAACAGGCCTTACAAGTTACACGTAACCGTTACCATTGAAGGAACATCAATGCTTGTTGACTTTACGGGAACAGACAAGCAAGCTTTAGGCCCTATAAACGCGAATTACGCAGTAACGGTTTCCGGCACGTACAATGCTATACTTCATGATACTGATCCGGACATCCCTAAAAACTCTGGCTGTTTTAGACCCATCAAAATTATTGCCCCACCTGGAACTATTGTGAACGTTAATTACCCGGGTCCTGAAGTTGGGGGCAATACGGAAACGCATCCTCGAATATGCGCTGTCGTACACGGGGCACTATCACAATGTATCCCAGATAAAACACCAGCGTGTGATGGTTGTACGGCAATAAATCTTGCTTTTGGAGGGATACATCCCGATTATAATGAGGCATTTTCGTGTTATCACATAGAGGGTTGTGGTTGGGGAGGCAGGCCATGGGGAGACGGGCTTACCATGTTATGTATACCAAACGGAAATTGTAGAAACTCTCCGGTCGAGGTTTTTGACACTAGATATCCCTGGCTCACAAGGGAATATAAATTACTTCCAGATAGCGGAGGGCCGGGAAAGTACAGAGGTGGGCTGGGAGGTGAGAGGGTGATTGAAGCCACGGCACCGATAACAATCAGCGCCCTGGGTTCTCACTACGATACAAAACCATGGGGTTTATTTGGTGGTAGAGGTTCTTCTAATGCGGCGCTCCATATCAAGCGGAATGGCTCTCAAGAGTGGAAGACAATTCAAGAAGAATTCGGGACTGTTTGCAATGGGAAATTTTCCGGTCTCCACGTGGAAAAAGGAGATATGATAAGAATACGTACACCGGGTGGTGGTGGATACGGGAATCCGCGGGAAAGAGAGCGTGAGCTAATTAGGAAAGATTTGGACGCAGGGTTTGTAACCGAAAAATCAGCAAGAGAAGATTATGGTTATGAGGAGGATTTGCTTTGAGCAACGTATATACAAAACCGTCAGACAAGTATTACATAGAGAAGTATGTAAAGTGTCCTCTTTGTGGAAAATTGGTTTATGAAGACACTTTTGCTGATGAAGAGGAAGGGAATAAGCTATTCTTCTGCTCAGAATGGTGTAGAAACGAGTATTGGAGGCGAAGCTCAGCCCCGCGCCCTAGAGGTCTTTCAAGTGGACCATTCATTAGGGGCAGGTCATGACTTCAATTTTATACGAGGCACTGAATATGAAATCGAGCCGAAATTAACCTAGTTTAAGTACGTTTTTTGATTAAGGAGGTAAGTGAAGAGATGTCGCACCAGAGATTTGATTTGACCGGGAAGGTAGCCATTGTCACCGGGGCCGGGCGGGGCATTGGCCGAGCCATTGCCTTGGGACTGGCCGAACACGGAGCCGATGTCGTCGTCTCGGCTCGCACGAGAACTGAAATTGAGGAAGTCGCCGAAGAGATAAAAAAAATGGGACGGAAAGCTCTGGCCTTGATGTTGGATATGACCAAGATTGCCCAGTTCGATGCCTATGTAAATAAGGTTCTGAAAGAATTTGGCCATATCGACATTCTGGTGAATAATGCGGGCACTGCTTTCATTATCCCAGCGACCGAGGTTACTGAAGAACAATGGGATTCAGTTTTTAATCTTAACACAAAAGGTCCCTTCTTTCTTTGTCAAAAAGTCGGAAACCAAATGATTAAACAAAATAATGGCGGAAGCATTATAAATATAACTTCTGAAGTTGTTGAGGCAACGGAGAGAGTCCCCATTGGCCCCTATTGCCCGAGCAAGTCAGCCCTCCATGGTGTAACCAAACTACTGGCCAAGGAATGGGGCAAATATAAGATAAGGGTTAATTCTTTAGCACCGTGCTTTGTCAGAACAAAGCTAAATCAGCCGCTTTTCGAACATGAGGACTTCTATAAAAGCAAGGTGAGCGAAGTTCCCCTTCAGCGCCACAGCGAACCGGAGGATCTGGTTGGTGGTGCTGTATTTCTGGCATCGGACGCAGCCAGCTATATCACCGGGACTACGCTCCTGGTTGATGGTGGGTTAACGACATAAATGAGTCAGCTTTATTAGTCTTGTCTATGGGCCACCTGCTCCGCAGGTTATAATGCCGATAACTCTAACTTAAATGGTGGTACAATCATCGGGGGCAGGGCATAAAGACTCCCAATGGTCTAGACCACTCTGGGGGTGAGGTAAAACCCTCCGGTGCTGAAAGTAAATGCTTGTTGTGCTAAACTCTTATCGTGGCCAGAAAGCGCATTGATATCCTGATGGTGGAGCGGGGCCTGGCCGAAAGCCGTGCCAAGGCCCAGGCCTTGCTCATGGCCGGGGAGGTTACGGCGGGGGGAAATGCCGTTATCAAGCCCGGCACGCTCGTCAGCGAGGATATTGAGATTGTGGTGGCGGCGCCTTCACCCTACGTCAGCCGCGGGGGCATCAAGCTGGCGCACGCGCTTGACGTCTTTAATATGGATGTTTCGGGCATGGTGGTGGCGGACATCGGGGCCTCCACTGGCGGCTTCACCGACTGCCTGCTGCAGCGGGGGGCGATAAAAGTGTACGCCATAGACGTGGGCTACGGGCAGCTGGACTACCGCCTGAGGCAGGACGCAAGAGTGGTGGTGATGGAGCGGACCAACGCCCGCTATCCCATACCTGTGCCAGAAAAGGTTGACCTGGCGACCATTGACCTCTCTTTTATCTCGGCGACCAAGGTCATACCTTCGGCAGTCGAATTGCTCAAGGATGACGGCGCGCTGCTGGTGCTGCTCAAGCCGCAGTTTGAGGCAAAGCGGGCGGAGGTGGGGAAGGGAGGCATCATCAAAGACCCGCAACGGCACGCCCGGGTTCTGGGGCGCTTCATCAAGTGGGTGGTGGAACAAAAATTAAGGCTGAAAGGGCTGGTGGGGTCGCCCATCTTGGGCTCGTCGGGGAACCGGGAATTCCTGGTGCGATTAGAGTTGACATAATGATTTGTATGGATGTCCGCACCATCACGGTTTGTTGACCCCAAAATCAGAGAGGGATATAATGAATGTGGTAGGGTCAATCGGGACCGGAGATAAAAAGCTGGATAAGTTGCAAGAAAGCTGCGGCATTTTCGGTGTTTATGCCCCCAATGAAGATGTAGCTCGCCTTACCTATTTTGCCCTCTTTGCCCTGCAGCACCGGGGTCAGGAAAGCAGTGGCATTGCTACCGCTGACGGCAAGAAAGTGAGCGTTTATGCCAGAATGGGCCTGGTGGCCCAGGTTTTCACCGAAGAAGCGCTCAGGCAGCTCAGTGGCAGCATGGCTATTGGTCACAACCGTTATTCCACCAGGGGGTCCAATCGTCTCTGCAATGCGCAGCCCATGGTGGTGGGCCAGGGGAATGATGCCCTCGCCATAGCTCACAATGGCAATATCGTAAACGCCGAACACCTTTTTCAGCAACTCTGTGAACAGGGCTATACTTTTCAGAGTTCCACCGATAGTGAAGTAATCGCTAATCTCATCCTTGCCGCACCGGAGAATAACTGGGTGGACAAGATACGGTATGCCATGAGCCGGCTGCAGGGAGCCTATTCACTGACGCTCCTGACCAAGGATACACTCTTCGGTGTCCGTGACCCACTGGGAGTACGTCCGATGTGCTTGGGCAGTATTGACAGCGGCTGGGTTATCGCTTCGGAGACATGTGCCCTTGACCACCTTGGCGCCAACTTTATCCGTGAGGTTGAGCCCGGTGAAATCATTAAGATCGATGAGAACGGTATTGAGAGTTATCCCCGCAAGAGTGGCCGGCGGGCGCTGTGCATCTTCGAGTATATTTATTTTGCCCGCCCCGATAGCGTAATCAACGGTCGGTTGCTCTCCCCGGCGCGGCAAGCGATGGGTGCGGGGCTGGCGATGGAGCACCCGGTTGCTGCCGACCTCGTTATCGGTGTGCCTGATTCGGCCACCAGTGCCGGTATCGGCTATGCCCGCCAGTCAGGTATCCCGATTGGGGAGGGATTGATCCGAAACCGCTACGTGGGGCGGACGTTTATTGAGCCGGACCAGCGCATCAGGGACCTGGGCGTGAAGCTGAAGTTCAACCCTCTCCCCCGCATGCTCAATAACAAGAGGCTGGTGGTGGTGGATGACAGCATCGTTCGCGGCACCACCACGCCGAGCGTGGTCAGGGAATTAAGGCGGGCCGGAACCAAAGAAATCCACATGCGCATATGTGCACCACCCATTCGCTATCCCTGCTTCTTCGGTGTGGACATGGCGACCCGCAGCGAGCTGGTAGCCGCCCAGAAGTCCGTACCGGAAATCTGCCGGTTCATTGGTGCGGATACGCTGGGCTATCTCAGCATAAAGGGCCTGCTGAAAGCCGTGGCTTTGCCTGAAGACCAGTTCTGCCTGGCCTGCTTTACCGGCGAATACCCTATACCGGTCCAGCTTGAGATGGACAAGCTGGCGCTGGAGACAATGCAGTCGCAGCAACAGGTGTTTACCCAGGCCGGGCGACGCTAAAAAGCGCCAATCTATCAATTTTTCTCTTCTTTGGCATTTGACAACGTATTTCATTTGTTGTAAATTGGAATAGAACAGTTGTTCTTCATGCATAGATAGAAAATGAAAAGTCAATTGTCGGCTAAAAGACAGCAGATCGTTGATTTCATCTTCCAGTTTATGGAGGAAAAGGGTTATCCGCCAACCGTCCGGGACATACAGGGTGGCTGCGGCATCAGTTCAACATCAGTGGTTGACTACCACCTGAAGGTGCTGGAAAAAGAGGGGCACATACGCCGTGACCCCGAGGTATCGCGTGGCATCGAACTGCTTGGCCGGGCATCATCGCCGTTGAAGGTGCAGGTGCCGATAATTGGGCAGATAGCTGCTGGCGAACCGATTCCGGTGCCCAGTTCAGAGACGTGGGACGCAGCGGCGGGCGCTGATTTGCTTGAGGTAACGGCTGACCTTATCCGGGGGAGGCCGGATATTTATGCCTTGAAAGTCAAAGGTATGTCAATGATTGACGCTCTGATAAATGATGGTGATATTGTGCTGATGCAGTATGCCAACACGGTGGATAATGGGGAGATGGCGGCGGTGTGGCTCAAGGCAGAAAAGGAAGCCACACTGAAAAAAGTCTATATGGGACCTGACCGCGTGCGCCTTCAGCCGGCAAATAGCCAGATGCCGCCGATTTATGCTAAACCGCAGAACGTCGAAATTCAGGGGAGGGTTATTGCCGTAATCCGGCAGCTGGGAAAGCCCGCGTAAAAATAAATCATAGCTCGATTTGATTTTTCCGTAGCCATCATTATAAACTTGATTTGATTTTTTCTGGGCAGTAGGTATAAAGTAAGTTACAACCAGTGTTTGAGCTAAGGTTGAAGAAAATACTGCCAATGCGGTATAACTGAAGAGAGGGCTATGATTTCAGTGCAGTTTCAGACGGTAGGGCGGGACCTGTTTGCCCGGGGGCTTGTCTCCTCAAATAGTGGCAACCTGAGTATGAGGCTTGGCGACCAGTTATTTATCACCCGCCGTGGCAGCATGCTCAACTGCCTGGATGAAAATGACCTGATTGAGACCGGTATCAGCCGGAACAGCCGGTCAACACCATTAGCTTCAACCGACCTGGCCATACACCGGGCAATCTACCGCGAGACGCAGGCTCTGGCCATCGTTCACGCCCACCCCCCTCACGCGGTGGCGCTCTCGTTAACGTGTAAAGAAATTGTGCCCAGCGTGGAGGACTTCTCCCTACTGGGGACGGTTCCGGTGGTAGGCTGGAGTGAAGAGTTGAACCGGGAATGCCTGGCCGATATTGTCGCCAGGGCCTTAAAAACGCACCATATAATTATGGTTCACAATCACGGTAGCTTTGCCATCGGGCAGTTGCTTGAGGAAGCCTACAATCTCACGACGGCGCTGGAACACAGCAGCCAGGTTCTCTGCCTGACCAGGTCCCTGCAGGTCAGCCCGCTCAAGGAATAGTCTACTTCTTGTAAATGGGCGTGCACCAGCTAAGGTATTTGCTGTTTTCCCCGCGTATTACATCAGCGTAGATTTTTTGTAGCTGCTTGGTTATTTTGCCAATCTCCCCATCACCTACCTGGCGATGGTCTATTTCCGCTACCGGCGTGATGTGGGCGGCCGTGCCGGTGAGGAAAACCTCGTCAGCAATAAAGAGCTCAGCGCGGTCAACCGGCCGCTCCATCGTCTCAATTCCGAGCTCGTTTTTCGCCAGCGTGATGACACAGTCGCGGGTGATTCCCGGCAGAATATTATTCCAGGTAGGCGGGGTGATTAATTTCCCGTTGATTACCAGAAAGATATTTTCACCGCTGCCCTGGGCCACGTAGCCATCCTGGTTGAGCATGATGCACTCGTCAAAGCCCTTCTCCACCGCGTCTGACTTGGCCAGCGCATTGCCGGCATAGTGCCCCATTATTTTCACCTGGGGGGGAATTGAGTTATCGGGCGGACACTGCCAGGCGGAGACTGTGCACCTCGCCTTATCGACGTCTATATACCGTCCCCAGGGAATAATGAATACGGTGAAATCATCAGCCACGTCGTGCACCCGGACGCCCAGGGCTTCACTGCACTTGTAAGCCAGTGGGCGTACGTAAATATCCTCCTCAAAGGCGCACTTCCGGGCCAGCTCCACCGTGATGCGGCACAGCTCATCGATGCTGTGGGGCATCTTCATCCTCATTACCTTGCAGCCGTTGATGAGCCGCTGGTAGTGCTCTTTCTGGCGGAAGATGTAAATCTGCTTTTGCTTGCTGTTCCAGTTACCCCTGATGCCCTCAAAGACGGCGGTTCCGTAATGGAGGGCGTGGGTCATAATACTTACCTTGGCGTCGGCAAGAGGGATGAATTGGTTTTTAAAAAAGGCATAGGATGGCATGGGCGGGTCTCCTCTTCTCGAAAATAGTTATCAATCATTATAAACGCTGCGATTGGAGAATACAAGTGGGCTCGGGGGATTGGCTGGATTTCAAGGTATTCTGCGTGCTAATATATACACTTGCATAAGGCGAAGGGAGGTACAAAATGCTGGAGCAGTTTTCCGGTGAGTTGCTGGAGGCGATTTTCGACGCGCTGCCACTGGACGTGACCTTCGTTGATGAAAATGATACGGTGCAATATTACAGCAAGGGCGATGATAGGATATTCCGGCGCACGCCGGCGGTGCTCGGTCGCAAGGTGCAGAACTGTCACCCCAGGGATAGTCTGGACAAGGTAAACAAGGTGGTTTCGGAACTGAGGTCGGGGAAGAGGAACGTCGCCGAGTTCTGGATTGACTTCAAAGGACGCAAAATATACATCAGGTACTTTGCGGTGCGGGACAAGGGAGGCAGGTATCGCGGCGTGCTTGAGGTGACACAGGATATCACCGATATTCAGAAGATAGCCGGGCAGAAGCGACTGCTGGATACAGCGTAAATAACCAGTTTCTCCGTTTTACCTAGATAAACTCGGCGTATGGAGGGTGTAGCCCTCGGCGCTTTCCGGGAAAATGTCTCTGAGTTGAAGTGTTCTCCCTGTCTGTATGGCGGTAAAGCCGTACTTTTTACGTATGCGGTCGATGGCTGCGTTCAGCTGTTCCAGCCGCTGTCCCTTGGCGTCCAGCATATCTGATTGCCGCCCCGCTTCTATCAGGTTTGATACGCCGATGCCAACCAGCCGGACCGCCTGTTTGCTGCGTGGTAGTTCGTTCTTCAGCAGTTTCAAGCCGGTTTCGAATATCATCTGGTCGGCATCACTGGGCTGGTGAAGTGTCTGCTGCCGGGTGGTGGTGGTGAAATCAGCGTATCTCAGCTTGAGCGTGATGCACCTTGCCCGCTTTTCTTCCTGGCGCAGTTCGCTGCCCACCCGTTCGCTGAGGTAGCGGAGGGTCGCCTGCACCATGGCTGCATCTCTGGTGTCGCGGCTGAAGGTGGTCTCCCGGCTGATGGACTTGGCGGCGGCGGGGGGCTCCACTTTTCGGTCATCAATGCCGTTAGCGTGGTCGTGAATGATTTTGCCATAGACGCCAAAGTGGCTTTTCAGCACCTCCACGGGCAATGTCGCCAGCTGGCCGATGGTGCTGATGCCCAGATTTTTCAGTACCTGCTCACTCTTTTTACCGATGCCGGGCAGCTTGTCCGCCGGTAACAGAGCCAGGAAAGCGCTCTCTTTACCAGAAGGAACTTCCAGCAGTCCGTCCGGTTTGGCTGCGTTCGAGGCAACCTTGGCGACCACCTTGCTGCTGGCGATGCCGATTGAGGCGCAGAGGCCGAGTTCATCTTTCACGCGCTGCCTTATCTTTTCCGCCATTTTCCGTATTAAGCCGTGGAGCGATTCGAAGCCGGTGGCATCGAGGTAGGCCTCATCAATGCCCAGAGGTTCCAGATAGGGAGAGAAGTCGGCCAGGATGGCCATGAACTTTTCCGAGGCCTGGCGATATCGTTTATAGTTGCCCTCGATGAAAATGGCCTGCGGGCAGAGGCGGCTGGCGGTGAGCAGCGGCATGGCGGAATGCACCCCGTAAGCGCGGGCCTCGTAGGAGGCGGCGGCAACGACGCCCCTTTTGTCAGGCTTGCCGCCGACGACCACCGGTTTGCCCTTCAGTTCCGGGTTGAGCACCTGCTCCACGGAGACGAAGAAAGCATCTAAATCGATATGCATTATTCGGCGCGCCTTAGGGTCGCTCACTTTTTGCATCCTCATTACTGGCGCTTCTTAATCTCTCCAGTTCCTCTTCAAGACTTTCACGTTGCTGCCACATGTGCAGCGGCACCGAATGGGCTGGCCAGCGCGCCAGCAAATCGGCCAGCTTGGCTTCGAGTTCACTCATACGTTCACTGGCCGTTTTTCTGGGCGCAGGTTTTTCTCGGGCGAGAACCGCCTTTACTCTGTGCTCAAAGATGCTTCTTGGCAGGAGCACACGGCGCTGGCATTGCAAGCATTTTATGCCAATATCCGCTCCAACCCGGACCACTTGCCACTCGTAGCTGCCGCAGGGGTGTTTTTTCTTCAGACTGACAGTATCGCCGATTTTTATGTCCATGACCATGGCTCTAACCCTAGGCTGGAGGTATAAATCAGGAGATGGTTTTCTTGACGTGGCGGTTAATCTGTTCTCTCAGCTCAATGGCAGCCTGGCGCGCCGCCTGAGCAAAGTTCTTCCCCGTTGAGGCGTACAGAATCTGCCTTGAGGAGTTGATGATGGCCTTCTCCCCGTGTCGGTCCACTCCGTAGCGGACGGTAAGCTCCAGGTCTCCCCCCTGAGCACCGATGCCGGGAATCAGAAGCGGCATATCCGGGTGCTGCTCGCGGATGACTTTCAATTCCTCGGGGTAGGTAGCCCCCACCACCAGCCCGATATTGCCGTGAACGTTCCATTCCGCTGCTTTGTGGGCAACCACCTGGAACAGGGGAAGGTATCTATTATCTCCGATTTCGGCCTTCAGCGCCTGAAAATCAACGGCGCCGGCATTAGAGGTGCGGCAGAGGATAAAAATACCACGGTCCCGGTACTGCAGGAATGGCTCTATGGAATCGTGGCCGAGGTAGGGATTTACCGTGGTGGCGTCAAAATTAAAGTAAGAAAAGATAGCCCGGGCATAGGCTTTGGCGGTGTTGCCGATGTCACCGCGTTTGGCATCACCGATCACTGGAATATCAGCTGGAATAAAACTTCTGGTCTGCTTCAGGACGCTCATTCCCTCGTCACCCAGCGTTTCATAGAAAGCGAAATTTATTTTATAGGCACAGACCAGGTCAGAGGTGGCCTCAATGATGGCGCGGTTAAATTCCGTAACGCCTATATTTTCAGGCATCCTCTCCCGGTCAGGGTCAAGCCCAACGCAGAGAAGACTGTGATTCCGGCGCGTAGCTCTGGTCAGCTTTTTAATGAACGTCACCTGGTCCTCCGCAGATTAAAGCTGGCATAAGCCGGCTAATCGAACGACACACCAGCTTATCAATATTATCGGGCGAGCTCGTGATGTGGTGTCTGGGCTTCGGAGGGCAGCATGTTGCCCAGGATTTTCTGGAGCGCCATGGTATGGCTGCAGAGGCCCCAGCCGGAGAAGAAATGGCAGGAGCAATGCCACTTGCCATCTTTATAGCCGGTATTATAACTGTCGTTTTCGCCACGGAATTTCACGGCAAGTTCGGGGAACGTTACGCGGTCGGTTTCCTGGGCATATCGATTGGCCTTTTCAATCTTCCCGATCAAACTGGACTGCATCTGCCTTCCCTCCTTAATGTAAGAAGCACTGGCCTAATCCGGCACAGCGCTTCTTCCCCATATTGCCAAGCTTCTAGCTCTTAGATTCATATTGATGTTACCGTCATCGTTATCATTATTTAAATTTTAACGCTTTTTGGGCGGTTAGTCTAGGGGAATGCCGTGAATTTTCCACAGTCAGTTATTTGCCTTATTTAAAGCTGATGAGGTAAAATATCTGGTAAAAAGCGTGAGGTGAGGTGTGCCCGTATACGAGTACGAGTGTGGCCAGTGCCGGTTTCGCTTCGAGAGGAAGCAGAGCTTTGATGAGGAGCCGGTAACTATGTGTCCGCAGTGCCAGGGAAAAGCCCGGCGTGTGATAAATTCCATTCCCGTCATCTTCAAAGGCAGCGGTTTTTATAGCACTGATAGTCGCAAGCACAGCAACCCGGAAGAACACAAGGAACCAAAGAAGAGCAAGGAAGAGGTATCAGGCCAGGAAAAAGGGAAGTAGTCCGGTGAAAGCGCTCCTTCAGCGTGTTACCAGGGCCTCTGTAACTGTGGATAACGAGGAAGTGGGGAAAATAGGGAGGGGGCTCGTCGTATTTCTCGGTGTCGCCGGTGGCGATACCGAGAAGGATGCCGATTATCTGGCACAGAAGGTCGCCAACCTGCGCATCTTTGCTGATAGTGAGGGAAAGTTCAATCTGTCGGCGCTTGATGTCCAGGCCGAACTGCTCATTGTCAGCCAGTTCACCCTCCTTGCTGATACCAGAAAAGGCCGGCGACCCAGTTTCATTGCCGCCGCGCCCCCGGAAGAGGCGGATAGGCTCATTGACCACTTTGTGGCGCAGGCAAGAGCCGCCGGTCTGAACGTGGCGACCGGGCGATTTAAGGCGTATATGCAGGTTGAAATCCATAATGACGGCCCGGTCACCATCATGCTTGATAGCAGCGAAAAAATTCAAGAATAGTGGCAATCGCAAATAATTTTATTTGCAACAGCTTGCAATTCTTTTTCTTTTTTGTTATACTTTTCCTATTCGGTTAGTTGGACGGAAATTCCGGTTCAGATGAAAAAGACGTTCGATATCACTGGCCAGCTGAGCGAACAGGGCTACCGGCTGACTCCGCAGCGGATGATGGTTCTGGACGCCATTGAGAACAGCGACCATCATATCAGCGCCGAGGAGATATACGCTCAGGTGGTGGCCAGGTATCCCTACTTCAATATCTCTACGGTATACCGGACACTGGAGCTGCTCCATCGGCTGGGGCTGGTAACCGAGACTGACCTTGGCGGGGGGCGGGTCAGGTATCATCCGGCAGATAAGGGGCACCATCACCATCTGGTCTGCCAGGAATGCGGTCGGGTGATTGACCTGGATGAGTCAGTGCTTGACCATCTGAAGGTAGTGCTGCGACGTGACTACAAGTTTGACCCCGATATACGGCACTTGGCCTTCTTCGGTCGATGCCTAGATTGTAAGAAATAAAAAAATTTTAATCAGTTATTGCGACAATTTGCAGTTGCACATAATCGCCAATAACTTTTAGAGAGGAGAATAAAAATTGGGTAGAAAAGGTTATCTATTATCGTTGCTCATCTTGGGTCTGGCTATATTGATGAACACCATTTTAGGCGGGTGCACATCAAAAGAAGTTGAAAAGCTTCAGGTCGTGACCAGCACCTCGCTGCTGGCGCAGATTGTGGAGCGGGTGGGGGGTGAACACGTGGCTGTGGTCAATGTCATTCCGCCGGCTCAATGTCCGGGCCACTTTGATGTCAAGCCGGGAGATATCAAGATGCTGGCCGATGCCGACCTCTTTCTCATGCACGGCTGGCAGGGAGAGAAATTCACCGATGATTTGATAGCTTCTGCTGATAATCCTGACCTGAGTGTTTATAAGATTGACCTGCCTGGCAACTGGATGACGCCGCAGGTGCAGTCGCAGGCGATAGATACCATCACCGGCATTATAAGCCAGGCCGATGCGGAACACCGTGCCGATTTTGGGAAGAAGGCGGATGATTTCAAATCATCAATCAATGCCAAAGGGGCGGAAATGGCGGAGAAGCTGGCCAAGGCGAACGTTGCTGAAATCAACGTGATGTGCGCCGACCAGCAGGCCGGATTTGTCCAGTGGGCCGGCTTCAATATCGTGGCTGCCTTCGGTCGGCCTGAGGACATGACGCCGCAGGTGGTTAAAGAGCTGGTGGACAAAGGTAGGGAGGGCATGGTAACCCTGATTATCGATAATATGCAGAGCGGGCAGGATGCCGGTGCCGGCATTGCCGAGGAGCTTGGCAGTGCCAGAGTTATCCTTTCCAACTTCCCCGGCGGCTATGAGAATACAGAGACCTGGGAGAAGACCATCGATTACAATGTGGCGCTTCTGCTGGCGGCGATAGGCCGTTAAAGCACCCTGGATATGGTGCAAAATGAGCGAAACGGTCATTGATATAAAGAACGCGGTGGTGTCCTACCGGGAGGACGTGGCCCTGCGGGGCGTATCACTCAGGGTGAAGGCGGGAGAATTCGTTGGCATCATCGGCCCTAATGGCGCCGGCAAGACAACGCTGCTGACCGTGGTCAACGGACTGGGCAGGCTGCTCAGCGGACGCGTCAAGGTACTGGGACACCAGCTTACCCCCGGCAATGGCCATTCCCTGAGAAAGAAGGTCGGCTATGTGGCCCAGGTGCAGACCATTGACCCGCGCATGCCGATGAACGTGCGTGAGGTGGTGATGATCGGGCGCTACGGCCTGCTGGGTCTGCTGGGCCGGCCAAAGAGACATGACTGGGAGGTGGTGGACGAGATGTTGCATCTCGTGGGCATGAGCCACCTTGCCCGAAGGCCCATCGGTCACCTCTCTGGCGGTGAGCAGCAGCGTGTGGCCATTGCCCGCTGTCTGGCGCAGGAGCCGGAGATATTCCTGCTTGATGAGCCGACGGCTTCGCTGGACTGGAAGGCACAGGCCGATATTCTGGAGCTGGTGAAGGAAATCCATGGCGCCAGAAACCTGACCACCCTTTTTGTCACCCATGACCTGAGCTGTTTGCCTGTTGCCTGTAACCGTGTTGTCCTGATGAAGGAGGGGCAGGTCTGTGGCGAGGGAACCCCGGTTGACCAGCTCACCGATGAAAATCTAAGCCAGCTGTATGATATGCCCGTTTCCGAGGTGAAAAAACGACGCGTGGAAAGTATTCCGGTAT